>OGZW01001890.1_pt1 | contig 16782 bp, 12 predicted proteins | sample 1577001 | NCBI WGS metagenome assembly OGZW01 (sample SAMEA3541519, study PRJEB24748) | human gut metagenome | biome: human gut; feature: human-associated habitat; material: faeces | place: China | collected 2012 | reverse complement strand
GCAGTCATGGCGCGTACTCTGTCTGCGCTGCCGTACTCGTAAGTTGACGGCAATGCGGTGAATGTACCTTGCTTGTCGGATATGCAGTTTTCAAGGTGCCGAATCTATTTAAGACGGGGAGGTGCTCTTGCCAAAATCAAGGTCGCTCCTACGCGCTCACGCGCTTCTGACCGCACGGACTTTTCAGAACGTAATTGATTACATTGATTTTGGGGATTTTGTAAGCGTTTGCCAGCCGGATGCAGCTGATTCCGCCCTCCCCCAGCAGGTCATAGGCCGCGTGGCGGCTGATGCCCAGCATAGCTTGCAGATCCTTGACCGTTACAATGTCCGGGTACTCCGCAAATATGAGCTTGTACATTTCTCTGATTTCTTTACAATCCATTCGATCACCATCCTTGAATTTCGACTTTCGCATATTTGCGATGTAAATATAGGATACTGCGCTTTTATGCGAATGTCAATAGTTTTCGCAAAATTGTTACTTTTTTCTTGCGCTTTTATGTTATGGTGTGGTACAATAAGGAAAATCCTGCAAAGTGAGTGAACGAAATGAACATCGGAGAGAAAATCAAGCGCATCCGCCAGCACCGCCGCATGACTCAGAAAGAGTTGGGCGAGTTGGTCGACCTCAGCGCAAACCGCATTGCGCAATACGAAATGGGTTACCGTGTACCAAAAAAGCCCCTGCTAAATCAAATAGCAGAGGCTTTGCGTGTTTCCCCGTTGGCACTTTCCGATGGTGGAAACGGCCCGGCGAATGATATTCTGGAGCAGCTTTTCTGGCTGGACGAGGAGCAGCCCGGCGTTATCAAGCTGGTGCCAACCGAGCGCGGCACAGCGCGGTATAACGCTAACCCAAACCTTGCGCTGCACTATGATGACAACGACAACTGGCCGCCGCGCTCCCCGGTAGCCATGTGGTTCGATGATACGATTTTGGATGATTTCCTAAAGGATTGGGCTGCGATTCAGAAGAAGTTGTATGCGGGAGAGATTACGCAGGCAGAGTATTTTGAGTGGAAGATTATGTGGCCGGATTGTGATGATCTACACATATAAAAGAGTTTTTCTATCTACAAACATTTTTTCTGTCACAAAGAACATAGTACTCATAGGATTGTGTACACAAAAGGAGGCTTTTAAATGAGTTTGGGTTTATATGTTTCCAGCTTCTACTTTTTCCGATCTGGCAAGAATAGCTGTTATTTAGGGCTGAATGCCCCTGTTCGATACAATGATACGCAATACTCTCAGGCAATAGATTTTTTTGAAGACTTTTTTGAAGTTCGCCGCACAATGGAAACTCTTGAATCCGAAAAGAAGTTATATTATATTGAAACAAACCCTAATTGGCGCGGAGAAACCGACAAATTTTCTTACATTGCTGCTTGCATACATTCGGGGAATTATGGGATAGAAAGCGACATATACGATGCAACATCTCACGAACGAGTTGGTTCAATTGAAAAGAATCAAGCAGGAATGGTTCCTTTCTTTGTATTTGTTGCTATTCCCAAAAAAGAGACATCAACAGAACCCATTAACAAGGGCTTAATCCTTTTCCAATCTATGGGGATATACGGTACCAAATCTATCACCTGTAAGATGATAAATGAGTTTGCAAAAGATAAAATGAACGCAACTTTTCACACGTGTAATGTATCTCCCAGTGAATTCTTAAAAGCCTTTTTTGATTTAGGTACACTCAAACGGTTGAAATTGACCCGTAATCGCACCTCAGAAGACAACAGCGACCAATTGAGCGGGATTTCTTACGCCAGGGAAGAGCGAGTCTTGTCCTCCTTTCTCGGAAGAGCAGCCAATACTTTTATTGAGCGTTTAATCCATTTCGGTTTAGACAAGTCTGCGATTTTTGAATTAGAAAACGGCATATCTTACGACAATGTTACTGCAACAATAGACATCGGAGATGGTAAAGAAAGAACGGTTAATCTGCATAAATACGATAATCTGAGCATTCTTGAATACATACCCAGCCAATACGAAAAAGAGAACGGTCATGCTGACGAGAATACCATCATTTCGTACTTATGTGCACGCGCGACAGAATACATTGAAAAAATGGATATGACTATTCATGTGATATCAAGACGCTAACGGAGGAGCTATCATGAGCGAAACACATTTTTGTGGTGCCTTGATTCTTGCAATCACATTCTTACTGATTATACGCTATTCTTTGCGAAAGAAAAATTCTTTTCTGAACATCCGTGAAATTGTCTGTGATTACTGGAAAATGCTTTCTTCTTTACGCCATCGCGTAATTTTTATGGCAACACCAATTAGCTTTGGAATTGGTCTGACGTTAATTTCCCCAATTAGCACGAGTGTTCTGGAAACGGTATGTACGGCAATTTCAATTTTGCTGGGGTTATTATTTGCCACATTAGGTGCAATCGCCAGTGGAAATGAGAAAAAGAAAAAGGGTTATCCTGCTTACGGTACAGTATTCAATGAGACAATCAACACTATACTATATTTATCTTGCTTGTCCATTGCAGATTTAGTAGTTCTTTTTATAGGACTGGCGCTTGCGCCTTTATCTGGGACTTTTCAGCAAAATTGTATTGCCGCACTGCATTCTATCGGCAGCATTACAGTATACTCTTTAACATTTTCGATTTTTTTGAATTGCTTGATTGTAATCAAGCGAATAGCGCGATTACTTACAATATAGTGTAACCTATAACTCGTTCGAAATTAGAGAATATTACCGTGTACCCAAAAGCCCCTGCTAAATCAAATAGCAGAGGCTTTGCGCGTTTCCACAGTTCCACTTTCCGATAGCTATAATGGTCTGAAACGATATTGGGGAACCGCTTCTTTGATTGGACGGGTAGCGGTCCCCGCTACCAAGCTGATACCCGCCGAATATGACACAGCACAGTATGAAACCAATCAAAATCGTACTATGACGATAATGACAATTGACCATCGTGTTCCACAGTGGTTATGTAGTTCGATAATACTATTTCAGGCGATTTTCTGAAGGATTGGGTTGCGGTTCAGAAAAAGTTGTATGCAAGAGAGACTATGCAGACTGAATATTTTTTAAAGGAAGATTATGTAACCTAATGAAATATATTAAATACGAGGAACAAGACTGCGATAATCGACCGAATTTGCTATAGCATCCCATCTAGCAACCTGCATTTTCTTGATTTTCTTCCATCACCAAAGTCGAGTAAATCTGTTCGAGATAAATTGTTCAGAATTTTATTTAGGCTTCCAATCCCCGCAGAAGACAAAAGAAACGCCTCCGCAGGATTACACAATTTACATAGTGGTAAGAGGCTTCTCACATCATATTGAATTCATTATGTTCAGTAGGCTCTGGTAGCTGTCAACATCATGGTATACGACACGGCTGGTAGACATCTCGTTGAACAATTTCTTGGCGCAGGAGATTTTTGCTTGTTCAATGGGACGCAATTCAAGGGTCTCCATCGTACCTTTGGTTTCAGCTACAAAGAAAATGTGCTTGACGGTGCCTTCGTAGAATGCGATTGCCCAGTCCGGCGAATAGTTGCCTACCGGCGTGGGAATCTGGAAGGTTCGGGGCAGCTTGGCGTAGACACAAACTTCCTCCGCAGCATCCAGATCTTCGGCAAACTTACGCTCAATACTTTTTTCGGCCGAGCCATCAGTAAACACATAGTCTTGAATTGCCTTCTTGGCAAGAAACGCCTTATCAAAGCTTTGGATAGCCTTTTCTGCCGTAAAGATAGAGCTGTCGTATTCTCCCTCAATGGTATTGTAGGAGATATGCTCCACAATCATAGTGGCCTTCTGCTCGTTGATCAGCCGGATCACTTTAGAAATAAACTCTTCCGGGTTGTTCTTGAACATATAGAGCTTGTCGGCACGGATGCCTTGCAGGATGGCAGATGCCGATTTGCGTGTCAGCTTTGCGCCATCGGCAATTTTGCCAATCAGGTCATATTTGATCTGGCTTGTTTCTGCGTGCTTGAGGGTTTGTGTCCGGGTCTTTTCGCCCGTAAAAGAATCGCCGCGGTCAATTTCGTACTCATTCATGTTCGCCTTTTGGCGTCCAATGGTAGTCGTGTACTGCAGCTCCGAAACAAACAGCTTTTCATCAATGTGGGCAATGGCCTTGCGAATCAGCTCGGCGCTGTCGAACTCCACCGTGTAGGCATACTTGTGGTTAATTTCACGCCACAAAGCCTGAAACTCTTTCTTGGCAAAATTCTCATTCAGCGGATTTTCTTTCACTTTCGATTCATGACCATCGGTGAACATATCCTTAAGAACGCTGTCATCATAAACCGCCTGAACAAGCGTATGAATCCCTTCGGACATAGGTTTCAGCTCATCGGGCAGCTCTGCAACCTGATTCATTGCGACATCTCGGCGATACTTGTCCGTGACTCTGCGCTTCATATCCACATAGCCGTTCTGAATCAGATAATACTCTATAGCATCAGCCTTTTCACGGTCAATCAGGGTAGGTATGTCGTTTACCTTAACATACTTGCCCTTGAAGTACTCACTCGTAGCAACCGTGGGTCGGTCATAAAGCACCGTTTTAATATCCGATTGCAGGTCCGCAACAAAGGTCTTGTAGCTCTCGCTGGCAACAACCGTCAGGGTGTTGATTTCATGCACGCTGTCACCGCAGCTCTGCACATCCATACGGTTGCCGTTTTGGTTGACGCAAAGGCGCAGACCACGACCAACTTCCTGCCGCTTTGCGGTATTACTGTCAGAATGTTTCAGGGTGCAGATTTGGAACACATTCGGGTTGTCCCAGCCCTCACGCAGGGCAGAGTGGGAGAAGATGAACCGCGTAGGTTCTTCAAAGGACAGCAGCCGTTCCTTGTTTTTCAGAATCAGGTCATACGCTGAAATATCATCGGAGAACTCGCTGCCGCGCTTGAGCTGGCTGTCAATGCTGCGCCCAGTTTTCTTATCAATGCTGAAATATCCCTTGTGTACACGGCTGACATCACTGCAAGTAGATTTCAAATACTTCTGGTACGGCGTATCGAGCAGGGTTGTATACTCGTTCAGAACATTGATGTACTCCTGCTCAAACATCTGGCCATACTCGCCCAAGACCTCATTGCCGTCAGCATCATACTGGCGGTATTTGGCGACCTCGTCAATAAAGAACAGGGACAGGCACTTGATGCCCATGTTGTACAGCTTTTCTTCTTTTTCAAAATGCGACAAAATCGTTTCACGAATCTGAATGCGGCGCATATCCTTTTCGGAAACATCGCCCACCACATCGCCGGCCTTGATAACCTCACCGTTGGTAAAGGTCACGGTGCTGCGCAACGGGTCAATTTCGGAAATGGTATAGCCCTTGTACTGCTCCATTTCCTGTGAAACATAGTAGAGGTCATCGCCGACACCAAGAATACGGGTTTCACGATTGATGGATTTGTTGTAGGCAATTTCCAATTCAATTTTAGCCATCGGCGGCTTTTTGCTGGAAAGTACGATTTGCTCCAGATACAAATAGCTGTCCGTTCCGCGGAAGTTCTTGACCTCGAAGCCCTTGACCTCAATTTTCTTGACCAGCCGTTTGTTGAAGGCATCCAACGCATCCAGCACATACACCAGATTGTGATGCTTTGCGTGGGTGGCGGAATAGTTGAGCGCGAACAACGGGTTGAAGTTCTTCAGCGCCTTTTGCGTAACATCGCCGCCCATTTTCTGCGGTTCGTCCAAGATGATGATAGGGCGGTTTGCTTTGATAACATCAATCGGGCGGCGAGAGCCGAACTCATCGCGCTTCGAGTAAATGATGCGCGCTTCTTTGCTTCGTCCGTCCTCTTTCAGAGAGGAGGCAAACGCCTGTGTGTTGATGATCATCACATTGATGCCGGAGTTGGAAGAAAAGTTGTCGAGTTGGTTCAGGTTGGAGCTGTTATAAACGAAGAACCGTGCTTTCTTTCCGTAATACTCCATAAAATGGTCGGTGGTGATTTCAAAGGACTTTTTCACGCCCTCACGGATTGCAATCGAGGGAACGACCACAATAAACTTACTCCAGCCGTACTTCTTGTTCAGCTCGAACATGGTTTTGATATAGACATAGGTTTTGCCTGTGCCGGTTTCCATCTCAATGTCCAAGCTGCAGCGCCCCATGTCGTTTACCAACTCCGGAGAGAGCTTGATGTTGTTCTGGCTTTGCAGCGTGTGGATGTTTTGCAAAAGCTGATTATCAGAAAGCGCCACAACCTCGTTTTTATAGCCGGAATCGCGCAGCAAATCTTCCAACTCCATTTGTTCTGGGTTGTCAGCAAGCGCCAAAAAGCTCAGCTGCTGCGGTTTCTGGCTCAGGGTGCCTGTGTCGCGGATATATGACACGCCGCTGCTGTACGGCTGCCCCGCAAAGACGTTGACCACAGCATCCACTGCATCAGTCTGGTATTGTTGTATTTTGAAATTAAACTTCATCCTTGTGGTTCACCTCCTGCTCCAGCATAAGAAAGCGGTCAAAATCGCTCTGGTACAGGCGGTCTTGTACCAGCCGGTATTTTTCATACTCGGTTTCTGCGTGGAGCTTTGCCTGCTCGGCGCTGATTTTACCGGTTCCGGTAAGCAGCTTTTCGCCATTAAATTCCAGAAAACCGTCCAGACGCCTTGACCAATCCTCCATGCTCATGGGGATTTTGCGCCGCGCCTGCAATTCGGCATAGTCCAGATACAGCGACACGATGCGCTCCAAATAGTCCATTTCCTCTTGGCTCAGGTAGTTTTTTGCAACGGTCACATCGGCTTTCAGGATTTTTCCGTCCGGGGCATTCTCCCAAGTGGTCAGCCCCATGTGCTCTTTCGCGGCATCGGCGCGCTCGTAAATCAATTCGGCTGCCGTGTGGCGATGCACGGCAAAGTGCATCTTGTTTTGCACAGTCTGGAAAAACTGCCGCGTTGTTTTGGCATTTTTGTCGTAGTCGAACGCAGTGGCATACAAATCCGTAACCTTTTGGTAGAACTTGCGCTCTGACAGACGGATTTCCCGAATCTGCTGCAGCTGCCGCTCAAAATATTCATCGGTGAACATATGGCCTTTTTTCAGCCGCTCCACATCCATTGTCCAGCCCTGAATGGTGTGGTCTTTGACAATCTGTCCTGCCCATTTGCGGAACTGCACAGCACGCTGGTTGTTCACCTTGAAGCCCACGGCAATAATAAGCTGTAAGTTGTAATGCGTCACTTCACGGTTGACCTGCCGTGCGCCCTCTGTCTGAACTATTCGGAATTTCCGAATAGTTGCCTCCTCTGTCAGCTCTCCGTCAGAATAAATCTTTTTGATATGCTCATTGATGGTGGGAAGTCCCACATCATACAATGCCGCCATCATCTTCTGCGTCAACCAGATATTCTCGTCCTCATACCGCATTTCGTAGCTGGCATCACTCTCGCCGGTGGAGGCCACAAAGGTCAGATACTCGGCGGCAGAGCTATGAATGGGAAGGTTCTTTTTCTTGTCCGTCATATCACAGCACCTTCCTGACGGTGTCGGGACTGTAGGTGGCGAAAATCTGGTCGAAATTGGTGGCTACGCTGTCGCTTGCCATCGAGCTGTCGCGCATGACAAAGTAGTAAGGCTTCTGTTTGGCGATGGCTTTGATGGTTTCCTCCGAAACATCGCTGTCGAAACAGGCAATCAGGTAGTTGTCCTCCACATTGAACACCTTCTTGCCGGAAATGGTGGTTTCCTCAATTTTGCTGGAGAGCAGCACACCCAAATCGAGCATTACCTGGAACAGCAGATCCTCCGGCGTTCTGTCCTCTTTGATGTTATCCTCAAGGCGGGAGAACATATTGACCTCATACTCCGCAGGGTTATAGTAGACATCCTTCATGTTGGAGGTATCGCACTTCAACACGCGGAAACCGGTGTCGAGATTCTGCGCAGCCAGTCCGGCTTCTTCCTTGATTTTTGCACCTGCACGGCGGATGCGCTCTTTGCCGATTTCACAGATGGTTTTGTAGCCGGCTTTGTAGGCTTCGGACTTTTCATCGCATTTTTCGGGAAGCTGAACCATAATAAACTTACGATGTCCGCTATCCTCTGCATTTAACTGCATGACTGCGTGGGCAGTGGTGGAAGACCCCGAAAAAAAATCTAATACATAAGCATTGGAATCTTGAACCAACGATATTAGATACTTTATCATTTCAAGATTCTTGGGGTTATTAAAGACATTACCTTTAATTAGTGAACTTAATTCGTTCGTTCCCTCGTTTGTAGAAAAATCCAGTATGCTTCTAGAGTTGGCTTCCACTGCGGACATATATACTAGTTTTCCTTCTTTACATATTACACAATTAGAATCAACAAATGTGCGTTTGCGTGCTGTATATGACCCCGGTTTTCCAGTAATTACAACGGAGTGTTTTTCTGCATTAAATTTATCCAGTGCCCATGTCCAACATCCTAGTTGACCTCTTACTCGTGGAGGTCGAACAGTCACATACCCTTTTTCTATTAAATCGGTATCAGTGCGATACACTATGTCTTCATTATTTTCGGTTTTCGCAAGCTGGATATTATAATCTGATTTTGCGAGAAAGTCACCTGTTTTGGGATTATAATAGATTGTGTAACCCAAATTCGGGCGAGCATTTAATGTTCCGCCTTCACCGCGCGTCGTTATCGGATCATTCAGATAGTAAAATTGACCGTTTTCCTCTAGTACATCTCTGTAGGTCACTACCCTTCTTGATAATGTTGCCTTTACCTTTGCACCATCAATAATTGTTGATTTTCGGTAAATCAGCATAAACTCATGATTTTTTTGGATGTTGACGGTGTCATTTTTCGCGTTCTGCTTATTCTGAATAATTGGACCAATTCTATTGTTGGGTCCAAATATCTCATCACAAACCTTGCTTAAGTTTACTTGCTCATTATCATCAATGCTTATAAATATCACGCCATCATCTGCAAGCAAATCTTTTGCCAATTTCAGGCGCGGATAAATCATGTTTAGCCAATCGGTATGGAAACGTCCGTTTGCCTCAGTATTCTTTTCTAATGCTCCGACAATTTGGTTCCCATCAGCGTCATAATTTCCGCTGATACCATTCCATTCCTCATTCCTAATTCCGAATTCATCATTATAGACGAAGTCGTTACCCGTATTATATGGAGGGTCGATATAAATCATCTTGATTTTACCAAGATAGGTTTCCTGTAACAGCTTCAGGACTTCAAGGTTGTCGCCCTCAATATAGAGGTTTTCGGTGGTATCAAAGTCCACACTTTCCTCACGGCAGGGGCGCAGCGTCTTGTTGATGGGCGCATTGGCAAGCAGAACGGACTTCTTTTTGTCCGGCCAAGTAAACTGATAGCGCTCCTCGTTGCCGTCCACGACCTTACAGGAAATCTCCTGCATCAGCACATCCTTATCAATAGCCCGCACAACCTCGCCGTTCTCGTTAATCGTTTCCGTCACCGCATTGGGAAACATCGCCGCCAGCTTTTTGAAATTCTCATCAGCCTTGTTCGCTGTCTGCATTTTCAATTTGTCCATAACCATCCTCCGTCATTCGTATTTAGCATATCCCGATAGGCAAGATGCTGCTCGAAGTAACATATTCTTTGTATATGCTGTAAACTGATATTGGCCAATGTAAATCGCTCTATTTTGATAACTATAGTGATTTCCAAAAATTGCCTCATAAATATCCGCTATTTTTTGCTTGAGAGTTACACATTTAGTTCTCGAACCTGACGGTTGATTTGTATCGTAATATTCATCTAGTGAAAGGAATTCACTATAAGACCATTCATCGCGCATTTGGATATTTTCTAGCAAGGCTACCAATGGGGTTGCGTTTTTCCCTTCGACAAATTGATTGTAACTTTCATTGTTGGTCATTTTTAATACAACCAGCAAAGGTACAACATACATCAGCCCGAATAATTTGGCTTGACCATCTGAAAAGGAAAAATCGTATTTGCGACTTTCGTGCGTTGGCTCATGCACCGCAAGATTAACAAACTGTATGAACCGAGAACTCTCTCTCAGGGAAAGAGCATACTGTTCAATCAATTCATAGCAAACCATATCAACAACATATCGGTTGTTAAAACTGATGCTGCGAAGATAACTATCCATATCTACCGGCGGAAGAGTTATTCTCAGGTCAAAAAACCTATCAAAATATCTTACAGCATCAAACCCTTCTCCATAAAAGTTGGAGATGGTATGTTGAAGTTCTTTTATATTTGTCGAGAACACGAAAGATATTCGGTCATCAGCAAAATAATGCTTTACGCGCTCCAAAAGCCGCACTGCATATTCCGGCTTGCAGCGGTCTAATTCATCTACAATAATAACAAGGCGGTCAGCACGTTCCATTAGCAATTCGTCAAAGAAGTTCTTCACATCGTTCTGAATTTGCTTTTTCTTTCTCAAATTCGACAATGCATCCTTACTTTTTAACGAGTCTACGACAGTAGTTATATTGCGTCCAGACAAACACTCTGCAATTGCAGCACCTTTATCAAATATTCCGGATTCCTTTTCAAAGGGCGATTCCACATCTACATCTTGCAAAATCGAATACACAAGGGAGAGTACAGGGTCCTCATCGTTATCATTCTCCCATGCGTCATAATAAACACATAATTGTGACTGGAATTCCGGTTCTTTGCCATTATGCATAGTAGTCCATTTGCGCCGCACACTCTGCTTATCCGCGTTTTCGCTATCGCGGCAACAGGCATCCAAAACCATTTTCACCTGCTGGACAAAGAATGTCTTTCCGCTGCCCCATACTCCATCAAGAGCAATCGCGCAGGAATTTTCCAGAGTATTCAGAATGTCAATAAACGCATTAACATCTTTATTTCTTCCTATCGTATCATTCAGATATGTGTTTCGTATATTTTTCTCTGTTGGTCGTAATTCGTTTATTCTCATAGTTTTGTCTGCACTTCCTTTTCAAGTTGTCTTATCTGCTGCACCAGTTCAAACTTCTTTTTCGGCTGTTTTTCGGCCCGTGCCTGCTTTTCCAGCTTGGCGATTTCCTTTTCAATCCTCTGTCGGCAATCATCGGCGGCAATCTGCTCATCCAGAGTGTTGCCGTCTGCAATGCTCACCTCACCGATGTCCACCACAATATTTTCCCAGACTTTATCAAGGGTCAACCCCCGCAGCTCTAGGGTGCAGCTTTCGGTGGGCTTCCAATCCGTCTGCATCAGTTTGGTGCGGTAGATTGCCAGCTTACTTTGCCCTTCAAATTCCAGCACAAATAGAATATTCTGCGGAATCAGCTTCGATAAAGCGGCAATCGTTTTCTCATCAAAGTTCTTTTTCTTGAGCGCAACAAGCAGGACAAAGAAACTGCCGACCTCCTCTCCGGCAGGGATGTTGATTCGGCTCGGAGAAATTTCGTTTACAATGACGATGCGGGATATATCTGCATCGACTTTGTCTTTGGCCGCTGTATTCATCTGAAATTTGGCATAAATCGCCTTTTTAGGCAGCTGCTTATTCATTTCAGTTGACTTTGGAAGTCCGAGCATGGTATCACCTCACCGCACGACTAAAAAGCATATCAGCTCAAAGTCGTCAAGTCCTTTGATTTCGTTCGTCAGGAAGCTAATCTGCCCGCCGCCCAAGAAGCTGTCAATGTCGCTCTCGTCCTTTACCTCGATGATTGAGGCAATGGCGTCGCCAAGCAGTTTGGAAAGGCGGGACATATTTTTGCCATCGCGGGTTTCTTTGTTAAACGGCTTATAGGCTGCGGGGATCGGCTCTGTCTGCCCTTTGCAGAGAAAACGCATTCTATCCAGCATCTGCTTCGGGGAAAGATGGTTACAGACAACCTCGCCGTCATCCCCGATATAAACCATATAGAAGGGATGCAGCCGGTTCTGGTTGTCGATGTTTACGCTGTTGGAGCGATTCTTCAAAACGAAAATGACACCGGCAGGCGCGTCCTCACCGGCAGGAACAACCGAGTGCAGACCGAAAGGCGTTTTTTCAATATCCGGGTGGTTCTTGACATATTCCAGCAAGTCCAGACGGAATTCGTTGAGCCCCAAATCCATAATGGAAATGCCGGTGGTCATATCCTCAATATCGACAACCTCGTCCTGCAGGCGCTTCAGCTGTGCTTTTCGGTATTCAAGGTCGGTCTTTTCGTCATTGCTGAGCAGGTTATCGTCGCCCGTGGCGGTCATATCCACGATTTTCATACGGGTTTCAACTCTGGCTTTCAGGTTGATATAATCGTCAAGGGTCACATCAGGCCAGAAATTCACAAGCTGAATAACCTTGTTTCGGCTTCCGATACGGTCAATACGCCCGAAACGCTGAATGATACGAACCGGATTCCAGTGAATGTCATAGTTGACGAGATAGTCGCAGTCCTGCAAGTTCTGACCTTCAGAAATGCAGTCGGTGGCAATCAGAATGTCGATTTTCGTATTGTCGCCGGGCATCAGCAGCTCTTTGTCCTTGGATATAGGAGAGAAGCAGGTCAGAACCGTGTTTAAGTCAGACCGCAATCTCGGACAGGTGGTGCGCCCCTCCACATTGCCGGTGATCATGGCGGTATTCAAACCAAACTTTTCTTTTACAAAGGGACCGACATTGTTGTACAGATATTCCGCCGTGTCAGAAAACGCCGTGAATATGATAATTTTCTCGTTTCCGGGATTGATGGGCGCAGTGATTTTATTGTTGATCACACGGAAAAGCTCGCGCAACTTCAAGTCGTGCTCCGGCGTGATGTCGCGCACCATATAAGTAAGCAGCTCCAGAACTTCGGCGTCTTTTTGCAGTTCCTTGCGCCACGACTCATAGTCCATATCCGCAAGGTCGATTTTGACCTTTTTGCCAAACGCGAACAAATCGTCGGTATCCTGATCGTCGCCGTCAAACTCGTTCACATTGGAAATGTCCGTCAAATTCAATGTGGAGCCCATGTGGTGGTTAAAACGATTGATGGTGTCGATTGTGCTGTCGATAAGCCCCTTGATTCGTTCCAGCGTTAAATTGAACGAATAGACGGAGCTTTCCATACGCTTCATCAGGTTGATGGCCATCAATCGCCGGATGCCTTGCTCGCGGCTGGCCTGCGTAAAGCCAACATTGACAGTGTTGTCGCCATAAAGCTCTGCGTATTTTTCCATTCTGCTCGGCAGAATAAAGTGGGAAGGCGTGTAAATCGTCAGATTCAGAAGCATCAGCTGCTCGAAAATCTCGTTGTAGTTGATGGCATCCTTCAAATCCGTCAGGTGCGGGCGCAGAGAGATAGGCTTCAGGCGCGTGGGGAAGGTGCCGATGTCGCTTGTGTCATAGTATTTCTGAATGTGCTTGCGGGAACGGGCAATCGTGACGCTGTCCAGCAGCTCAAAAAAGTCGAAGTCCAACATTTTGAGCAGGTTTTCGGTTGTGCGGTCGCAAGGCTCCCACTTGCTCCATGTATTAAATGCCCGCTGCGCATTTCTGAAAATTTCGTCAATCGAACGGCTGGTATTGAGTTTTTCGTCAATATAATCGGTGTGTCCTTCGTAAGCCAGGGCAAGCTGATTTTTCAGGTCATTGAAGCGGTTATTGACCGGCGTGGCGGAAAGCATCAGCACCTTTGTTTTCACGCCTGCACGGATGACCTTTTTCATCAGGGTTACATAGCGATTGTCCTTGGTTTCTTCATCAGGGTTTTCAATCAGCTTGCCGCCGTTGCGGAAGTTGTGGGATTCATCAATCACGACAAGATCGTAGTTGCCCCAATTTAATCTGCTAAGGTCCAGACCGTTTGAGTTGCCGTGGGTGCGGTTCAGGTCGGTGTGGTAAAGCACATCGTAGCGGAGTCTGTCGGCAGCAATCGGGTTGTTGACATAGTTGTCCTTATAGGTGTTCCAGTTGTTCGTCAGCTTCTTGGGGCAAAGCACCAGAACGGATTTGTTACGGTTTTCGTAATATTTTATAACGGCAAGCGCAGTGAAGGTTTTACCGAGACCAACGCTGTCTGCAAGAATACAGCCGTTGTATTTTTCGAGTTTGTTTATGATGGCGAGAGCGGCATCCTTTTGGAAGTTGTAGAGCATCCCCCAAATCTTGCTTTCCTTGAAGCCGGTTGCCTCATTGGGGAGAACATCCTCCGATACATCTTCCAAAAATTCGCTGAAAATATTGTAGAGAGTCACAAAGTAAATGAAGTCAGGCGAATTCTCATTATAGGCAGCCATGATGCTGTCGATCACCTCATCTGTGACGACCTGAAGCACCTTGCTGTCGTTCCAGATTTCATTGAAGTCAGCAAGCAAAGTGCGGGCAAGGGACTCGTCCTTTACAATTGTGGTGCTGATTACATTGCCTTTTTCGCAACCAAGTTCAACCGTAGTAAAGTTGTTGATGGGGGTATAACCTACGCCGTCAACTACAATTTGTCCCTGAATAGATTTGTCACTGACATTTGATTTGAAAGTGACCTTCTGCCTGATCCACTCTGCACATTCTCGTGCAATAGCTTTTTGGGTCAATTCATTGCGGAGCTTAATTTCAAATTCAGTACCGTAAAGATTTCGTTCACGGGTTAAGCGCGGAATGTAAAATTCACGGCGTTCTTTTTTGGCCTTTTCTGTCACGAAAGTCGGAGATGTAAAAATAAAGCGGAGTTCCTCAATCTGTGATAGCTGCTCCTTCAACTCTTGAAAGGCATAGATAGAGAAACAAGCCGCTGCAATGGATAGTTTGCTGCCTTGCTTGATTTCTACGGACAAATCGTCTTTTAGAGTCTTTGTAGTATTGTTTATAAGCTCCATTTTTCTACACCCATCCTAATTACGGCAAAGTTTGTATCACATAAAGCATACTCTACTCAGCTTATGCGTCATAAAACTCCATGATTTCATCGGGCGTACAGTTAAGTGCCTTGCAAATGTTACCGATAATTTCGGTAGTTATATTTTCATCTCTTGCAAGTTTCATCATCTGATAATGCGTAATGTGTGCCGCTTCTTGCAAGTCTTTTTTCCTCATCTTCTTGTCGATTAAGATTTTCCAAAGTTTATTGTATCTGACAGCCATAGCGATTCTCCTTCGGCAATATACTATCATTCAAAGATAAAGGACAACCAATTTAACATATTATAGCATACTTTCCCTGAAAAATCATAAAAAAAGACGGAAATTCAAACTTATTTGCGGAAAATCAAGCTGCAGCGTTGAGCATTTATAGTTAAAAAGCAATTGAAACACATAAAGAAGATCAAGATGTATTTTTATTGGTTGTTATGGGGCAAGATATGAAGAATTCAAAAGTCAGACGGTTTGATATCATTGCAAGGAAGATGAAAAGCCCACAGGCTAGATCTTATATCCAGCCTGTGGGCCTTGTGTATGATTTGTCCTTTATCTTGTCCTGCGGCTTGACCCGAAGCTTATGCCCAAGTCTATTTAACAAGATACCCATAATGGCGCATCTGGCGGCGGATAAGGGCTTCACAGCGGTCGCAAATTTCTTGGCTATAGGCGGTTCGATAGCTATCGATGAGCGCCTTTACATCGTTTATGCTAAAGTTGAAGTGAAGCTGTATGCCGTATAATTCCTCGGCAGCATCTAACTGTTCGTCAAAATATCTCGAAAAAGGCTTGGCTTCAACGGCTTTTAGACAATCCTCTAAGCCGCGTTCAAGGGGAAAATCCATATTGGTATCCGCCAAAAGCGACAAGCCGTTATCAAATAATGGGCACAGTGCATAGGTATCGTCAGCGGCATTGTATTGAACAGCAATATTGTTGGTATGGCGATCTTCGTTTAGGAAGAACGCATCAATCTCCAACATTGAGGTCAGATATCGCCCGAACTCTTGCAGCCCGGTTGTTTGTTCAACAAAGTTTACCAGAAATTTTATCTGATCTGTGATCTCTCCCTGATGAGCCGTATCTACTGCGAGACTCCCGCCGGTAAATTTCCGATACAGCTTTTCCAACGGAATAAGATCATAGCCATCCGCGAGAAAATCAGCGCTTTTACAGCCACTATAAACTCGGTCTTTGTACTTGATTTGCGAATACTCATAAACGACAAAGGGGTACTTAATGGTTGACTTTGCCAGCATGGCAGAAACAATCGTTTCCGCCAGCCCCTCATAACCCATATGGTCAGCCTTGTACCAGTATCCATCGCATTTCCATTTCAGCTGATTTCCCTTGGAAGTATGGTTCAGCGTTTCCTGCGGTTCAAGTTTGCTTAAATCAATTATTTCCATAAGCCCTCCTTACGCAGCGATGTTACGGATCATCTGCACCCACTGTTTGTCCCCAGCCATGCGCCCATTGGTCTTTTCAATAATCAGCAGCGGATCAAAGAAAGGAACATCCATCTCTCGGAGAATGCCTTTCAGACCGGCTCGGCTGGCGGGCAGACATCTTTCTTTCAAGAATTCCTCGAAATCGGCCCAGGACGGATTTTCTACAACGCCAAACGCCCGCAAAGGGATTCGGTCAGTGTAGTTCTTCATGCGGACAACTTCGTGCTTGAAATCAACGTCAATGACCGTACATAGCTGCTGACCATTCATGAAGTTCATCCGCATGGTGAAATCCGGGTTCTTGCTGAAATGCTCGGCGTTATAGATATACTTATATATGGTCTGGCGCGACACGCCGAACTGTTTCGCAATCTCGGTGTTGCCGATGCCTTTTCTATGCAGTTCCAAAACCTCTACGGTCTGATCGGGGGTAAGCTGTGCCTTGCGGCCCGCATTGCGCGGATTTGGATGATTGATTTTCAGCATCTTTGCAAGTTCTCGCA
>OGZW01001884.1_pt1 | contig 16822 bp, 6 predicted proteins | sample 1577001 | NCBI WGS metagenome assembly OGZW01 (sample SAMEA3541519, study PRJEB24748) | human gut metagenome | biome: human gut; feature: human-associated habitat; material: faeces | place: China | collected 2012 | reverse complement strand
AGGCACCCGCAGAGGAGCCCAAGGCAGAGTAACCTTTTATACCGTTTTCTACATAGCGTGAGAGCGAACCGTTGTATTTGGTATTGTCCGTACCACCCATAATAGTTACATTATGGTCTTGAGACCATGTAGGATTGAATGTTTCTCCTTGCCAGTCTACTCCAGCAACACCGATATAATCGTCAAGTGTTTGATATTTGTAAGGAACTCCTTCTGTTTCGTCTCCTTCTTTGTAGTAAGTCTCTTTGTATTTGGGATCGATATCACCTTGAAGTCGTGCAAATTCATATGGAGAGAGCAAATCCAAAGTCTTTGAAATCTTACGGTAGGTTGCCGAACCATTGTAAGTAACGGTTGTCTTGCCTACTTTAGCCGATTTGGTGGTAATCAGTACAACACCATTGGCTGCACGTGCACCGTAGATAGCGGAAGAAGAAGCATCTTTCAATACTTCGATAGATTCGATGTCCGAATTGGAGAGGTAGTCGATATCTGATACTTCAAAACCGTCTACGATGTAGAGCGGAGATGCGTCTCCTGTCAATGTGCCCACACCGCGGATGCTGATATTGAAACCTGCGCCCGGAGTACCGTCGGTAGAGGTGATTTGTACACCGGCAATTTGACCGCCCAATGCTCCGGCTACGGAACTGGTCTGGTATCCTTCGATATCTTTGGCTGCAACGGAAGCTACGGAACCAGTCAAGTCACTTTTCTTCATAGTACCGTAACCTACAACTACTACTTCGTCCAGTGTTTTACTGTCGGGAGTCAGTTGGATAGTTACTTGGGTTTTACCTTGCAGGCGTACTTCTTGTGTCAGATAACCAATGTAACTTACCACCAATGTTGCGTTTTTCTTGGCTTTGAGGGTGAAATTACCGTCCAAATCAGCGGCTGCACCGGTCGTTTCACCTTTTACCTGTACTGTGGCGCCAATTAAAGGCTCTTTATTTTCGTCAAGGATAGTTCCTTTCACTGTTACACCTTGTGCAAAGGTGATAATAGATACAAGGAGGGCTAAGAGGGTGATGTACCCTCTTTTGCTCAGTGTATGATATGTTGGTTTATACATAATTGTATTTATTGTTTTGTTAGATAATTAGTTGCCTTCGTAGGTTTCGTCGAACCAGATAATGAATGAATATTGTGAAGCACATAAAGTTCCTGCTTCTAGATTTTCAGGTTTGTTTTCTAAGGTAAACCTCATATTTCCTAACATTGCTCCATATGGATATTTTCCATCTGCTGCCTGCCATACATTGGGATTAATAATTAATTGATGGCCATTAGAAGTTGGCTCAATGTATGCTGCTTTAGTATTTTGCTTGTCTATTTGACCTGTTTTATGATCATAATAGCGGAATGGTGTATTGGTAGTTGTTGCTACGCCAATGTTGGACCATATTTGATTTAATAAATTTCCTGCGGATTTATTATCCCCTGTCCCATGTCCGGTATTATCATCAAAATTGCAATAGGAAAAATCGTCTCTATAATCCCAAATAAAGTTTGAATGATAATCATCTAAAATTCCAGAGTATAAGCTATAATTAGTTTGCACTCCATCTATATCTTGTGCTCCAATAATATGCATCTGTGTTTTTATAGATGGAATTTTAGGCTCTTTGGGGTTAACTTTTATAACGAATGGAGTACAAAGTAATACATAGTTAATCTTGTCTTTATCTACAATGTTAGGATATCTTATAACAGTAGGTTTGGGGGTGCTAATAAAAATAGGTATATTTTTAGTAACAGCAGGTGCATTATTTCCTTTAGCTGTAACAGCAATTTGGAAAACACATCCTTTTGCATTACTGCTTCCATCTGCAAAATTCTTTTTTGCAGTTAAGTTTGTGAAATAAATCGTACCGTCTTCTTTTACTTTTGCCCCTTTAACTATTTTCTCATGCCCAATGAAATTATTTTCTAATACTTTATATGTAAATGTTGTATTTGCATTTTCATTTATCATTTTTATTCTTTGTAGAGGTAATTCTCTTACATCTCGACCTTGAATAAATCGGAAGAGATTTCTATTTTCTTCTTTAGTTTCTTCTGTCGTTTCTGTGGAGATGGGGTTTGTTTTATTGCCATTTGTATTAGTTGGAATTTCATTTTCTATATTAGTTCCCCAACTCACGTATTCAAAATTATTTGGATTTGGAATAACATTAACTTCAAGTGCTGAAACTACGCCTTCTTCATTCTTTTTATTGGTAACTCTAACTTTAATTTCATGCTTTCCAGTACTTAAAGTTTGTTTGTCTGTAATGTCGATGGTTCCGTTTGCAGAGTTTAGTGTGATGAATTTTTGATCTATTTGAGCCTTAATTTCATCGCTATTATTTGCATCGAATGTAAATGTTGGTGCACCGCCAACAAAACCTGGAACAATGGCATTATCTTCTGCTTTACCACCTAATTGATAAAGTTGGTTTATAGCAGTATATTTGAATGTTTCGGGTTGAATAGGCTCAATGAAAGCTACAACCTTTACTGAATATATGCCTTCAAAGTCATTACTGCCATAAGCATTACTTGCTGTAATAGTAAATACATAAGGAGTTTCGCTGATTTCCAAAGAATTACCCTCTGGAACACTAATTTGTCCTGTTGTTTCATTGATAGTGAAAGCTGTTGTTTCTGGAGTTACGGATTTTATGGCAAATTTTAGTTCTTCTTTTGCCCCTGCAATAGTAGGTATTACTGATTTATTTTCAGTACCGGTTTCAAAAAGATCAGGTAAAGCTTCAGTTTCTATATAAAATAAATCGCGTGGTTTAGAAACAACTTTAAAGGTTACAGCATTGTTATACATGTGTTCACCAGCCTTAGTGGTAAGTTTTAAGTTTAATGTATAACTTTCTCCTGCAACTAATTTATCTTTTTCACTTTCGCGAATAATAATCTTTCCTTTAGTGTTGGGATCGAAAGTAAAGTAGGACAGATATGGCTTCGTTTCGTCTTGTGCAATGGCATATCCTGTGATACTGACATGTTTGTCAGCTTCTGTACTTACTTGTGCACTGGCTTCTGCCCAGTTTTCTTCATCTTGGTTCACCAATACTTCTGCCGGTTCTACAGTTACTCCTTCGGGTACAGCCAGCAACATGTTTACCTGAACAGCATCTTTAAAATCAAAGAACTTGCCGTTAGAATAGCAGCCTACACTGATGCTATACATTCCTGATGTCATGCCATCAGTATTCTGAATTGTAATTTCGCCTGTTTCTGCATTTATCACAAAGTTATCGTTGTTGCTGAAAGTTTCTTCATTAAGCGTAACCTTTGTGATTGTAAAATCATAAGGTGCACTACCTTTATAAGTAGGCGCCTGTAATGTATAGGACATACCGGGACCTATATCCGTTACTCCTAAGTAATGGAGAATAAATCCTGTAGAGTCTGTGGTCTCTGTTTTATCGCAAGAGACACAAAACACAGTTAATGCAGCTACTATAAAGAAACGTAGCATGCTGAATGTGCTTAGCAATTTAGATTTCATATTCTGAAAATTATTGATTTGTTATAAAGTGTATGATAAAGTCTTGGTTTCTCCTGCTACTGTTACGTTCACGGAAATACTGTTATTGGTGCATTCACCGAATGTTACTGAAATTTCTTTCTCCTCCGTATATTTTTCTATAGGAAGAATAACGGTGGCAAATCGAGCTGTTTTATTATCCGCTTTATTCATATCTATAGAGTAAGCAATACGTTCTTTATAACCATCATTTGCAGAACTTGAGAATGAAAAACGTCCCTCTTTTTCCTGGCAGGTTATAGAATTATTATCTTCGGCAAATGTACGGATGACAATATTGTTATTATCAGCGAAAGAGGTATGTGCTCCTTTTTGTTCGGCATCTAAAACTACATTATCTTTATTCTCGCATAAATTGAAGTTCAAATGTAGATCCCCTGTTGCTTCACCGATACCTTCGTCTACTAATACGAAGTATGATTTATCCACGTAGAATACAGTACGACGATGCTTTAAGTTGTCGTAACCTTGATTTTCGAATACCAATACATCCGCATCTGCTTTTAAAAGTTTGCCTGCTGCGTATTTGAAATCCGAGGCATATCTGTTTCCTTCAGTAACTTTTCCTAGAGTCAGCGTGTTATGGTTTTCACTGTTGCGGAACCATAAACGTGCTTTTCCTGAATCGGTATTAGTGTTGTATTCGTAACTATATACACCGGAGTCAGGGAAGAAATTACGCTTGTTGATGTATAATTCAAATGTTCCGTTATCGGGTTGGTTGTGGCTCCACCGTTCCAAGTCGGTAGATATATCATTGCTCTTGTTGTTACTGAAAATCATTACAGTAGATGAAGGCTCCCAACCGTTGCGCATCACATAATAACCGGCGTCTCCAAATACTTTTATGTCGTTTCCGGGTGTTTTCCCCTGGGCATTTCCACCGTTGACGGCTGTTGCCATATACTTAAATTCTTCACTATCTGGAAATAGTTCTGTGTACTTTATGAAGTTTTTGGATATTGTGGAACGACTCCAGTTTGATTTCCAAGAATCATTAAAACCGGGTACAATATAATCTGCACCTTTTTCAAAATAATTGGGATAGGTGAAATGGATTAAGACTTCTGCTGCGCTACGGAGATATTCATTGAATTCAGGGTCTAACTTGCTTGTCAGTTTATTAGCCTGAATCAATCTGATTGTTTCGTAAAAATCAGCTACAGCGGAAATATGGTAATGAAGTGACATTTCTTTATGCCAGCCATCAGCCATGAATTGATTCTTTACTTCTGCATTTGCAATGCTGCATCCTTTATCCAACCAATTTTGAGCATTCTTCAATTCCGGCATCAGTACACCGGCAGCAATCAATGCTTGTCCTTGTGTAACTAAAATGTTACCGCTTTCTGCATAAGGGTATTTTACAAGAAAATCTGCCTGTTCGGCAAATGAAGTCAAGAATGTAGTGAGCCATTCGGGCGTAAAATTGTCGGAGTGTTTGAAGTATTCCAACAGTTGTACCTGATCGATAAGACGGGTTGCTACTTGGAGTTGCCACCATGAAGTGGTATTAGGCCCTTCTGCCGGTTGTGGATTTTGAGTAATCCAATCGCTGTAGACCTCTATCCAGGATTTGATATATTTTTCATCACCACTTACACGATAAACTTTGGCTTGTGGGATGAACCATTGATGACGATGTAATTGTTTCAGATATTCTTCACCAACACTCGCATTTTTGTTCCAGTCAATACTGCCGGCTTTACCCAAAGAGTAGGGCTTTTTATCGCTGCCTTCATAGAAGCCTTTAACAAAAAAACGATATTCTAATGCGAAGTCTGCGATATTTTGGTCACCATCATTGAAGTTGTTACTTGCATTTCCTTTGTTGAGAGTGATGTTGACTAATGACAACGCCGGGTTTTCTGCATTGGCTCTCATGCGGTAATACTCCAAGAGTGCACTTGCCGCAAGATAGTCCTCACCAGCTTCATGATATTGCTTTACTTTTTCCAAGCCGGGATAGTCGAGGTTGAGTTGGTCAAAAACAGCAGTGTTCAATACTGCGTTTTCTTTGTTCTCAGGAGTCAGTTCCGGACTGATGTTTCCGCCTGTGGCGAATTCTTCTTCGTCGTCAACACATCCGGAGAGTGCAAACATTGCGAACAAACAGATAAAAAGAGTGTTCTTCATACTTAAGTTGTTTTTTATTAGTAAAAGTTTCAATTTTCCTTGCCGCAAATATATTACATTGATTTCTAAGAGCTAATCTCTCTTGTTTATGCTTTCTTTGAAATCTGAATTTTATTATCAAATTTGTTGAATGAAATATCGTATTTGTTTAAAAAGCCTGCATGGGGTATTCTGAGAGGGGTGTTCGGATGAATAGGAACTATCCTTTCTTATGTGCATTCTATCAGTATCTTATCAGAAAAAATGTTAGCCTGTACCTCCTTCACCCTTCACAACTCTTTATTCATGCGGGATAGCGGGTGAAGCCCGGTTGTAGAGCTTCATTGGCAATGCTACACAGTTGCATCTAAAACTCCACACCTTACCACCCGAAAGTGCAGGCATTTGCTTGGCAAACCTCAGGGATTTTATCTGTTATAGCGCGGCATTTCACTCGCAAAGACGCGGTGTTTCGGACGCTAACATGCGGTGTTTTGAAAAGCAAAATTGCCTTGCGGGATAAGGCCTATCCTTTTACTTTTTTAATGTACTCCGTCGGCAAACAGCCTATATACTTCTTAAAGCAAGTTGCAAAATAAGAAGATGAATTAAATCCCACCATGCTGCTGACTTCGGTTACCGTATAACGTCCGCTTTTCAGCAGTTCGGTAGCCCTTTTGAACCGTACTTTACGGATAAAGTCGATGGCTGACTCTCCGGTGATTGCTTTCAGTTTCAAATGCAGGTTGGAGCGACTCATATTCATCTTTTGCGCAAATTCATCGGTAGAGAACTCAAAATTATCAATGTTTTCTTCTACGATGCTTACGGCACGTTTCAGCAACTCTTCATCCATGGCATTGAAAGTAATCTTTTCCGGTTCCACTTCCAATGATTTGGCGTACTTCTCGAGCATGTGGCGGCGGGTACGCATCATGTTCTGTATCTTGGAAGTGAGGACGGCGATGGAGAAAGGCTTGGAGATATAATCATCCGCACCTACTTGCAGGCCTTCCAACTGGTCTTTTATGTCGGTTTTGGCAGACAGGATGATAACCGGAATGTGGCAGGTACGAATATTCTGTTTGATATTCTTACATAGCTTGATGCCGTCCATTACAGGCATCATGACATCGGTGATAATAATGTCCGCCTCATGGTTCTTCAGTTTTTCCAAGGCTTCTTCACCGTTTCCGGCCTCCAGTATGTTGAACAATGCAGCCAAACCGCTGCTGAGATAATGGCGAATCTCCTGATTGTCTTCCACAATAAGGATGGTTCCGCGTTTCTTGTCGCCCGTTTCTATGGCTTCATTCTCCATTTTCTCCGTATCGATGAAATACATTTCTTTGGAGTTGGTGGAGTACACCTGCTCTTCTTCCTTGGAAGTGTTGGAGCCTGCCAGTTCGGTGGCCTTATAAACAGCCAGGTCTTGCGGCAGATAGACGGAGAATGTACTTCCCTTGCCCTCTTCGCTTTCCAGTTCGATGCGTCCGTGATGCAAATCGACCAGACGCTGTACCAGCGACAGTCCGATGCCGCTTCCTATATGCTGGCTTTCTATCTGATAGAAGCGTTCGAACACTTTACCCTGCTTATTGATAGGAATGCCGGCACCGGTGTCGCTCACTTGCAGTATCAGCCAATTGTTTTCCTCTTTCAGGGTAACGGCGATACTCTTTCCGTTGTCCGTATATTTGAAAGCATTGGACAAAAGATTGTTGACAATCAGTTCCAGATAGTTAGGGTCGAAAAGTTCCTCTTTTTCTTCCAAATCGGAGTGGAAAGCGTAGTGTATCTCTTTGTGGCGTGCCAGCTTGTCATAATACAGGAAGTTCTCGCGTATCAGGTGATAGGCATTGCCTTTCTTTACTTTCAGTTCGAAAACTCCGAGTTCCGCCCGGCGGTAGTCCATAAGCTGGTTGACAAGGTGCAGCAGGCGGTTGGCATTCCGCTGGATGTATTCCAGTTGGTTGCGGGTCCAGCGGTCGTTGATTTTACTGATGACCTCTTGAAGTGGTGCCAGAATTAAGGTAAGCGGTGTACGGAGTTCATGCGAAATGTTGATGAAGAAGCGCATCTTCATCTGGTTGATTTCTTCGCGGTGTTCCTTGTCGCGGCGTTCGATTTCAAGCTCTGCTTCCATTTTCTTACGCATCCAGAAGAAGCGGAATACGAATGTGACAAAGCCGGCAAAAGTGGCAAGGAACAGTATGACAGCCCACCAGGTCTTGTACCACACGGGCAGAATAACGATTTCCAGTACGGTAGGCGTGGTGTTCCATTTGCCGTCGTTATTGGCGGCTTTCACCATGAAGTGATAAGTACCTTGCGGCAGGTTGGAGTAGGACACCGGATGCCTGTCCGTGAGGTAGTACCACTCTTTATCGTAACCGTCTAATTTGTAGGCGAATGTATTATGCTGTCCGGAGATGTAGTTCGATACGACAAACTCCAGGGAGAATGCTGTCTGCCAGGATTTCAGCGTGATGCTTTTCGTGTCGCTGATGTTCTTGCTCAGAATGCCGGTTTCATCGTCGGGACGGACGGTCTTGTTGAAAAGCTGTAGCTTGGTGATTACTACCGATGGGGTATAGGGATTGTCCTGCAACAGTTCCGGGCGGAATGTGGTAAGGCCGTTTATGCCTCCGAAGTACATCTCGCCATCGGAAGTGCGGTAGCAGGAAGAGGTGTTGAACTGATTGCTCTGCAATCCGTCCGCTTCGGTGAAGTTGCGGAATTTCTCCGTTTCCGGATTGAAGCATGAGATACCCCGGTTGGTACTCATCCACAGGCGGCCGTAAGAGTCTTCGAGAATGCCGTAAACCACGTTGTTGGGCAGTCCGTCGGCTTTGGTATAGCGTTTAATCTGCTTGGCTTTCTCATCGAAACAATAGAATCCTTCGCGTGTACCTACCCAGATTAAACCGTTGTTTGCCTCGTAGATGTAATTGGTAAATGCTTTCGTAGCGGTGGATTCGGGTAAAATGTCCGCTTTCTGTATGGAGGTTCCATGCTGGTTGAATACGGACACGCCTTCCTCACCGCCTATCCAGAGACGCTTTTTGGAATCTCGGAACAGGGTAGTAATCTTCTGGACGTTGATTGGCGTTCCGTCATTTTCCTGAGTGATGGTGGTAAAACTCCGTTTTTCCGGGTTGAAGTGTACCAGAGCGCTTAATGTTCCTAAAAGGAAATTGTTCTCTCCGTCGGGAAGGATGGCATATACGTTCTCATTGATTAACGGGCTGTTGAGCTGGTTGAAGTTTTCCATGCGTCCGCTGTTGCGATGCAGGATGCTCAGGCCGCCGGCATGTGCGCCGATGTATACCAGTCCTCTCGGTTCGTCCACGTATACGGATTTGATGTTGTTGGAGCCTAAGCCGTCTTCGCGCTGGCTTTCCTGCAATGCGTAGTGAATGAACTTCTGAGCGCCGGGGACGTAGAGGTTCAAGCCGCCGTCGTTGGTTCCTATCCAAAGGTTCTTCTGTTTGTCCTCGACGATACAGCTTGCAACATTGTCGCTCAACGAATTCTTGAACGGAATGTGCTCTATGTTCTTGAAGCGGTTGCGGATGGGGTGGTAATAATTCAGTCCGCCGAAATACGTTCCCAGCCACATGCCGCCTTGCGAGTCCATGAAGATACTGCGTACGGAGCGTTGCGACAGGCTGCCGCTTTCTACGGGATTGCTGCTGTAGGACATGAACGAGTCGTTGCCTTCATGGTAGATGTTGAGGTCGTTGAAAGTTCCTATCCACAAGCGGTTTTGTGAATCCAGTGCCAGTGAGCGGATATAGTTGGAGCTGATGGATTGCGGGTTGGAAGGGGAATGCCTGTATGTTTTGACTTCCCGGGTCTTGGGGTTGACAAGGAGAAGGCCGGAACCTTCCGTAGCTACCCATATACGGGTAGGAGATTGCTGCAGGATGCTTTGGATTTGCTTGCTGCCTGGAATGTAAGCGAGTTTTTCGAGTGTATTCTTCGGAATGGAATAGCAGTACAGACCGTCCGACGGTGTGCCTATATAGATTTGGTCGTCATGCCTGTACAGGGCGGATGCAACCATTTTGTGCATTGCCGTGCCGAATATGTCATCTACAAAACGGGATGCGGGGATGTCGAACGTAGTCAGTCCTTCGAGCGTGCTGATAAGTAGCTGCTCCGGTGAAAGTTCCACAATGCCGTTGACTTGCAGGTGCTTGCCGTTCTTTTCGAGGAAGAAGTTCTGGAACTTGTCTTTTTCCTCGTCATAATACGACAGACCGTCGCGGGTGCCGATCCATACACGCCCCTTGCTGTCGGTCATAACAATGCGGGAGATGTCGTTGGCGATGCTGTTGGGGTCGTTTTCATCGTGCTGATATACGGTAAATGTGTATCCGTCGTACTTGTTGACGCCGTCGTAGGTGGCGAACCACATATTGCCGAGCTTGTCCTGCGCTATGGAGAAGACCGTGCTTTGTGACAGACCGTCGTTAATGGATATATAAGAAAAGTTTATCTGTCCCCAAGCTTCCGGATAAGCGTTAGAGACTCCCGTTATACATAAAATAAACAGGATGGTTGTTATCTTTTTCAGGATATTCATTATTGAACCGTAAAATTTATGATGGACCAAAGATACTAATATCTTTCAGAATTTCTATATCTTGTGGAGTATTTGCACAAATATAGGGTTTTCCGAAACAAATAGGGGATAGGTGTGAGGCGCAGCTTTCGTACTTTTGCCGCATCGTTTTTAAGTTTAATATCAAATAAGGATGAAGAAAAACATTTTTGCTATCTGCATGATGACGGCAGCGGGGTGCATGGCAACGCTGACCGCACAAACCAAAGGCGCTGAAACGTTGGTTCCCCTGACCGAACGGGTGAATGTTCAGGCAGACTCTGCACGTATCGACCAGATTATAGACGGTCGCTGGGTGGCTGTCGGTGCAAAGAAGAAACACGCGATTCAGCGGGATTTCACATGTCTGTTCAACGGCAAGCCTTCTTACCGTTTCGAACTGCGTCGGGAGGACAATACATTGGAGGGATACGGCAAGGGAGAAACCAAAGGCCGTGCCGAGCTTTCTTATTGTTATGCCACTTCGGCGGATTTTAACGGACTGCCGGCGGATGCTTACCGGAAAGCGCAAATTACGAAAACCGTATATCATCACGGAAAAGGCATTTGTCCGCAAGGGGCTTCGCGCGACTATGAGTTTTCCGTATATATCCCGTCTGATTTGGACAGCAATGTGTCCACCATTTTTGCCCAATGGCACGGCATGCCCGACCGCACGCTTGCAGTTCATTATAATGATCTCTCAATTCATTGGCACGATAGAAGGGAGAAGACACCATACGATCAACACTTTTCCGGGAAGTACCGGACAATTTCGCTTTCTCACCCCATACTTCTCCGTTGTCCAACGACATGGCTATCGGCGAGGGAGCCAGAATCTGCCGTCCGTCACAAGTAATATCGTAAGTCAGTTGATCGCCTATGGTAATAGTAGTTTGCAGATTCCCGCCCGGAGAATTCAGAGTAAATTGCTTTTGTGCCTGTGCAGTAAATACACAACATACACACATTAGTAAGACTGTCAGTTTTTTCATGGTTTTAATTATAGTTATTATCAAATCAACAAAAGAACGGTACAAAAATAAAAATAATAAATTAGCAACCTACTATAATACTCCCTTAAAAACATTTTAATAGGAAAGGCTTTGAAAAAACTTTCTCGCTAAATTATGACATATAGAATAAAAAGCTATTTTTGCACCGTTTTTTAATTTTATCTTAAACTAATATTATGTACAAGATTTTTCATGGCTTCCATCTAGTGGAAGCTTATCAGGATTTAAAGAAAGCCAGACGGTTGGCAAAGAATCAGGCAGTGGCCAGATGTATTAAGTTAACCGTAGCTATTACCATTTCCCTTATTCTATGGCTCCTCCCTATCGACACATTTGGTATAGAAGGGTTAACCGTTATAGAACAAAGACTGATTTCTATCTTTATTTTTGCCACACTTATGTGGGTTTTCGAAGCTGTCCCTGCATGGACTACTTCCGTACTGATTGTCGTATTACTATTACTTACCGTTTCCGACAGCAGTTTATGGTTCCTCACTCAAGATATTCCAGCAGGAGAATTGGGACAGACAGTTAAATATAAGTCCATTATGCACTGCTTTGCCGATCCTATCATCATGTTATTTATCGGTGGATTCATACTTGCCATTGCTGCAACCAAAAGCGGTCTGGACGTATTGTTGGCACGTGTCATGTTACGCCCCTTCGGAACACAATCACGCTATGTATTATTAGGATTCATTCTTGTTACAGCTGCATTTTCAATGTTCCTCAGCAACACGGCTACAGCTGCCATGATGCTCACTTTCCTCACCCCTGTATTAAAGGCACTTCCGGCAGACGGCAAAGGAAAAATCGGTCTGGCCATGGCCATTCCCGTAGCTGCTAATGTAGGCGGTATGGGAACTCCTATCGGTACGCCACCCAACGCCATTGCACTAAAATACCTGAATGATCCGGAAGGGTTGAACTTGAATATCGGCTTCGGAGAATGGATGAGTTTTATGCTGCCTTACACCATTATCGTACTGTTTATTGCATGGTTTATTCTTTTGCGGTTGTTCCCTTTCAAACAAAAGAATATTGAATTACAAATTGAAGGCGAAGCAAAAAAGGACTGGCGTTCGATCGTAGTTTATATTACTTTCGCCATCACGGTCGTATTATGGATGTTCGACAAGGTGACAGGAGTTAACTCCAACGTGGTAGCCATGATTCCGGTAGCCGTATTCTGTATAACAGGAGTTATCACCAAACGCGACCTGGAAGAAATCAGCTGGAGCGTACTCTGGATGGTAGCCGGCGGCTTCGCACTAGGGGTTGCCTTACAGGAAACCGGACTCGCCAAACACATGATCGAAGCAATCCCATTCAACACATGGCCTCCTGTATTAATGATTGTCGGCTCCGGACTGATTTGTTACGCCATGGCAAACTTCATCTCACACACGGCGACTGCCGCATTGCTCGTTCCCATTCTTGCCATTGCGGGAAGCAGTATGCGTGAGAACCTGTCTTCGCTGGGAGGTGTAGAAACTTTATTGATCGGAGTGGCAATCGGTTCATCATTAGCAATGATATTGCCTATCAGTACTCCGCCCAACGCTTTGGCACATGCCACAGGCATGATTCAACAAAAGGATATGGAGAAAGTCGGTATAATCATGGGAATTATCGGACTGATACTTGGATATACCATGTTGATTATACTTGGTTCTAATAAGATGTTATAAATTTAAGTACCCCTTTTCCATAAAATTAAGACATAGAAAAAGCCCTGTGAGAACCAATCATTCTTACAGGGCTTTTTACTAGTCAGTCTTGCTCTGAAGACTGAGAATGTATCTTCTCCGCCTCTACATACTTACTCGGACTTACTCCATAATACTTTTTAAATACCTCACGGAAATATTTCGCATCCGAGAATCCGACCTTGTCGGCAATCTCCGTTATTGTATATTCACCCTGCTTCAGCAACTGTGCAGCATGTTGCAAACGTATCAGCCGGATATAATCAGCCGGAGCATAGCCGGTCAATGCCTTGAGTTTGTTGAAGAAGCTCGTACGACTCATATAATGCAGGTTGCTGAGCATTTCCACATTAAAGTCCGAATCCCCCATGTTCTTCTCTATACATTCCTTGACAGAAGCAATGAATTTCCAGTCTAAGGTATTAGTGCAATTAACCGGAAAATTCGGTTCTTCATCTTCGATACTATTATAAACCCGGCGGAGCAAAGCACGATTTGTTAGTATGTTCTTAATCGTTGCTTTGAGTATCCCCACACTAAAAGGTTTGGTAATATAAGCATCCGCTCCGATTTCCAATCCTTCGAGCATATGTTTCTCATCCCCCAGCGCAGTCAGCAAAACAACCGGAATATGAGACATCTCAAGATCCCCCTTTATAGTTGCACAAAGTTCATCTCCACCCATCTCAGGCATCATTATATCGGATATGACGAGATCCGGATTAAATTCCCGGATTATAATAAGAGCCTCCTTTCCATTCGGACAGGACTGGATATTATAACCCGTCCGAAGCATATCCACCAGATAATTACGCAAATCATCATTATCCTCCACTATCAAAATACGCTGCAAGGAACTGTTGATCCGGGATATCTCCATATCCGGCAATCCCGGCGTATCACCTGTTACAATAGTCTCCAAACGTTCATCCGGTGTTTTGGGAGAGATAAATTTTGCTTTATGGAAATGGCTATTTCCTTTCGGAAAAGTAATCCGTACACAAGTTCCTTGATTTTCAGCACTCTGAATCTGAATCTTACCTTTATGTAACTTAACCAGTTTGTATACCAGCATCAGTCCGATTCCGCTACCTGTCACCTTCAGATTAACGACATTACTACCCCGAAAATAGCTTCTGAACAATTTCTTCTGTTCACACGTTGGAATACCGATTCCCGTATCTTTCACCTCAATACTCCAACTATTTCCTTCCTCGGAAGCGTAAATACACACACTACCGTCTTCAGGTGTATATTTCAATGCATTTGAGAGAATATTCTTCAGAATAGAGCCCATTTTGTCACTATCAAACCACACACTCAAATAGTCAAAATTGCTTTCATAAACAAACCTGACATGCTTCATCTCGGCATATTTGCGGAAAGTGGCGCAAACATCATTCATATAAGTATTCAACTCATACTCAGAAACATAAAGAGTGGAAGAGTAGACATCTATCCGTTCAAAATTTATCAGGTTGGTTGTCAACTGAAGTAATGTATTCACATTTTTAAGAGCCATATTTATATGGGGTAGTGCCTGTTCAGCCCCCATGCGATTTTCCAAGACTTCCTCCAATGGAGCTTTTATCAATGTTAACGGTGTACGTATGTCGTGTGCCGTATTAATGAAGAACCGTGTTTTTTCGTCCGACACCTTCTTCTGTTTATGCAACATGATGATACGGAATATAATACCCATAACCAACACCAACAGAATTACATATCCCACCATAGCCCATACACTGGCCCATACAGGAGGCGTTATAATAATCTGAATGCTTCTTGTCTCATAAGTCTTATATTTTTCTTCATTGGATACGGCACGAATTTGTAATGTATAACTGCCGGGAGGCAGATTTCTGATGATAATCCGGTTATCCTGACTCGGACGGCTCCACTCTTTATGATAACCATCGATTTTCCATGAAAAAAGAATATTGGAAGGATAATCATAGTTGATAGAAGCTACATCAAGAGAAAACGTGTTTTGTCCGTAAGCTAGTTCCAGCCGGTCAGTTTCGTCAATATCCTTTTCCAAAGGTGATCCTTCATCACCCGGGTAAACAGGATGATAAGCTATCATAAAATCACGCAATAGCAAACGCGAATAATGTGGCTCCGGTATCTGTATGTCTGTTGGAAATTTGACAGCACCGTCATTTCCCCCGAAAACAAGCGCACTTTTGTTATAGGTCGTAGCAGAGCCTGCATTAAAATTAACACTCATCAATCCTTGTTCCCGTGTCCAGTTACGAAAGAAGTGCTCCTCAGGTGAATAAATCGTTATGCCATTTTCCGTACCCATCAGGAGACTCCCGTCCTGACGCGGAAGAATTGTATAAATATTATCGGAGATCAGCGCACAGTTGTCACTTCGGTACTGATGAATAAAGTTCTTCTTATTAATGTCATAAACAAGAAGTCCGGCTCCACGGGTACCAATATACAAAATTCCGTCTTCTCTTTGGTATAATGCGCATATATAGAGAGATTCAACAGGCAGGTCAATATACCTGTAAACTCCGGATTGTTTGTCAAGCAGATAGAGCCCCATTCGGGTACCAATCCACATCTGCCGGGAATCCTTCTCCTGAATGGTAGTGATAGAGTTTACTCCCGGATATAAACGCACACTTTTAGTCTCAAGATTGATGCGTTTCAAATGATAATACCCTCCGGACCATATATCACCGCCCGAGTCTTTTTTTATGTCAAAAATATATTGATCGGGCCGTACCCCTGCAATAGCAGCAGGAGAAAGGTAACTTATCTTAAACCCCTTCTTCTTTTCTATCTTGTAAATACCTGATGTAAAACCGCCCGCCCATATCACACCGGGAGAGACTTCACACAACGCTAAGAAAATGTGATTTTCATCATCAGGTACCGGATCAAAAGAACTGAAAAAAGAACGCCATTCTTTTGTATCAGTCTGATAGATACTGATACCGTTACTGGTTGCAAACCAAAGGTCGCCATCACTGTCCTCCAATACATCATGAACCTGATCGTTCACCAGTGAGCGGCTATTGCCAAGAGAATGCCTTATCAAGTCATAACTTCCATAACGGTTGTTACGAACGGTAATACCGGTAGGATAATTGGCAAGCCAGATACGTTCTTCTTCATCTACATAGATATCATTGATATTGTTTCCGTTCATCCCGTTATAACTACTATAATTGGCAGTTATATAGGGCTCACTCATATAGGTATTCACATCCAGTTTATATACACCTTTTCCACCCGTAGCTACCAAAAGCTCATGAGCGTTCAAAGCAACTATCTGGTTTATCTCTACATTATTGGGTGATTGACAAGGAATGATTTTCCCTGTCCCCTCCATGTCATATATAAGTACACCCTCTTTGTAGCTTCCTATAAACAGTTGTTTTGAGACGACATGATAATAGAGTTCATGCACTGGTGTACTGATACTTTCCACCGTTTCATCGGATAGCAGTTTCAATCTCCCATCTCCTATTCCGGCACGAAACAGACCGCTTCCCGTACCAATAAAAAAATGGTTACCATCCGCCTGTTCAATGGTAGTTATTTCACCAATAGCCGGCGCCGGCATATGTGTCGTTGTTCCGGTACGAATATTATACCAGATAATACTATCTTTACAGCATAACCATATACGGTCACTCTTGTCCAAATAACCGTAATTCAGAAATGCCTGCGACTTATTTCTAATCAACTCCGGATGCACATAAGCCAGTTCGAATTTATCATGTTGCAAATCGTACCTGAAAATACGACCTTTCTGACCGATTACCCATAATACATTTTCGCTGTCCATGTAGAGCCAGTTTAA
>OGZW01001877.1_pt1 | contig 16849 bp, 15 predicted proteins | sample 1577001 | NCBI WGS metagenome assembly OGZW01 (sample SAMEA3541519, study PRJEB24748) | human gut metagenome | biome: human gut; feature: human-associated habitat; material: faeces | place: China | collected 2012 | reverse complement strand
GAGGCATGAATAGTGAGAAGTTCATGCCTCTTTTTGTTTTTAAGCACACGTAATAAGGAGGTAGTTACTATGAAAAAGTTTTTGGCACTTGTATTGACCGTAGTAATGGCTGCTTCTCTTGCAGCTTGCGGTAATTCAGGAACAAAGGAAACACAGGCACCTGCATCAACAGAGGCAGCATCAGAAACTGCTGCAGCATCTGAAACAACAGGGGAAACAGAAGCATCAGATGCAGCTTCAGGTGATCTGACACATGTGAACGTTGCTTACATGGCAAACTACGCATCACTGTGGCAGGTAGCAACAGCAATCAACAAAGGATACTTCAAGGATGAAGGTCTTGATGTTCAGCTTTACATGTTCCAGGACGGTCCTACAGAAATCGCTTCTATGGAATCCGGTTCAATTGATGTCGCTTACATCGGACCTGGCGCACACAAACTGTGTATTAAAGGTCAGGCAGATATCTTCTGCTTCTCACAGCTCGGCAACGCAGACTGTGTAATGGGTCTTAAATCTCATGGTGTAAACTCCCTTGAAGATCTGAAGGGTAAGAAAGTTGCTTATGCATCCGGTACATCTTCAGAAACAATCTTAAAGAGAGCACTTAATTCCGTCGCCATTCTACAACAATCTTAAGAAGGATACTCCTGACATCTATTTTGTCGGAAACAATATCAGCTCGGCTTACCTCAATGAGGTGCTTTCAATTTGCGAGGGCAGAGATATCTGCGTAAACGTAATTTCAAAGTCTGGCACAACAACTGAGCCTGCACTTGCTTTCAGAATTTTCAAGAAGCTTCTTGAAGATAAGTATGGCAAGGAAGAGGCTAAGACAAGAATTTTTGCCACAACAGACAAGGCTAAGGGTACTCTTAAGCAGCTTTCCGACGAAGAGGGCTATGAGACATTCGTTGTTCCTGATGACGTTGGAGGAAGATTCTCAGTTCTCACAGCAGTTGGTCTTCTCCCTATCGCAGCAGCAGGCTGTGATATCGACAAGCTCATGGCTGGTGCAAGAGAGGGTATGAAGAAGTATTCTGCTGATGATAACAACGATTGCTATAAGTATGCAGCACTCAGAAACATTCTTTACAGAAAAGGCAAGAGCGTTGAGATGCTCGTTTCATATGACCCTTCATTTACAATGATGGGCGAGTGGTTCAAGCAGCTGTTCGGCGAGAGCGAGGGCAAGGACGATAAGGGTATATTCCCATCTGCCGCTACATTCTCTACAGACCTGCACTCACTTGGTCAGTTCATTCAGGACGGCTCGAAACTTATGTTTGAGACAGTTATGCACATCAAGACACCTAAGAGCGACCTGTTCTTGGAGCCTGACAAGGATAATCTTGACGGACTTAACTTCCTCACAAATCAGAATATGTCAGTTGTAAATGAAAAGGCATATCAGGGTACTATCCTTGCTCACACTGAGGGCGGCGTTCCTAATATCGTTATAGATGTTGACAAGCTCGATGAGGAAAACCTTGGCGAGATGATCTACTTCTTTGAGAAGGCTTGTGCTATCTCAGGTTATATGCTTGGCGTAAACCCATTCAATCAGCCGGGCGTTGAGAGCTACAAGAAGAATATGTTCGCTCTTCTCGGCAAGCCGGGTTATGAGTCACAGAAGGCTGAACTCGAGGCTAAGCTGGGCTAATATCCTAAAGGCAGAACAAAAGGAAATTTTGAGCGTTTCCCCTTCGGGGGTCTGCTCTTAAAATAAATGCTTTAATAAGCGGAACGGAGAGTTTATATGATTAATTTGATTCCAGGTAAAAAGGGCACAGGCAAGACTAAGATACTTGTTGATTCTATCAAGAAGGCTGCTGAAAATGCTACAGGCAACGTTGTTTGCATCGAAAGAGGTATGCAGCTTACCTATGACCTTCCTCATAATGTAAGATTGGCTGACGCTGAAGAATACGGTATCAACAGCTTTGACAGCTTCTATGGCTTTGTTGCAGGTCTGATGGCTGGCAACTATGACATTCAGGAAGTTTTCGTTGACGGTATCCTGAAGATCGGCGGCAGAGATTATGACGCTCTTGGCAATATGCTTGAAAAGGTAGCAGTTCTCACAAAGGACGTAAACGTTACTTTCACAGTATCTGCTGACGTTGACGAGTTGCCTGCAAAGGTAAAGGCTTTCATCAAGTAAGGCTTTGCGCTTCGTTTATTGGTATTTTGATAGCAAAAACGAAAAAATTGAAAAAAAGTATTGACAAATCACGTTTCTCAGGTTATAATGGAATTTGTGATGTTTGAGGTGCAAGTATGAATGTACAGTTGAAGGAACTTTTCGATATAATCGGAGAGCGAAAAACGATCGATTATTCCATAACAGCAGACAAGCTGTCGGAGTATGGCGGATATTCTTTTGCATCGCCCGTTGCGGTAACAGGTGAGATAGAGAACAGGGCAGGGGTGGTAACGCTCAGGTTCAAGACTGTTTTTACTATGGATCACACCTGTGACAGATGTCTAAAGGAGTTCAGCAGGGAGTATGTTTATGACTTTGAACACACTCTGGTGAGAAGTGTTCAAAGCGACAGGGACGATTATGTGGTCTGCGAGAACAATACTCTTGATCTGGACGAATTAGCTATTTCAGATTTGTTGTTACAGCTGCCTACAAAAATTCTTTGCAGGGATGACTGCAAGGGTTTGTGTTACGTTTGCGGACAGGATTTGAATGAGGGCAAATGTAACTGCTCTTGACGGGAAATAGCTGAACAGACTATAATGATTTTACTGACGAGGAGGTGCCAGAATGGCAGTACCAAAGAGAAAAGTATCCAAGGCTAGACGTGACAAGAGACGTTCAGCAGTTTGGAAGCTTGACGCACCTGCACTTTGTAAATGTTCTAACTGCGGTGAGCTTACTTCACCACACAAGGTTTGCAAGAATTGCGGTTATTATAAGGGCGTAGAGGTTATCAAGAAGGAAGCATAATTTTTGATAAGCACATAGAGCAGAATGGCTTAGGCCGTTCTGCTCTTTTTTGTTGTAGCAGTGAAAAAGGCGGGCAGACGCTGTTCACTTCTACATATTTGTAGTAAAAATCTATGGAATGTGGGTGCTGTATTTCTCGTATGGTTGACAAAACGTGAGAAATTGTGTTATACTATATGATGTATCAATGTGCAAATTTATATGAAATGAGGTCGATATATATGTCATTGCCGATCGTTGCGATAGTGGGCAGACCTAATGTTGGTAAGTCTACTCTTTTTAATAAGCTTATCGGTCAAAGACTTTCTATAGTTGAAGATACCCCTGGCGTCACAAGAGATAGGATATATGCAAGGTGCGAATGGCTCGGACACGAGTTCATGCTGGTTGACACTGGCGGAATCGAGCCTGAGTCTGATGATATTATCCTTGCTCAGATGCGCAGACAGGCGGAGCTTGCTATACTGAAAGCTGATGTCACCATTCTTGTGACAGACCTTAAATGCGGAGTTACTGCCACTGATTATGAGGTGGCACAGATGCTTTTGAAATCGGGCAAGCCTATCGTGCTTTGTGTGAACAAGGTGGATAATGTGGGCGAACCGCCTATGGAGCTGTATGAGTTCTATAATCTCGGTTTGGGCGAACCGTTTCCTGTTTCTTCTGTTCATGGTCACGGAACGGGCGATCTCCTTGACGAGGTGCTGAAATATCTTCCAGAGGAAAATGAAGAGGACGATGACGATGATTCGATAAAGGTCGCTGTTATCGGCAAGCCTAACGTTGGAAAGTCCTCTATAATAAACAAGATATGCGGTGAGGAACGTGTTATCGTGTCAAATATTGCAGGCACTACCCGTGACGCTACCGACTCGATAGTGGAAAATGAAAAGGGCAAGTTCGTTTTCATAGATACGGCTGGTATCAGACGTAAGTCAAAGGTGCTGGAGACTATTGAGAAATACTCTGTGTTGAGGGCTTATATGGCTGTTGACAGAGCCGATGTTGCGGTTATCGTTATTGACGCAACTGTGGGTTTTACTGAGCAGGATTCAAAGGTGGCAGGCTATGCTCACGAAAAGGGCAAGGCTTGCGTTGTTGCGGTGAACAAGTGGGACGCTATCGAGAAAGAAACTAACACCATGAACGACTTCCAGAAAAAGCTTCAGGACGATTTCAGCTTCATGAGCTATGTGCCTTTTGTGTTCATCTCTGCAAAAACAGGTCTTAGAATGGACAAGCTTTTTGATACTATCAAGTTCGTTGCAGAGCAGAACTCTATTAGAATACCGACAGGCAGACTTAACGATGTTCTCGCATATGCTACCCAGAGGGTACAGCCACCGTCTGACAAGGGCAGAAGGCTGAAGATATACTACATGACGCAGGTGTCTACCAAACCGCCTACATTCGTGTTTTTTGTAAACAGAGCCGATCTGTATCATTTTTCCTATCAGCGTTATATTGAAAATCAGATAAGAGAGACCTTCGGACTTGAGGGCACGCCTATCGTTTTCAAGATAAGAGAGCGTGACAAGGACGACGTTAAATAAAATTCTGGAGGTTATTTTGTGGACATATTTTTAAGTCTGGCATTCACTATAATTTTTTCCTATCTTTTCGGAAGTCTTAATTCTGCCATAATCGTGTGCAGAGTTTTAAAGCATAAGGATATCCGTGATTACGGAAGCAACAACGCAGGTTTGACCAATGTTCTGAGAGTATTCGGAAAAGGGCCTGCGGCGGCAACGCTGTTGTGCGACCTTGCAAAGGGCGTGCTTGCGGTAGTTATCTGCCGTCTTGTGGTGACAAACGGTTTCGGCGTGACATTTTTTCATGACGATAAGTTTATCGGATATCTTGCGGGCTTTTTTGTAATGCTTGGACATATTTTCCCAGTATTCTATGGCTTTCACGGTGGAAAGGGCGTTCTTATTGCGGCAACGACCCTTATCGCTATCGACCCTCTGACCTGTGCTTTCTCGGTGGCTGTTTTCGCTATCGTGCTTGCGGCAACAAAATACGTGTCTGTAGGTTCTATATGCGCCGCTGTCGCATATCCTGTTTTTACGCCTATCGTTCAGCTTTTTATAATCAAGGGCGACGGCGTTCTTGCAAATACTCTTATGGCAACGGCTATCGGTCTGCTTATCATTTATATGCACAGACCTAATATCAAACGCCTTATGAACGGCACCGAAAACAAATTCGGAAGCAAGAAAAAGGCGTAAGGGAGGTTTTATTATGGCAGATATTACTATACTCGGTTCAGGCGGATTTGGTCTTGCACTGGCAATAATGTGCGACAATGCAGGGCATAAAGTAACAGTATGGTCAAAGTTTCAGGACGAGATAGATGCTATCAAGAGAACAGGCGAGCTTAAAGCAAAGCTCCCTGGTGTTCAGGTAAACAAGACTATCGAGCTTACAACGGATATAAGCTGTGTTAAGGATAAAGACATGGTGATACTTGGCATACCTTCGCCTTTCCTCAGAGAGGTCTGCGAAAGCGTTGTGCCTTATCTTGAAAGCAGAACGATAGTTGTGAACACGGCAAAGGGTCTTGAGGGCGGAAGCCTTAAAACTATGTGCTGTGTGGCGAAAGAGTGCTTTCCGAACAATCATGTTGCGGTGCTTACCGGTCCGTCACACGCAGAGGAAGTGGCAAGAAAAGTTCCCACTACTGTTGTTACTGCTTCTGATGACAGGGAGGTTTCATATTATATACAGAACACCCTTTCAAACGATACGTTCAGAGTGTATGTAAATGACGACGTTATGGGCTGCGAGATAGGCGGTTCGCTGAAAAACGTCATCGCTTTGGCGGCAGGTGTTTGCGACGGCCTTGGACTTGGTGACAACACAAAGGCTGCACTTATGACAAGGGGTATCAGAGAGATATCACGTCTTGGAGTTGCAATGGGCGCAAAGCTTGAAACCTTTGGCGGACTTAGCGGCATAGGCGACCTTATCGTTACCTGCTGTTCAATGCACAGCAGAAACCGCCGTGCGGGTATTCTCATAGGCAAGGGAGTTACCCCTGAGGAGGCTGTAAGACAGGTCGGCACTGTTGAGGGCTATGTATGCACCAAAAACGCATGGGAGCTTTCAAAGAGAATGGGAATTGAAATGCCTATTACAGAACAGCTTGCAAAGGTGCTTTTTGAGGGTGAGCCTGCGGCTAACGCTATCAAAAATCTTATGGGCAGACCGAGCAGAAATGAAACTGAGTCAACTTTCCTGAGCTAGGAAAGCGACCGTTGAAAGGACGGATACATATGCTTAAAAGATACACTATCAAGACAGAACGCAGAGGACTTTACAACATCACGAGCTATGTAAGGCAGGCTGTCACAGAATCAGGAGTGCAAAGCGGCATTGCTGTGGTATTCTGTCCCCACACCACGGCGGCGATAACCATAAATGAGAATGCCGACCCCGACGTAAAAACTGATCTTCTTTACGCTTTGGAGGAAACATTTCCGAACAGACCGCAGTTCCGTCACGCTGAAGGAAACTCTGACGCTCATATGAAGTCAAGCTGTGTTGGTGCTTCGGAAACTGTTATCATCGAGGATAACGAACTTCTTCTTGGCACTTGGCAGGGTATCTATTTCGCTGAGTTTGACGGACCGAGAACAAGAAACTTTTTGGTGAAAATAATAAAGGGCTGATTTTGGCGTTTTTCCTCTTTACAATCTGCTGAAAATATTGTATAATTAATATGGATAATTCCAACGAAATATGTGTTAAGGAGTGCTTTGAAATATGGAACCTAAATATAAGAGAATATTGCTCAAATTAAGCGGTGAGGCTCTCGCAGGTGATAAGAAGATAGGTCTTGACTATGACGTTATCACTTCATTCGGCAAGAGCATAAAAAAATGCGTTGACGCCGGCGTTGAGGTAGGTATCGTTGTAGGAGGCGGAAACTTCTGGAGAGGCAGATCGAGTGGTGCAATGGACAGAACAAGAGCCGATCATATCGGTATGCTGGCAACTGCTATGAACGCACTTGCTGTTGCGGACGGTCTTGAGAACTGCGGCCTTGAAGTGAGAGTACAGACAGCTATATCCATGCCACAGGTCGCTGAGCCTTACATCAGAAACAAGGCTATGCGTCACTTTGAAAAGGGCAGAGTAGTTATCTTTGGCTGTGGCACTGGTAACCCATTCTTCTCAACTGATACGGCTGCTGCACTGAGAGCGGCTGAGATAGAGGCTGACATATTCTTTAAGGCTACCATGGTAGACGGTGTTTATGACAAGGATCCTCACAAGTATCCTGACGCTGTTAAGTATGACACACTTACATTTGCTGATATCCTTGCAAAGGGTCTGCAGGTAATGGACTCGACCGCTGCGGCAATGTGTAAGGACAACAATATCCCGATACTCGTATTCGATCTTGCAAGACCAGACAATATCTATGACGCTTGCATGGGCGAAAATATAGGCACTCTCGTAAAATAATAAAGATAATCAAGAAAGGATCGTTTGAATATGAAACAGATCAAGGAAAATGCTAAGACAAAAATGGAGAAATCCATAAACGTTATGCTTTCGGACTTTGCAGGTATCAGAGCAGGCAGAGCTAATCCGTCCGTACTCAACAAAGTCCAGGTAGAATATTATGGCGCAATGACTCCGGTTACACAGATGGCGGCGGTTTCTGTTGCTGAGGCAAGAGTGCTTGTTATACAGCCATGGGATAAGTCAACTCTCAAGCCTATCGAAAAGGCTATCCAGGCTTCTGATATCGGCATCAATCCACAGAATGACGGCTCTGTTATAAGACTTACTTTCCCACAGCTCACCGAGGACAGACGTAAGGAGCTTGTTAAGGACATCAAGAAAATGGGCGAAGAGTGCAAGGTCGCTATCCGTTCTATCAGACGTGACGCTATGGAAAAGTTCAAGGCAATGAAGAAGAACAACGAGATCACAGAGGACGATCTTAAGGACTGCGAGGACGAGATCCAGAAGCTTACTGACAGGTTCGTTAAGGAAGTTGACGGTCACGTTGCCGAAAAGGAAAAAGAGATACTCTCTATCTAAGCCATGGCGAATAATGAGAAGATAAGCCTTGGAGAGAACGTGTCTGTGCCTGTTCATGTGGGTGTTATCATGGACGGCAACGGCAGATGGGCGAAAAAGAGGGGCTTGCCCCGAAAGTTCGGACACAGAGAGGGCGCAAAGACCTTTCGTGCCATAACAAGACACGCCAAGGCGCTTGGAATACAGTATATAACTTACTATGCGTTTTCTACCGAGAACTGGAAAAGACCTAAGGACGAGGTAGACGCAATTATGGATCTTTTTGAAAAGTATCTTGACGAGGTCAGGGACTTTATCGATGAGAATATCAGGGTGCGCTTTATAGGCGACAGAACAAGGCTCAGCGAAAATCTGCAAAGGAAAATGGCTTCCGTTGAGGAGGACTCAAAGGACTTTGACTCTATGACCCTTGTGCTTGCTATCAACTACGGCGGCAGGGACGAGATTTGCCATGCGGCTAAGGCATTGGCTCAGCAGGTGAAAGAAGGCAAGCTGGAGCCTGAGGATATCACAATGGATATGATAGAGAGAAATCTCTACACTGAGGAGATACCTCCTGTTGACCTTGTTATAAGACCTAGCGGAGAGCAAAGATTGTCAAACTTTATGATATGGCAGGCGGCTTACGCGGAGTTTTATTACACAAACATCCTATGGCCTGACTTCAAAGGCAGCGACCTTGACAAGGCTGTTATCGCATACAGCGAAAGAAACAGAAGATTTGGAGGGGTGTAAAAAATGTCTACCCGTATTAAATCTGCGGCAGTTGCCATTGTTATCGCAGTGATACTGCTTATCGCACACGGAACGTTCCTGTTCAACATTGCGGTGGGCGCAATTTCTGCACTTGCAATATATGAGATATTCAGGGCGACAAAAATGACAGAGCATAAGTATCAGACCATTGCCTGCTGTGCATTTGCCTTTGTGGACGCTTTCATGCCTGTGTTCTACAGACACGGCTGGCTGTACTTTTTCAGCTACAAGCTTTACATGGGGCTTTTCGTTATAGCAATGTGTCTGCTTTATCTTAAAGAGCATACAAAATTCCAGTATACAGAGTTTTTCTTCATGCTGGGCGTGGGCATACTTCTGCCGTATTCATTCTCAACTTTGGTCACAATGGCAGGCTTGGGCGGCAAGGGCGTGTTTATGATAGTTCTTACTCTTGCAGCGGCTTGGCTGGCTGACAGCGGTGCTTATTTTGCAGGAACTTTCTTCGGCAAAACAAAGCTTTGCCCTGAGATAAGCCCTAAGAAAACTGTGGAGGGTCTTATAGGCGGCGTTATCTCAAATGGTATTCTTATGCTTATAATAAGCCTGTTCTATCAGTTCGTACTTAAAGGCGAGCCTATCCACTATCTAGGTGTTCTGATCGCAGGTATGCTTGCGGCTCTTATCGGACTTGTGGGCGACCTTACAGCTTCGGTGATAAAAAGACAGACAGGTATAAAGGACTATGGCAACATAATGCCGGGTCATGGTGGAATAATGGATCGCTTTGATAGCGTTCTGCTCGTTGCACCTTTTATGTACTATATGTTCACACAGGGGCTTATACTTAAATAGAAAATTATGACTTTTAGGGGCAGGCTTAGGCTTACCCCTTTTAAGCGTTATTAAGGCAACACCGCTTGCAAACCATCTTTATGCGGAATTGCCTGAATTTATTTTATATGACGAGGGACAATAAATGAAAACAATGACCATACTCGGTTCAACGGGTTCTATAGGCACGCAGGCATTAGAAGTGGCTGCAAAGCATAATATTAAAGTAAAGGCGCTTGCGGCAAATTCTGACGTTGAAAAGCTTGCGGCTCAATCAAAAGAGCTTATGCCTGAGCGTGTGTGTATCTACCGTGAGGACAAAAAGGCAGAGCTTGAAAAGCTTCTCAGTGGCACTGGCATAAAAATATCCACAGGCATGGAGGGACTTAAAGAGATAGCAAGAATGGACGGGGTCGATATCATGCTCAACTCAGTCGTTGGCATGGTGGGTCTTGTGCCAACCCTTACGGCTATCGAAAAAGGCACTGACATTGCCCTTGCCAACAAGGAAACACTTGTGGCAGGCGGTGAGCTTGTTATAAAGGCGGCTGCTGAAAAGGGAGTGAAGATATATCCTGTTGACAGCGAACATTCGGCTATCTTTCAGTGCCTGCAGGGAAACGAGGGCAACAAGCTCAAAGGGATAATCCTTACTGCTTCGGGCGGACCATTCTTCGGCAAAACAAAGTCTGACCTGGAGGGCGTGACAGTTGAGCAGGCTCTTAATCACCCTAATTGGTCAATGGGCAGAAAGATAACCATTGACTCTGCTACGCTTATGAACAAGGGACTTGAATTTATCGAAGCAATGTGGCTTTTCAAGCTCAGACCTGAGCAAATAGAGATAGTTGTCCATAGACAGAGCGTTGTACATTCAGCGGTGGAGTATGAGGATAATTCTGTTATCGCACAGCTTGGCGTGCCTGATATGAAAATACCAATACAGTATGCTCTGCTTTATCCTGAAAGAGTGGAATGTGATGTGAAAAAGCTGTCCCTTACAGACTATGGAAAGCTCACTTTCGAGAAGCCTGACTATGATACGTTCGATTGTCTGAGGGCTTGTATAAAGGCTGTCACTATCGGCGGAAATCTTCCTGCGGCAGTGAATGGAGCGAATGAGGAAGCCGTTGCGGCTTTTCTTGACGGCAGGATAGTTTTTCTTGACATTGGTAGAATAGTAATGAATGTCTGCGAGAATACACCACGGGAAGAGATAAAGTGCGTGGAAGATGTGCTGGAAGCGGATAGAAAGGCTAGGGAGAGAGCGAAGAAGCTTATCGGAGCTTAGTGAGGAGCGGCTTTTAAGTGAGGAGTGAGGAATGGCAAAGCCATACCGAGCAAATCACCAGAAAAAAGTAAAATAAAGCATCGAGCAAAGCGATTTTGCGGCAAGATAAACTATCCCGAATATTTGTAGGGACGGCGCCCTAGACAGCCCGCTCGGAGGAGCGAGGTTTGAATTATCCAGAGCTTATGTAGAAAACATTATGTGGATAACACAAATGAGATTGTAGACGAAATGTCGGAGGGGTCGGGACGTCGGATTTATGCAAAGCAGAAATTGCGCCGCTCCCCTACAGAAAATAAATTACAACAGCATTAGTAAATCAAACGCACAGAGTGTTCATGCGAGGTAAAAAAATGAGTATATTATTTGCAATATTGATCTTTGAAGCTATCATAATAATACACGAGCTTGGTCACTTTATTGCGGCGAAAGCCAGCAGAGTAAAGGTCAACGAGTTCGCTATTGGCATGGGTCCTGCCATTATCAAAAAGAAAAAGGGCGATACCCTTTACGCTTGGCGTGTGTTTCCCATAGGTGGCTATTGTGCCATGGAGGGCGAGGATAACGGAAGCGAGGACGGCGGTGCGTTTTGTAATAAAAGCCTGCCAAAAAGAATGCTTATCGTGGTGGCAGGCGTTATAATGAATCTTGTACTTGGATATATTATCCTTTGTATCAGCACCGCAAGGTCTGACGGCATTGCAACCACCACTATATCGTGGTTTGAGGATAACGCTATGTCCCAATCGACCGGCTTGCAGGTGGGTGACGAGATAATCGAGGTCAACGGCATGAGGATTTTCACTACTATGGATATGTCCTATCAGTTTGGCAACGATGAGGACGGCAAATTCGATATGGTGGTGAAGCGTGACGGAAAAAAGGTGGAGCTTAAAGATGTCACCTTTGCAACGGACGATAATACCATGCACATCGATTTCAAGGTCGCACCAAAAGCTGTGACCGTCGGCTCTGTGATAACTCAGTCTTTCAAGCAGGGCTGTACTGACGGCAGACTTATCTATATCTCCTTTGCCGACCTTATAAGAGGAAAGTATTCCATAAAAGACCTCAGCGGTCCTGTGGGTATCGTTGATACTATCGACAATGTTATCGACAGCGAAAGAGACAGCCAGTCGGGCAAGATAGACTGGTCGTCACTTATTGACACAATGTTGTCGCTGGGTGCGTTCATGACCATAAATATCGGCATTTTCAATCTCTTGCCATTGCCTGCACTTGACGGCGGAAGACTTTTGTTTCTTATTATCGAAGCGGTACGCCGTAAGCCTGTCAAGCCTGAGCATGAGGGAATGGTACACGCTATCGGTATGGCGGCTCTGTTGCTTCTTATGGTAGTGGTGACAGTGAGCGATATCATCAAGCTTGTTTAAAGGAGGAACTGTTTATGTCAGGTGAAAATAAGAGAAATGTAAGACCTGTCAAGGTGGGAGGACTTGTCCTTGACGGCAAAAAGATATTTATCCAATCAATGCTCAATGTGCCGTCTACGGACATAGAAGGCTCTGTTAAGCAGGCTGTGGAGCTTGAAAAGGCTGGCTGTGAAATAGTCAGGGCGGCTATACCGAACATGGAAGCCGTTAAGCTTATCCCTGCTATCAAAGAGAAGATCTCTATCCCTCTTGTGGCGGATATCCACTTTGACTATCGCCTTGCCATTGCGGCGGCGGAAGCAGGTATCGACAAGATAAGGATTAACCCCGGCAATATCGGCTCTATGGATAGGGTGAAAGCGGTGGTTAAAGCCTGTCGTGAAAGAAATATCCCTATCAGGATAGGTGTGAACGGCGGCTCTCTGGAAAAGGAACTTCTTGCAAAATACGGTGCACCAACTGCTGAAGCCCTAGTGGAAAGTGCAATGGGTCATGTGAGGATATTGGAGCAGTGCGACTTTGAGGATATCGTTATTTCTATAAAGTCATCAGACGTGCCGACCATGATAAAGGCATACAGACTGTGTGCACAGACCTGTAACTATCCTCTTCACCTTGGAGTAACTGAGGCTGGCACCGAGAGAATGGGTCTTATAAAATCATCTATCGGTATAGGTTCGCTTTTGTGCGATGGCATAGGCGAAACTATAAGAGTTTCACTTACCGACGAGCCTGTAAAAGAGATATACGCCGCAAAGGATATTTTAAAGGCTATCGGCAAAAGTGGCGGAGTAAGGATAGTTTCCTGCCCTACCTGCGGAAGAACTAGGATAGACCTTATAGGTCTTGCAAAAAAGGTTGAGGAAGCCACCAAGGATATAGACAAGGATATCAAGATAGCCGTTATGGGCTGTGTTGTGAACGGCATAGGCGAGTCGGGCAACGCTGATATCGGCATTGCAGGCGGTGACGGCTGTGCGGTGATATTCAGCCACGGTGAAAAGCTCAGAAAGGTATCAGAGGAGGAGGCTTTGCCTGCGCTTCTGGCGGAAATAGAAAAACTTTAAAAGGATATACCATAAATGAATACATACACCATTGAAAGCTTCTTTGAGAACTATAAGGAGCTTATACCCTCTGTGATAGAAAAGGGCAGGATATTAAGGCTGGGCTATAACGAAGAAAACGGCACTTTTACCTGTCAGGCGGCTTTTGACAAGCTTGTGCCTTTTGACAGCACAGTGGAATTTGAAATGAAAATGAGGGCGGCTCTCGGAGCAGGAAAGTTTATTTTGCAGCTCAAATATACCCCTGATATGCTTTGTGCGGAGTATTTTCCTGAGCTTTGCAAGTTTCTTAAAAGCAGATTTCCTCTTGTGAACGGCTTTTTTGACAACGCTGAGGCTGTTTATGAAAATGGCATTTTCACCGTGGATATAAAACACGGAGGCGAAGCGTTGCTGAAAAAGGCGGGCATAGAAACGGCTTTTCCTGCGCTCACTATGGAGCTTTTTTCCGTGAGGGCGGATATAAGGCTCACAGGTGTGCTTGAAACTGATATGGAAGAGCATCAGCGTGAGCAGGAGGAGTTTTTGAACTCTCTCCCTGTGCCGAAAATAGACCCTGCACAGCCTGAGAAAAAGGCGGCTGTTACCACTAATACTGCAAGCGGTGCTTCTGTGGATTTCCGAACTGCAAATGTGGACTTCACAAGGTTCTCGCTTCTGTGCGATGACGCTCTTGTGCTTATGGGTGCGCCAATATCAGGAAACGAGCAGGTGATGCAGATGAAAGATATCCCTGCGGATTACCGTGGACGTGTGGTGGTCTGGGGCGATATTTTCGGACCTGTGGAAACAAAGGAAACAAAGTCGGGTATGCTTATAGCACACCTGAATTTTACCGACTATACTTCCTCAAACTCTATAAAGTTCATAGGCTCAAACAAGAATTTCAGAAACATGAAAGGCTTGAAAAGGGCAGTGCTTGAGGCAATGCTGGAACACCTTAAGGCAGGCAAGACCATACTTGTGGCAGGTGAGATAGAGGAGGACGATTTTGACCACTCTATAAACATCAAGCCTGACAGCATTATGGTGGTAAAGCGTGAAAAGGAAAAGGATACCTGCGAGCATAAGCGTGTGGAGCTTCATTGCCATACCAATATGTCTATGATGGACGCTCTCACTCCTGCGGGCAAGCTTGTGGAAAGAGCCTATTCATGGGGACACAAAGCACTTGCCATAACAGACCACGGTGTCGTTCAGGGCTATCCTGACGCCGGAAATACCTGTATCGGCATACGCAAGGGCGGCGGTGACTTCAAGGTGCTTTACGGCATAGAGTCATACGAGGTCAATAATGACGAAAAGATATTCCGTGGAACGGACAAGCGTGAGCTTACAGACGAGATAATCTGCTTTGACCTTGAAACTACGGGTACAAATCCTAATGAAGATAGGATCATCGAGATAGGCGCTGTCAAGCTGAGAGAGCTTGAAGTTGTGGACAAGCTCGATATTTTCGTAAACCCTGAAAGACCTATCCCTGAGTTTATCTCAAACCTCACCCACATCACTGACGATATGGTAAAGGACGGTGCAAGCGAAAGGGAAGCTCTCCTTAAATTCAAGGAGTTTATCGGTGACGACCCTGTTCTTGTGGCGCACAATTCTCAGTTCGATACGGGCTTTATATCCGCCTGTGCAAAAAGACAGGGCATTGAGATAAAATACTCTTCTATAGACACTGTGCCAATGTCGCAGATAATGCTTCCGGAGCTTGAAAAGCATAAACTCAACTATGTGGCGGAGCATTTCGGACTTGGGGATTTTCAGCACCACCGTGGCTGTGATGACGCAGAGGTGCTTGCAGGGATATTCATAAGGCTGTCGAAAATGCTCATGGAGCAGTATCCTCTGATTCTTATAACAGTGGATATGCTCAACAGCTTGCTTGCAAATGAAAATCAGGTGCTTGCAAAGCCGACTTATCACCAAATTATTATCGTAAGAAATAACACGGGTCTGAAAAATCTGTATAGGCTTATATCAGACTCCAATCTTAAATATTTCAAAAGACGTCCGAGAATACCAAAGTCGGAGCTTGTAAGACACCGTGAGGGTCTTATCCTCGGTAGTGCCTGCGAGCGTGGCGAGGTCATTCAGGCTTATCTCGAGGGCAGAAACTATGAGGAGATAAAGCAGATAGCAAGCTTTTATGACTATCTGGAGATCCAGCCTGACGGAAACAACAAATTTATGCTCACCACCGAAAAGCCTCCTTATGACAGGATACACACAGCGGAGGATATAAAAGATATAAACCGCTTTATTGTAAAACTTGGGGAGGACTTGGGCATACCCGTCTGCGCAACAGGCGACGTGCATTTTATGGACAAGACCGACGCACAGTTCAGGTCGGTGATACAGGCTTCAATGGGCTTCCCTGACGCCGATACTCAGCCTCCTTTGTACCTTAAGACCACAAACCAAATGCTTGACGAGCTGAGCTATCTTGGCGAGGAAAAGGCGTTTGAGGTCGTTGTAACGAATACAAACAACGTGGCTGATATGGTAGACCCTGACCTGAAAGCGTTCCCGAACGGTACTTATACACCTTTTATCGAAGGCTCGGTTTATCAGCTTCAGTATATATGCTGGAAAAAATGCTGTTCCATTTACGGCGACTGCGACCCTGAGACCATAGAAGTCCCTGAGGGCGAGGACGTTGACGTATCAAAATATTTTGAGGGACACATTCCAGACCTTGTTTTCAAAAGACTTAAAAGAGAGCTTGACTCTATTATCAAGCACGGATTTGCAGTGCTTTACATGATATCTCAGAAGCTTGTTGCCAACTCTAACGAGAATGGCTATCAGGTAGGTTCAAGAGGCTCGGTAGGCTCGTCATTCGTTGCCTCCATGTCAGGTATCTCTGAGGTAAATCCTCTTGTGCCACACTATGTCTGTCTTAACTGCCACCACAGCGAGTTCATTACAGACGGCTCGGTAGGCTCAGGCTTTGACCTGCCGCCGAAAAACTGTCCTGTGTGCGGAGAGAATATGCACCGTGACGGACACGATATCCCATTTGAAACATTCCTTGGCTTTGACGGAGATAAAGCCCCTGATATCGACCTTAACTTCTCAGGTGACTATCAGGCGAAGGCACATAAATATACGGAAGTTCTTTTCGGTGAGGACCATGTGTTCAAAGCCGGTACTATTGGCATGATCCAGGAAAAGACAGCTTTCGGATATGTTATGAAATATCTTGACGAGCGTGGAAAAACAGTGCCAAAGGCTGAGATAGAGCGTCTTAAGCTTGGCTGCTGCGGCATAAAGAGAACGACTTCTCAGCACCCGGGTGGAATGGTCGTTATCCCTAGCGACTATGAGGTCTATGACTTCACACCAGTTCAGCACCCTGCGGAAAAAGTGGACTCTGACATGGTAACTACCCACTTCGACTTCCATTCTCTCCACGATACTATCTTGAAGCTTGACGAGCTTGGTCACGATAACCCGACAATGTATAAGTATCTGGAAATGTTCACAGGACGAGATATCCTCGATTGCCCCATGTCTGACCCTGCGG
>OGZW01001870.1_pt1 | contig 16891 bp, 16 predicted proteins | sample 1577001 | NCBI WGS metagenome assembly OGZW01 (sample SAMEA3541519, study PRJEB24748) | human gut metagenome | biome: human gut; feature: human-associated habitat; material: faeces | place: China | collected 2012 | reverse complement strand
TTGCATTTCAACATATATCCCACGCTTTTGTCGCCTGCTGCGGGGCCAGCTACTACTGCTACGCCTGCTGCTGCGGATACGCCGAATTCTTCTTCTGCTGCTTTTACCAGATCATTCAGTTCCAGTACTGTCAGTTCTTTTACTGCTGCGATGATTTCTTCGATTGTCAGTTTTGCCATTGTAAAGCACCTCCGATAATATTTATGGTTTATTTTTTCAAGTTTTCTTTGTTTTGCAAATCGCTGTGCCTATGCACATCTTCTTTGCTTATGCGGTTTTCTTTCTAAGATTATTCCGCTGCTGCGTCTTTCTTTGCGATCTGATCGATAACGCGTGCGAAAGAGGACAGGGGGGATTTGAAGCTGCCCAGCAGTTTGGAGAGCAGAACCTCTCTGGAAGGGATATCTGCAATCTTCTTCATGCCTTCTGCGTCATAAACAACGCCTTCAACCACACCTGCTTTGAATTCCAGCTCTTTTACATCCTTTGCTACCTTGTTCAGGATGCTTGCGCCTGCTGTTGCATCTTCATAAGAGAATGCGAATGCGCTGGGACCTGCCAGATATTCATCCAGGCCTTCAAATTCTGTGCCCTGGATTGCAAAATGCATCATTGTATTTTTGTAAACTTTATAATCAACACCTGCATCTCTGAGCTGTTTTCTCAGTGCTGTGTCCTGTTCTACAGTCAAGCCTCTTGCATCAACCATAACTACGGATGCTGCCTTTTCCAGCTTTTCTTTGATTTCGTTTACAACTACCTGTTTCTGTTCAACTTTTGCCATTGTTTCCTTACACCTCCTCGGAATCCTACTTTTGTTTCCTGTCATTGAAAAAGCCTCTTTGCACATAGACAAAGAGGCTGAAACGCTCATAGCAATTTTTCCTCGGCAGGATTTACGCGGCAAACCGCACCTGCTGTCTACGGCAATGATTCAGTTTTTTCATTCAACTTGTTCATTTTACCCTATAAACAAGCGCCTGTCAAGGAATTTTCCAAAGATTATTCGGAAATTTTTGCAGGGTTTACTTTTACGCCGGGGCCCATTGTGGTTGTCAGTACAACGCTCTTCATGTACTGACCTTTTAACCTTTAAGAATTTCATCTCCATAGCCTCCGATGTAAAGCTGTTCTCCATGCTGGAAATAACTGTTGTCATGTTGGAATCCTTCTTCTGTGGTATATACCACCGGATTGAAAACGTTGTCGATAGCCGTTTTCAAATCGGCTTCATTCTGTGTCAGGCAAGAACGGTAAATCCAGTGTAGAGCAATATCGGTACGATTGGCGCCTGTCCATTTAGCCGGGTCTCCGCCTGTTTCCTGAATTCGTTTCAATATTTTTGTTTCCAGTTCTTGCGGAATCTGTTTTTTTCCAATGCGCATTTGAATGAGCAGCACCCCGAGTTTCTGTGGTTCGGAAATCTGATTGTGCCACCAGTTGTCACTTTCAGAATCTACGTCATACCAGTATTCTAATCCTTTGACAATTTTCTGGTATAAATCTTCGTTCTGATAGTATTTGTTCTTTTCGTTGGTATATGCGTAGACAAAATCCGACAAACGTTCTATGTGTTGAATCGGAGTCCAGTTGGTCATCTGGGTATCATCATAATCAATGTCACTAAATGAGCCGTTTTCCTGAAACAAAGCTAAATTTTTGTCAATGGAAGGATTTTTAATAGTTGTATTCCGGATTTTTTCCATAAACATTTCGTAGTCATTGTTCTTTTGATTGGGCGTTTGTGTAAGAATGGAAGCCCAACCCGTAGCCATTGTGCAGGAAAGTGCAGCGGCTAAAGTAAGTGTTTGCAGAGGTCTGTTCATATATTTATTATGTTAGGTTTAGGTGGTAAAGATAATTATTTTTCGATATATCTCCAATAACGGAAGTTTGTTTGCGTGTAAGGCTGGATGTCAGAATTGTCAGTATGACGGCCAGGACTGTCAGGTTGTTTATGTCAGAATGTCAGTCTTTTGTTTTGGCACGCTTTTCGCAGAGAGATAGGTGCTTTAACGCATTTGATAAACGATAAAATATAAACTAAATTATAGCATTATGAACATTAAACCATTAGCAGACAGAGTCCTGATTCTTCCGGCTCCTGCAGAAGAAAAAACAATCGGTGGTATCATTATTCCTGACACAGCGAAAGAAAAACCGTTGCAGGGTGAAGTAGTGGCAGTTGGCCATGGCACTAAAGACGAAGAAATGGTCTTGAAAGTAGGTGATACTGTATTGTATGGTAAATATTCTGGTACTGAAATCGAATACGAAGGTGTGAAGTATTTGATGATGCGTCAGAGCGATGTACTGGCAGTTTTGGGATAATTTAGGTAATTAACGAATTTAAGATTAGAAAGGAAATTCACTATGGCAAAAGATATTCTCTTCAACATTGACGCTCGCGATCAGTTGAAAAAAGGTGTAGACGAACTGGCTAATGCAGTGAAAGTAACACTGGGCCCGAAAGGTCGTAATGTAATCATCGAAAAGAAATTCGGTGCTCCTCACATTACAAAGGATGGTGTAACTGTAGCAAAAGAAGTGGAATTGAGTGATCCGTTCCAGAATACAGGTGCTCAGCTGGTAAAATCAGTTGCTTCTAAGACGGGTGATGATGCGGGTGACGGTACAACTACTGCTACTGTATTGGCTCAGTCAATCGTAGGTGTTGGTTTGAAGAATGTAACTGCTGGTGCAAATCCGATGGATTTGAAACGTGGTATCGATAAGGCTGTGGCAAAAGTTGTGGAATCTATTAAGGCTCAGTCTGAAACTGTAGGTGATAACTACGACAAGATTGAACAGGTTGCTACTATCTCTGCAAACAACGACCCGGTTATCGGTAAGTTGATTGCGGATGCAATGCGCAAGGTTTCTAAAGACGGTGTTATCACTATTGAAGAAGCTAAAGGTACAGATACTACAATCGGTGTGGTAGAAGGTATGCAGTTTGACCGTGGTTACTTGTCTGCTTACTTTGTAACTGATACTGAAAAGATGGAATGTGTGATGGAACATCCGTATATCCTGATTTACGATAAGAAGATTTCTAACTTGAAAGATTTCTTGCCTATTTTGGAACCGGCTGTACAGAGCGGACGTCCTTTGTTGGTTATCGCAGAAGATGTAGACAGCGAAGCATTGACTACTTTGGTAGTTAACCGTCTGCGTGGTCAGTTGAAGATTTGTGCTGTGAAGGCTCCGGGCTTCGGCGACCGTCGTAAAGCTATGCTGGAAGATATTGCCGTATTGACTGGCGGTGTAGTTATCAGCGAAGAAAAAGGTTTGAAACTGGAACAGGCTACACTCGAAATGTTGGGTACTTGCGATAAGGTAACTGTTTCTAAGGAAAACACTACTATCGTAAACGGTGCAGGTCAGAAAGAATTGATTCAGGAACGTATCAACCAGATTAAGGCTGAAATCAAGAACTCTACTTCTGACTACGATAAGGAAAAATTGCAGGAACGTCTGGCTAAATTGTCAGGTGGTGTAGCAGTTCTTTACGTAGGTGCTGCCAGCGAAGTAGAAATGAAGGAAAAGAAAGACCGTGTAGATGATGCCTTGTGTGCAACTCGTGCCGCTATCGAAGAAGGTATCGTACCGGGTGGTGGTGTAACTTACATCCGTGCCATCGATGCATTGGAAGGCTTGAAAGGTGACAATGCAGATGAAACTACAGGTATTGAAATCATCAAGCGTGCCATCGAAGAACCGCTTCGTCAGATTGTAGCTAACGCTGGTAAGGAAGGTGCAGTTGTAGTACAGAAAGTACGTGAAGGTAAAGGTGACTTCGGTTACAATGCCCGTACAGATGTATACGAACAATTGCATGCTGCCGGTGTAGTTGATCCTGCAAAGGTTACTCGTGTAGCATTGGAAAATGCCGCTTCTATCGCAGGTATGTTCCTGACTACAGAATGTGTCATCGTAGAAAAGAAGGAAGAAAAACCTGAAATGCCGATGGCTGCTCCGGGAATGGGTGGCATGGGCGGTATGATGTAATCTTCCCCTTTCAGATATAAAGTAAATCCCAGTCGGAAATATTTCTGGCTGGGATTTTTTTGTGTTAGAGAGAGATTAAGAGAGAATCAATATCCAGGGTTCTGCTTCATTCCTGGATAAGCATCGAGTGCAGTTTGAGGAATGGGGAGATAGAAATGTTTGTTCGGATTGAATCCTGTCTGCTCGATAGGTATGTTCAGCAACCGGTAATATGGATAAGCCCTTCCGGTTCCTTGCAGCAGATTGATGTAGTCTTTCCATTCTGCACCTTCGATAGAGAATGCCTCGTTTAAGATGTTTTTAATTTCTGTGGCTTCCGCTTCCATTTCTCTTCCAGTTTTAGAATAAGCGATGGCAGCCATAAGGTAGACTTCACGCAGCAGAACTGGATGAATGTAGTCGCCTCCGGGATTACCGAAATTATCTTTATATCCTCCCCAAATAACTTCTTTACTTTCAGGATTGTCGAGAGCCTGTGGGTCTAAAACGAATGTGTTGGTATTCAAAATATATTGGCATTCTTGGATAGCAGCGTCGTAAGCTCCAGAAAGTAGGGAAATCTTTGCAAGTAGGGCTCTGGCTGCTAATTGTTTCTCCGTGTCAAATGTATTTACTAAATCAGTCAGATAGTAAATCAAGTATTCTTGACTTTCCTGTGTGTCATTAGGTATGAGTTTACCATAATATCCGAACAACTGGCTTTGAATGACTTCTAAGTCAACGGTTAGATTCCAGGATGCTTCCCATCCTTCTGTGGTATTGAGTGAAGTCAGTTGATCTAGGTATTTTTTACAATCATCTATTGTCTGGTATGCGAAATCCCAGAAGGGGTCTGATATATATTCTATGTTACTGTAATTAAATTCAGGACTGTAGAGCAGATAAAATTCCATATTTTTGCTTTGAGTAAGGAATGTCTCAAATGATTGTTTCCATAGTGCTTCCACTTCAGGCACATTGATTTCTTCCTCTTTTATCTCTGTCATGTAGTGAGTCTTTGTCAGACTGTTTTCCGGAAGATCCTTGTAATTCACGAAGTAAGTATAAGGGTCACTGTTTACTTTATCATCCACGGTTATCAGGCCATCTCCGTTTAAGTCGGCGTATATTAAATTTCCGTTTTCGTCCATTCCTGCGATTAAGAAGCCGTCGTGCAGGTTAGAGAAATTTTCTTTACTAATCACGTAGCTTAATGTATCACTCTGATGCTGAATAATTGCTTCACCGTTTTCATTCGTGGTGAAAGTGCCAAGCAGGTTTCCTCTTCCATCTTTTGCTTCGATATTGACTCCTGCAAGCGCTTCTCCTGTAGGTAACTTGGTGATAATGGTGGTTGCATGTAAAGGAACTAAAGGAACCTCTGCTGTCGGAATCACTTCAGGAACGACATACACATAGCTGTTTCCGGCCGGAATGGCATTGCCTTCAATCTTGACTCCATTAATTTGTACGTCATTTTCAGTACGTGTCACATAAAGTGTTTCGTTACTGATACTGGTCAGGGTACTGCCATCTGTTAAATCCTCTTTGGCATAGCGTCCTTTGACGATGTGATTTTTGATGGAAGCGGTATCCAATACGGCAGCACGGCTCGCGGTACTTGTATTTTTCACCGCAAAGACGGTCAGTTCGTCTTGTGTCAGGTCGGCTACATTCACTTTTTCCAGTATTTCTACAAACTGGCTGACTTCTGGATTGCTTTCTTTCAGTACTTCTACAATTTTCTGAACTTCTTCCTGTCCTTTGGAAGGAGGAGGTTCCGGAGTTGGGTTGTCTTCGTCACTACATGCATTCAGGAGGCATAAAGAGAAGATACCTAACAAATAATAAGCAAGTGTTTTCATAACGTATTTATTTAAAGGTTATTTTATTTTTTCGCAGGCTTCCAAGAATTTAGCAGTTGCTTCTTCGTATTTTTTCTTTAAGTCATCAGACAGGTTCTTTTTCCAATCGGAAAGGGTGATACCATTTTCTTCACAGCACTTATCAATATTCTTGCTGGTTTCTGCCATAACTTTCATGGCTTCTTGCGGATTAGGATTTTCCTTGATTTTGGCAGTCGCTTCCTCAATCAGTTTCATGATTTTGTCGTATACCGGGTCTGAAGCTGGTTGAGAAACAGTTTCCTGGACGGCTTCATCAGAAGTGGATTTTTGTGCATTTCCGGAACAAGCTTGAACGGTCAGTAACATAAAGCAGGCAAGTCCTGCATAAATCAGTTTTTTCATGGTAGCAGATAATTTAGGTGAAACATAAAATAAAACAAAGCAATATTTATTTCAGCGGAATACTGAGGTAGCCTTTCGACAGGGCTTTAATAACCAGGTCGGTGGCATTCTTGGCCCCGAACTTCACCATCAGGTTTTTCCGGTGCCATTCTACTGTATTCTCTGAAATAAAGAGACATTCGGATATTTCGTGGGTACTCATTCCTTTGGCTATGGCCTTCAGTACATCCAGTTCCCGAATGGTAGGAGCAGAATCGAGGGTGTCGGGTGTGTGCCCGATTTTATCTTTTTCTTTATAGAGTTTTTGGAATTGCGGACAATAGTATTTTTTCCCCTTTAAAACTGTCTGTAAAGCTTTTTGAATGTATTCTCCAGCAGAAGACTTGAATACCACGGCGTCAATGTCAGGGTGTTTCAGTTTGTTGACAATCCAGATTTCCTCGTGCATGGTGCTGACAATAATCCTGGCTTCCGGAGATTTCTGCTTAATCTGATGAATCAGTTCGAAACCGTCTATATCAGGCAGGTCCAAATCGATGATATACAGATGAATTGAATGCAGAGCGAGCAAACTGCCCAGTTGTGAACCTGTTTGGGCAGTATAGATGTGTTCTATGCCTTCAGTCTGGAGAAGCAGGCTTTTTAGGCCTTCCAGCACGAGAGGATGGTCGTCTACGATGGCTACATTCAAATTCATGCAATACTTGTCTTTTTATTTGTTAACAAATGTACGGAACCCTCTTGAGATAATGCCCACGGGAACCCGTAGTTTTCTATAGGAAAAGCGGAATAATGATTTGTATCTTTTCTTCTTCAACTGAAATGTGTCCTTTCATTGCCATCACTCTTTCTTTCATAGTTTGTAGCCCGATACCTTTTTCTGAGGTAGAGCTGAATTTACCGTTGTGTGAAATGGTGAGTTCCAGATTCGGAAGTTTCCACTCCAGTGTGAGATGGATTTCCGTGGGGGAGGCATGTTTGAGTGCATTACCGGTAGCCTCCTGAATGATGCGGTAGATGTTCAGACAATAAGTTTCCGGAAGTACAGACCAGTCGCATTCTTCGGGAAGAGTGGTCAGAGTGACTTTGCATGATGCAGAGGTCATCCGTTCTGTATAGTTCTGTAATACTTGCTTTAAAGTCGTTTCCTGAAAGGTAGGAGGAAGCAGTTCGTGGGATACACGTCGGATGTTTTCCCGACTGGTGCGCAGGAGTTCTTTCCACGATTCGTTGAGTGTGGAGGCATTCATCTCGAGTGCATACAGGTCGTTGCAAACACCGTCGTGAAGTTCTTTGGCCAGACGGTTGCGCTCTTTCTCGAGCTCTTTCAGGTAGGCACGTGTGGCATTCCGTTCCGTATCGCGTTGCAAAGTTTCGAATTCACGCTTTTGTGCTTCCGCTTCTCTTTTCTGCCGTTCGATACGGAGCTTTTGTTTTTGGATAAAGTAGAGTGAAACGAAGGCCATTATAGCCATCAGGATTAATAGAAACGTAATCTTCAATTGCAGATTCTGCTTTTCCTTTTGACGCTTTTCCTGCAGCTTCTGGTACTCCAGTTCCTTTTTCTGGGTTTCATATTTCACGGAAAGCTCTTCCAGCTGGCGACTTTTTTCTTGCACGAACAACGAATCGCTGAGTGCCTTGGCCAATTCCAGCGTGTGGTAGGCCTGTGGAAAGTCAGATAGTTCCTTGTAGACAAGATGAAGGTTGTTATACACGTCATATTGCAGGAACGGATAATTTTCGATGCCCGGCAGTTGCAGGATTTTCTGTGCAGTCTGAGTGGCAGCCTTCCATTCTTTACGGGTCTGCTGGACATAGAAAAGTACCTGATAGTAATTGACAAGTGCCATGGTAGAGTTGACCTTAGCGGCAAGTGCATTCGTTTGTTCTACCAGTTTCTGGATTTCTGAGGCGGATGCCTGGGTGCGGAACAAGGTCAGCAGATAGTATGTGCGGGCACCAAGTTCCGTTTCGGGCTGTTGCAATTGCTGGGATAGGGCAATGGCTTTAGACAGATAGGTTTTGGCGGCTTCGTATTCTTTTTGAGTGATGAAAATGGAAGAACAGACGGTATAAATCTGTGTGCGGAATGACTTATCCTGACATTTATCGGCCTGCTTAACCGCATCTAAGGCGTATTTTACTGCCTGAGCCGGATTTTTCATATCTAAGTAAACCGTAGCCAGGTTGTTGTATAATGTGGTGATTGCCTGTAAATTTTCTTCGTTGTTACCGGAAAGAAGGGGCGCATATTGCAGGGCTTTGTCGTAGGCAGCAATTGCTTCGGTGAGTTTTCCGGACGAGCGCAGGTAGACTCCTTGTGAAGTGTAACATGACATCATGGCACAGGTATCCTTTTCTGTCATTGCAAGTTGAAGAGCTTGTGCGATAGCCCATAGGGCAGAATCTACCTTACCTGCCTGATAATAAGTATCGGCCGTTTCTGTCAGTTTTTCTACATCCGGCTTGGGAGTGACGGAAAAAAGAAAGCCGGGAATACACCATAACAAAATGAATAGGCGGTTTTTCATAGGCGGCTGTTATTATGTGTGGCTTTTGCAATATAGCTAAAAAGTTTGGATTATTCTATAGTTTTGTGTATTTTCATCAAGTTTTTTACGAATTACTAAAAATAATATGGTATGACGAAAGAAGAATTGATGCGTAAGGCTATTGAGTTGTCTGTGAAGAATGTAGCTGAAGGTGGCGGTCCTTTTGGTGCTGTCATTGCAAAGAACGGTGAGATTGTAGCTACGGGAGTAAACCGTGTGACGCCGGATTGCGACCCGACCGCCCATGCAGAAGTAAGTGCTATCCGTGCGGCAGCTAAGAAACTGGGTACATTCGATTTGAGTGGTTGTGAGATATATACTTCTTGTGAACCATGTCCTATGTGTTTAGGTGCAATCTATTGGGCACATCTGGACCGTATGTATTATGGAAATAACAAGCACGATGCGGCAGCTATCGGATTTGACGATGCCTTTATTTATGAGGAACTGGATTTGAAACCGGCGGAAAGACGTCTGCCCTCAGAAGTTTTGTTGCCGGAAGAAGCTATTCGGGCTTTTCAGGACTGGACTGAAAAAACGGATAAGGTGGAATACTAAAATGATTGGGTAATAAGGCTGTAATGCCTTTATATTTTTTTATGTTTCCCGCAGCGGAACCGTACGTTTTTCATACCGGAAACGTAGGGTTTCGCTGTGGGAAACTTATGTTTTCCTTAGGGGAAACGTAATAAGGATAAGACTGTTTTACAGAAAAGTATGTAACGTTTTCTGTTTACTTTTGTTCTTGTTGTTGCTGATTTAGAACTGTAGTGAATTCTCGTTCAAAATTAGGCGTGAAAACGTTTTTTCCTAAATTTTGCCGGATTTCATTCAGTGGCCAGAAACGTCCTCCTGCCAGTTCTTCACTGGGCGAGATGGGGCCGTCGAATACGGTCTTGTGCGAAAATACCAGTTCTTTTTCCCGGTCTGATTCAAATACATAATGTGTCAGCAGTTGAGGAGTAAAACCGGAAATGCCGAGTTCCTCTCCAGCTTCCCGTTTCAGTGCCATTTCCACGCTTTCTCCCAGGTCTACATGTCCTCCTACGGAGGTATCCCATTTTCCCGGTTGGATGTCTTTCCATTCCGGACGTTTTTGCAGATATAATTCTCCTTTGCTGTTGAATACATGCAAGTGGACTACCGGGTGCAGTAGTTTGCTGCCGCTGTGACATTCTCCTCGGGTGGCGGCTCCGGTGATGTTTCCTTCCTCATCCACGATGGGGAATATTTCTTCGCTATTGTCTGTCATTGTTTCTTTTGTTTGGGGTTAGGGAATGAGTAACGATGAATCTCCGTAGCTCAGGAAGCGGAAATCATGCGCCAGCGCGTAATCGTAGATGGGACGCCAGTTTCCTTTCACAAAAGCAGAGACCAATAACAGCAGGGTGCTTTGCGGCTGGTGGAAGTTGGTGACCATTTTCTTGACGATGTGGTAATTGTATCCCGGTGCAATGATAATCTGTGTACTGGTGTGCAGCGCATCGAGCTGGTTACGGTCCATGTAGTCGAGTATCTGTTGCAGGGCTTCTGTGGTACTTAACTCCGGATGAGTTTCGTAGGGTTGCCATTGCTGTACGTGCAGTTCCTGCTGGCTGGCATCGGGATGCTGTGACAAAGTGACACCGATGTAGTAAAGGCTCTCCAGTGTACGGACAGAAGTGGTTCCTACCGCTACGGCTTCACCTCCATGTGCCAGGAGTTTCTCTATGGTTCCACGGTTTACGGAGATGTATTCCGTATGCATTTCGTGGCCTTCTATTTCTTCACTTTTCACCGGTTTGAAAGTACCGGCTCCAACGTGTAGGGTGACTTCTTCCAAATCCACTCCTTTTTCTTTGAGAGCGTTCAATACGCGTTCCGTGAAATGCAGACCGGCAGTCGGGGCGGCTACGGAACCTTTTATCTTCGAGTAAACGGTCTGGTAAGTTTCCTTGTCGCTTTCCTGTGTTTCCCTGTTCAGGTAGGGAGGAATAGGCAGTTCACCGAAGAACTCCAGAATGTCGGCAAAGGTTACTTCCGGATTGTCCCAGGTGAAATCAATCCAGTGGCTGGTGCCGTGACATTCTCCACGGGTAGCAGTCAGCGTCAGTGTCTTTCCCTTTACTGTCATTTCCTTGTGCAGAGGGCCTTCTTTCCATTTCTTCAGGTTGCCAATCATGCAGAGCCAGGCCGCATGCTGGGTTTGCTGGAAGTTGAGCACATAGTCGTTGGGTTCAATGGGCTCCAGACAGAAAATCTCAATCAGCGCGCCGGTTTCCTTGCGGAAGTGCAGACGTGCCTGAATGACTTTCGTGTTGTTGAAAATCATGAGGGTACCGGGCTCCAGGTAGTCTGGAAGGGAGGTGAAATGTGTTTCACTGATTTGTCCGTGCTGATACACCAGCAGCTTGGACTGGTCGCGGACCGGCAGCGGAAATTTAGCGATGCGTTCATCCGGCAGCGGATAGTTGTAGTCGCTAATCTTTATATGTTTTGTTTCTTCCATGTCGTTTATTTTTTTGCAAAAGTACAACAAATAGCAGAATCCTCCTAACATAATAATTTTTTCGTGGACTTCCTTTTGCAGACTGCTGAATAATTTCCATATTCCGTGGAAAGTCGTTACATTTGTGAGTGTAATAAATTGAAGACAGATTATGAAAATAGGAGATAAAGTACGCTTCCTGAGTGAAGTAGGCGGTGGCATTGTCCGGGGATTTCAAGGAAAGGACATTGCCTTGGTGGAAGGAGAAGATGGTTTTGAAATTCCTATGCTGATTAGGGAGTGTGTGGTGATACAGACCGACGATTATAACATCCCGTTGAAATCTACAGCCAAGCCTTCTGCACCGGAAGTTGAAGAAGAAGAGGAGGAAGAAGAAAAGCCGATAACTTATCGGGCACCCGAAATACGTGGAAATGACGTACTGAATGTGTTCCTGGCTTATGTGCCGCAGGATGTAAAGTCCATATCCTCTACTGCGTTTGATGCCTATCTGGTGAATGACAGTAACTATTTTATTGATTACTTGTATCTTTCGGCAGAGGGTAAGAGCTGGACCTTACGTAGCCGGGGAACGGTGAAGCCGAACATGAAGATGCATCTGGAAGAGTTTGAAAAGAGTGCATTGAACGGTATGGAGCGCGTGGCCGTACAGCTTCTGGCTTATAAAGATGACCGTACCTTCTTACTGAAACAGGCGGTGAATCAGGAGTTGCGCATTGATACGGTGAAGTTTTACAAGTTGCATACCTTCCAGTCTTCCGACTTTTTTGAGGAACCGGCCTTGATTTATGAGATTGTCAAGGATGATGAAGCGGTAAAGCAGGTATATGTTTCGGCTGACGACATCAAGAATGCACTGTTGCAGAAGAACGTGCAGGACGTACCGGCAAAATTGCAGAAAAAGCAGCACGTGGTGAAGAATGAGATTGTGGAGGTCGATCTGCATATCCATGAACTGCTGGATGATACTACCGGTATGGGAAATGCCGAAATGCTGAATTATCAGCTGGATGTGTTCCGCAAGACATTGGAGGAATACAAGCAGAAGAAAGGGCAGCGGATTGTGTTTATTCACGGTAAAGGAGATGGTGTATTGCGTCGGGCTATCTTGGATGAGCTGAAACGCAAATACAAGACTTATCAATGGCAGGATGCTTCTTTCCGTGAATACGGTTTCGGAGCTACAATGGTTACAATACATTAAAAGATATGGGAACGTTAAAAGAAATGCTGTCGGCCGACCGTTTTGCGGCTGAGGCTGGAGTGGAATTACTGGAAATCAGTCCGGGATATGCCAAGGCCCGGATGAAGGTGACTGAAAAGCATCTGAACGCCGGAGGAGTTTGTCAGGGAGGTGCATTGTTTACATTGGCCGATTTGGCATTTGCCGCTGTGGCCAATAGTCGTGGACGTCTGACTTTGTCACTGAATGCCAATATTACTTTTCTGCGTGCGATCAGTGAAGGATATGTGTATGCAGAGGCTACCGAGACGTTCAATCATGGGAGGGTGCCTTTCATTGAAGTGCGTCTGGTGGATGAGCAACAGCAGTTGATTGCGGTACTGACCAGCTCCGGATACCGGAAAAGCGAAGAATTGAATATTGACGAACTGGAATAAATTCGGCGTATAAAAGAATATGTCAAACGGAGAATGCGCGTTATTGAAATGGGCATTCTCCGTTTGTGCTTTGGGTTAGATTTGTTCAAGGGCCTGACTCAGGTCGGCAAGCAAGTCTTCAATGTGCTCGGTACCGATGGAAAGGCGGATGGTAGACTGTGTGATGCCTTGTTCTGCCAGCTCCTGGTCGTTGAGCTGGGAGTGTGTCGTACTGGCCGGGTGGATGACCAGCGATTTGACATCAGCTACATTGGCCAGCAGGGAGAATATCTCCAGGTGGTCGATAAAGCGGTGCGCTTCCGTACGTCCACCTTGGATTTCAAACGTGAAGATGGATCCGGCACCTTTTGGGAAATATTTCTGATAGAGGGTCGGGGAAGTGTGCTCAGGAAGGGACGGATGGTTGACCTTTTTCACTTTAGGATGGTGCTGCAGGAAGTCTACTACCTTCAGCGCATTCTCTACGTGACGTTCCACTCTGAGCGAGAGGGTTTCCAGGCCTTGCAGAAGGAGGAAAGCATTGAACGGACTGATGGCGGCTCCGGTATCGCGCAACAGAATAGCTCGTATTCGGGTGATATAGGCCGCAGGACCTGCCACATTGGCAAAGCAAAGTCCGTGGTAACACGGGTCTGGACTTGTCAGTTGGGGGAATTTACCGGAAGCTTTCCAGTCGAATTTACCGGAATCCACAATGATACCTCCTAATGACGTGCCGTGTCCTCCGATAAACTTCGTGGCAGAATGTATAACGATGTCGGCACCATATTCAATGGGGCGCAGCAGATAAGGAGTAGCAAATGTGTTGTCAATCAGTAAAGGAATCTGATGACGGTGAGCTATTTCCGCAATGCGGGCGATGTCTACAAGCGTGCAGTTTGGATTTCCTAAACTTTCAATGAATATCGCTTTGGTATTAGGCTGGATGGCCTGTTCCACGTTTGTCGGTTCTTCCGCGTCTACAAAAGTGGTGTGTATCCCACGGCTGGGGAAAGTATGTGCCAGCAGGTTGTAAGTTCCTCCATAAATGGTACGGGCCGATACAATATGGTCACCGGTGCGCGTAATATTTTCAAACGCATAACTGATGGCAGCCGCTCCGGAGGCTACGGCCAAGGCAGCTACTCCTCCTTCCAATGCAGCGACTCGCTGTTCCAGCACACTTTGGGTGGGATTGGTCAGTCGGCCATAGATGTTTCCGCTGTCTTCCAGACTGAAACGGGCGGCCGCATGGGCCGAGTCATGAAAGACGTACGAGGTCGTCTGATAGATGGGGACTGCTCGTGCATCGGTCGTCGGATCGGGATTTTCTTGTCCCACATGTAACTGGAGGGTTTCGAAGTGTAGCTTAGTTCTATCCATAGTCGTAAGTGTGTAAAAGTGATTAAATGATACTGCAAAAGTAGTTTGTATGGTTATATCGTCCAATATTTGATGAAAATATGGAGAATTGTTCTATATAATGATGGTTTAAAAGAAAAAACTTGTAGATTTGCTGTCGTAAAACAACTCATAATAGAATAATATTCTTATGACAGAAAAACTGGATAAAGTGGATTTGCAGATTCTCCGTACGTTGCAGGAGAATGCCCGGTTGACCACTAAAGAGCTGGCGGCACAGGTTAGCTTGTCGTCTACTCCTGTGTTTGAGCGGTTGAAAAGGTTGGAGAGGGAAGGATACATCAAGAAGTACATTGCTGTGCTGGATGCCGATAAACTGAATCAGGGATTTGTGGTATTCTGCAATGTCAAATTGCGCCGGATGAATAAAGACATAGCTATGGAGTTCACCCGTATCATTCAGAACATTCCGGAGGTGACGGAGTGCTATAACATTTCCGGCAGTTACGATTATCTGCTGAAAATTCATGCTCCGAACATGAAATATTACCAGGAGTTTATTATTAATGTATTGGGAACAATTGACAGTCTGGGTTCGCTGGAAAGTATGTTTGTCATGGATGAAGTGAAGCATGACTATGGACTGCACATATAGGAATGGGAAATCATTTCCTGTGTATTTATTCCATAAACAGAATAGAACATAGAATATTATTCTAATTCTATCCGTCTTTAATGGGAAAAACAGTCCGTTTTTTCTAAATATCTTCCGATTGTTGGTGGATAGCACTTTTGCTTGTATCTTTGTCGACAAATTATACAAATGCACTATGAAAGTAATAGATTTGATAAAGAATAGTAAGGAACCCGTGTTTTCCTTTGAGATTTTGCCACCGTTAAAGGGAAACAGTATACAAAAAGTATATCACATCATTGATAAGTTGAGGGAGTTTGACCCTAAATACATCAATATCACTTCACATCACAGTGAGATAGTGTATTTGCCGCAGCCCGATGGAAACCTGAAGAAGACTACGGTACGTAAGCGCCCCGGAACGGTAGCTATTGCAGCTGCTATTCAGAACAAGTATGGCATTCAGGCGGTACCTCATATCATCTGTAAGGGATTTACGAAGGAGGAAACGGAATATGCCTTGCTCGACCTGAATTTCTTAGGCATTAACAACTTGTTGCTGCTGAGAGGAGATTCCAAGCCGCTGGACATTGCAGAAAAAGATTTGTGTTTGTACCATGAGCATGCCACCGATTTACAGGAACAGGTGAACCGTTTCAATCAGGGCATTGGACTGGATGGTTCCAAGATAGAAGGAATTGAAACTCCTTTCTCTTACGGTATGGCTTGTTATCCGGAAAAGCATGAAGAAGCTCCCAATATGGAGTCCGACCTGTTCTACTTGAAAGAAAAGGTACGCAACGGAGCTGATTATGTGGTGACACAGATGTTTTTCGACAACGAGAAATACTATGCTTTCGTAGAACGTTGCCGTCAGGAAGGTATTGACGTGCCCATTATTCCGGGAATCAAGCCTGTGGTATTTAAGAATCAGTTGAATGTATTGCCTAAAGTGTTCCGCACAGACATTCCTGAAGCCTTTGCTTCTGAACTTCGTAAATGTACGACGGACGAAGAAGTGAAAGCAGTAGGTGTGGAATGGTGCAAGGCACAGTGTAAGGATTTGCTGGCACACGGAGCTCCGGGCCTGCACTTTTACACATTCATGGCATCCGACAGTGTATATAAGGTAGCCAAAGAGGTGTATTAACCTCTTTGACTTTTTACATCGCAATCCTTCTTAACCGGATACGCAGGTTGAATAATTCAGCATCTGTGTGCGGGGAAGAGGGATTGTGTGGTTTTATAGTGAGACTATGCTCTTTTCCGTTCACCGCATCCGGTAGGATGAAATCCTGACGGTAGGCTTTCTGTTCCTCGGCAGGGCGCAGCAGATAAGCCGCTTCGTCTTCAAAACGGTTATAGCTGCGGAGGATTACCTGATTCTTTCCTTTCTTGAGTGGAAGAATCACTTTTTCCGTACGGAACTTTGTGCGATACGGATTCAGATGCTTGGCTATCAGTTTTCCGTTCAGGTAGACCTCCATTCCATTTCCGGCACCAATTTCCGCCAGAATATGCTGTGAACGCGGGGAGTCTATTTCTCGCATCACATAATAGCTGGATAGAATCGGGCAGGAAACCTTGTCACTGTCTTTATCCGTTTTGGTCCAGGTTTTATCGGATACAGGCGCATGCTGTAAGTCTTCATCCAGTTTCTCTGCCGAATGGAACACTCCGCTGCCGGGACCACATACGTAGGTATCTCCCCAGGTAGTACCTGAAAAAGCCGTTTCTTTTATCTCCTTTCCTTTGTCCAGTGTTACGGTGTAGGTCTTTCCATCCAATATCAGGTCTATTTCTCTTCCTGCTTCCTGTGAAGTGTAGATAATCTCCAATTGTTTCAACAGAAGTTGTTCGAAATTCCAGCTGTAGCCCGTAATGCTGCGGTAGTTCGTATAGTAATCAAAACAGGAGTAACTGTATTGCGGCGTAGCGTTGCGAGGAGTAAGTACGGCATTTCTGATGGTCTTTCCAGGGAACGGTTCAATCTTTTTATTGAAGGAAAGAGTCA
>OGZW01001867.1_pt1 | contig 16900 bp, 12 predicted proteins | sample 1577001 | NCBI WGS metagenome assembly OGZW01 (sample SAMEA3541519, study PRJEB24748) | human gut metagenome | biome: human gut; feature: human-associated habitat; material: faeces | place: China | collected 2012 | reverse complement strand
TTTGTGATACTCTGTCATTGGAACATTACGAAATAATTTTCCATGACATAAAAAACTGACATAAAAAACGCGGATATATCACAAAAGATATATCCGCATTTATTATAAGCCGCAGATTCCCAAAATGCAACCGGGAGTTAATGAGGCTCATCTGAAACAGTAACTCTCTGTTTTCAAAACATTTTTTATTCTTTACCGTTAAAACAATATGTGCATACATTACAAGGATCGATTCCAATGGATTCCAGAAGATCATCCAGTCTGTGATAACGAAGTGAAGTGAAATTCTGTCTCTTGCGGATTTCCTCCAGCATTGCTGCATACCGGTCACTGTTCGGATCCGCATATTCATCCAGTACATTGACATCATTATCGCCTTCCCACTCACGGATGATCCTTCTTGTGATCAGATCCAGGTCTGATTTGGAACGGGAGAAGTTCAAATATTTGCATCCGTACAAAAGCGGTGGACATGCCGGGCGGACATGCACTTCTTTTGCGCCACTCTGATACAGGAACTCTGTCGTCTCACGGAGCTGTGTGCCACGCACGATAGAATCATCGATCAGCAGCAGGCTCCTGTCTTCGATCAGACTATGTACCGGGATCAGTTTCATTCTGGCGATCAGATTACGCTGACTCTGTGTTGTCGGCATGAAGGATCTTGGCCAGGTCGGAGTATATTTGATAAATGGTCTTGCATACGGAATACCTGATTCATTTGCATAGCCTATCGCATGAGCGATACCCGAATCCGGAACTCCTGCAACAATATCCACGTCGATCGAATGGTCATCTCTCTGTGCTAAAAGCTTTCCACAGTTGTAACGCATCTCTTCTACACCAACCCCTTCATAAGAAGAAGTAGGATATCCATAGTATACCCACAGGAACGAACAGATTCTCATCTTTTCACATGCAGGACTTACAGTCTCCACAGATTCCGGTGTCACGTAGACGATTTCCCCAGGTCCCAGCTCTTCGTAATCTGTGTATCCAAGGTTGATATATGCAAAGCTTTCAAAGGAAACGCAGTATGCATTTTCTTTCTTTCCGATCACAACCGGTGTACGTCCGAGAAGGTCTCTGGCTGCATAAATTCCATTCTCTGTCAGAAGCAGAAGTGTCATCGAGCCTTCAACTACTGACTGCACATAACGGATTCCCTCAACAAACGAATCCTTTTTACAGATCAATGCCGCAACCAGCTCTGTAGAATTGATCTGTCCACTGGTCATAGACTGAAAATGTGTATGTCCATTTTCATAAAGATTCCGGATCAGCTGATCCGCATTATTGATCTTACCTACTGTCGTAATTCCAAAGCACCCCAGATGCGACTGGATCAGAATTGGCTGTGGATCATAATCTGAAATACATCCAATTCCAATATTTCCCTTCATTGTATCAACATCTTTCTCAAATTTTGTACGGAACGGCGAATTTTCAATATTATGAATCGCTCTCTTCCAGCCATCACTTCCGTAAGTAGCCATACCTCCGCGGCGGGTTCCAAGATGCGAATGATAATCTGTTCCATAAAAAAGATCCAGATTACATGCTTCTTTTGATGCAACGCCAAAAAATCCTCCCATATCTGTAGGTCTCCTTTCTTTATCCCAATGCCATAGCCTGTATTTTTCATCTATTTTTTAGTGTATCATGCATTTATGGACGGAAACAATAGCAAAACCCCGAATATATTGCAAATGGCTATAACTATTTCTAATCGTATTTATAATTGTTTGAATTTTCTGATATATATGTTACAATTTCAATTCTTTCTAATTTTATAAAAATTATTTTAAAATTATATTGACAAATAAGTATTTGGGTGTTATTATTAAGTTAATCCAAAAGAAAAGAAGTTCCTGACGAGAAAGGGAATTTCAAAAAGATATTTTTTTAATCTGTTACATAGTTTCATATATACTCGCCAAGAGTATAAGATGAAGAACCAGATCAGAAAAGGGTAACAAGAATAATTGTTATTTGAAGGTTAGAAAGTTTTAAAAAAGCAACTATACATTTTGGTTATGAGCGTTTTGTAAGTAGAGTGTGTAGCGAACAATTTTTAAAATTGATAATTTATAATAATAAGAGAAAATTGATATCTGACTTCTGAACAGAAAAAAGTATAAGAGAAAAAGAATATCCGGATAAAATTTTGGAACGAGAACGAAAGGAAGGAGGCTTTGACCGTTGGATATTTCATCATCTAAAACTCAATATGTTAATGGTATGGCAAATGTAAATTCCTGTGAGATGAGCCTTAACCATAGATTATAATCCGGTAAGAGAAAAGTTAATGATAAAAAAGGTCGGAGTAGTAGATAAACCGGAAGCGATTATAAGATATAAAGATTCAGCATTTGTTGACATATTGAAGTAAATACCACAGTAATTCAAGATCAAAAGATGTGTAAAGAAACATTCATTGATAAGTAATTTAACAGTGACGAGAAAGCTGATAAATACCAAAATTGGATTACCTGATTATATAAAATAACGAACGATCAGAATTGATCAAAATCGATTCATATGATTTCATTTTTATAAATTTTATAAAATCTGAATATCATATGAAATGCTCAAAGAACTTACAGGAATAAGAATTACTTAATTCCTCCGATATAAAAATAAAAATTACAATTGAATATTCCGAGACAGCCATTCAAAAGATGGCTGTCTCCTTTTTTTCTGTTACCAGCTCCCAATTTGTGAATTTTTTGTAATATTTTTTTAACATTTCTGAAAAATATCAGCCGTAATTTTTGACATTGACAACGCTCTATGATACACTTAGTAAGTAAAATTATAAGACTTTTGTTTTCCGTTTCTGGTACAAAAGTCAGACTTACTGAGGAAAAGTAAAATAATTAATAATAATCATATGAGGTGAGAAACGTTGGATAAATATGAATATCGCGCAAAGACAGAGCAGATGCTTGCGTATGCCGAACAGAAGTCTTACCAGAAAGCGATGTCGATTGCAGATACGATCGACTGGCGTAAAGTAAAAAATACCGCCATGCTCTCTACCGTAAGCGAAATCTATGAAAATGCAGGGGAACTTGGTAAAGCACGTGATACCTTATTTATTGCGTATGATAAAGCACCTTCCAGCAGAAAGGTTGTATACCGCCTGGGAATTATTTCTCTGAAGCTGGGACATTTCGATGAAGCAGCTGATTGCTACGAAGAATTTGTCAAGCTTGCTCCGAAAGATCCAAACCAGTACATTCTCCGGTATAAGATCTTAAAAGCACAGAAAGCGCCAGTCAAAGAACAGATTGAAGCTCTTGAAGATTTCAAGCATTCTGAATACGTTGAAAAATGGGCATATGAACTTGCCAGATTATACGCTGAAGCCGGTATGACTTCCGAATGTCTTGATGAATGTGATGATCTGATTCTCTGGTTCAGCGAAGGTACTTATGTATACCAGGCAATGGAACTTAAAATGAAATACAAACCGCTGACTCCACTTCAGCAGGAAAAATACGATCATCGAAATGATGGTATCGGCCGTAAGGATTCTTCCAAGAGAAAACCTTCCTTCCGAAAATCCAAAGAACGTCCGGCACCGAATCCACGAATTGCAGACAAGGTCCGCAAAGATGTACATGTCACAGACAGTATTGATCTTCCGGATCTTCCAGAGCCAATGGCTCGGACACATGCTTCCGAACCAGAAGCTGAGTCACAGCCAAAAACCCGGATTCGAAGCACTTCCGATATTTCCACAACCATTTCCGGTGCTTCCCTTTCAGATGCCCTGAAAGCCGGTGTTGCCGTTGCAAGTGGTGCAGTTGCTCCTGAATCTGCTTCAGACGATTCACAGATGACCGGTAAGATGAAGATTGAAGAAATTCTTGCCAACTGGGAAGCAACCCAGCGTGAAAATGCAAAGATTCTTGAAAAGAGCCAGGAGGAAGCTGAGAAAGAAAAAGCCCTGCGCGAGAAGAAGAAAGAAGAAGAAGAGGAAGTTCTTGGAGCTACAAAACCAATCCTTTCTGATGATATCCGCAAACTGATGGAACAGCTTGAAAATGGTGAAGAGCCTGAAATCACCGATGAAGATGCTGAAGATTTCGTTGATGATGAAGAGGATGAAGCGACTGAAAGCCCGGAAGATTCATCCAAAGAAGCTTCAGACACTGACGAGGAAGATCCGGAAGAAAATGATTTTGAAGAAATCGTTGACTCCGAAGAAGATGATGAATCGGATGCGGTTTACGATGAAGAAGCTGAATACGAGGATGAGGATGATTCCGAGTATGACGATGACGAGGAATACGAGGATGAAGCTGATTCCGAGTATGATGACGACGAGGAATACGAGGATGAAGATGATTCCGAGTATGACGACGACGAGGAATACGAGGATGAAGATGATTCCGAGTATGATGACGACGAGGAATACGAAGATGAGGATGATTCCGAGTATGACGATGAGGAAGAATACGAGGATGAAGACGAAGATGACTACCAGATCGATGATGAATTAGATGAAGATCATAAAGAGGATTTTGATTTTGAAAAAGAATCTGCTCTCGATATCGATGATCATGATTCTGACGAAGATGATGGTGATTTTGCAGACCTTGATTCCTTTGAAGATGAAGAAGAATTAGATAGCAGTGATGATTATCTTGATCTTGAATTTGACGAGAAACCGGCTCCTGAGCCAAAGAAAGAAACTTCAAAATCAGCGCCAACTCCTGATATTGACGAAGTTCTTGAAATCGAAGAACCGTCAGAAGATGAAATCACCGAACGCATGGGTAAATTCGATACCGGATTCGTTGTACAGGGTCGTTACGATCTGAGTGCAACAAGTGAGATCGGACTGAAGCTTGGACTTACTGAAGAGCAGAAGCAGCTGTTCTCTTACTTTGTACCGATCCGTGGTGTCAGTGAACAGCTTGTTGAAATCCTTGATAACGACAAACGTTGCCGTAACCGTTATGGAACTTCCCGCACAGGCAACATCCTGATCCTTGGCCGCAAGGGAAGCGGAAAAACAGTCCTCGCAGTTGATATTGTAAAAGCAATCCAGAAACAGCGCAGACTCAAACAGGGTAAAGTTGCAATCGTAACCGGTGATTCTCTGAACAAAAAGGACATCGGAAGTATCATCGATAAGCTGAACGGTGGCGCACTGATCATCGAAAAAGCTTCCAAGATGAATGACAGAACCATCCGCGAACTGAATGACATGATGGATGAACAGACCGGCGAACTTCTCTTCCTTCTGGAAGACCAGAAGAAACCGCTGGAAAGAATGTTTGCATCCCATCGCGAATTCAAACGTAAATTTACTTCCAGACTGGAGCTTCCGGTATTCATCAATGATGAACTGGTTACATTCGGTCAGACCTATGCTAAGGAAAACGGATACCGTATCGATGAAATGGGAATCCTTGCATTATACAGCCGGATTGATATGATGCAGAGAGAAGATCATGCGGTTACTGTTGCAGAAGTAAAAGAGATCATGGATGAAGCAATTTCACATTCCCAGAAAGCAAATGTAAAACATCTTGTGAAACGGGTATTTGGAAGAAGCACTGATAATTCAGACCACATCATCCTGAAAGAAGATGATTTTAAATCATAAGATTTCTACAAAGAACGCGCTTCCGGCGCGTTCTTTTGTATATGCAGACCAAACCGATAACTATAAACAAAGAGTTTTAGACATCTTACATAAGAAGTGTATAAGTTGTCCAAAACTCTTTCTTTTTATCGCTATTTCTAGTATAATATTCCTAAATATCTTTGATAGAAGGTGAATGGGATGGCAGTAAAAAAAACAACAGCACAACAGACCAACACGACCCACAAGACGGCCGTAAAAAAATCTACTGTAAAAAAACCGGCAGCTGCTAAAACTGCTGCTAAAAAGTCTACAGCTAAAAAGTCTGTAAAAACTGTAACAAAAGATAAACCCGCTGATTACAGAATCGGCGAATTAGATCAATATTTATTCGGACAGGGAACCCATTATGAAATCTATAAAAAAATGGGTGCACATTTTGTAAAAGATGGCAAAAAATCCGGCGTATATTTCGCAGTATGGGCTCCACATGCCAGATCAGTTTCCGTAATCGGTGAATTCAACGGCTGGAGTGAAGATGCAAACGTTATGAAGCGTCAGGAACCGCTTGGAATCTATACCGCATTTGTTCCGGAAGCACAGCTCGGACAGCTTTACAAGTACTGTATCGAGACACAGACCGGAGATAAGCTTTACAAAGCTGATCCATTTGCGAACAGTGCAGAGTTGAGACCGAGAACTGCCTCAAGGATTGCTGATATCTCCCATTTAAAATGGAGTGACAGTGTCTGGATGAAGCACCGGGCAGAATGGGATTTCCATTCCTCACCGATTTCCATTTATGAAGCACATATCGGTTCCTGGATGCGCCATCCGGGACGTGAAGATGAGGGGTTCTATAGCTACCGTGAATTTGCGCATGCAGCTACAGACTACATAAAAAAGATGGGGTATACTCATATCGAATTGATGGGAATTTCAGAATACCCATTTGACGGCTCCTGGGGATATCAGGTGACCGGATATTATGCTCCGACCTCCCGTTATGGTACGCCGGAAGATTTCGCATATATGATCAATTATTTCCATAAGAATAAGATTGGCGTAATCCTTGACTGGGTACCGGCACATTTTCCACGCGATGCACACGGACTCGCTGATTTTGACGGCACAGCAACCTTTGAATATGCAGATCCTAAGAAAGGTGAACATCCGGACTGGGGAACCAAGATCTTCGATTATGGTAAAGCAGAAGTTAAGAACTTCCTGATTGCCAACGCACTGTTCTGGATCGAACATTATCACATCGATGGTCTCCGCGTAGATGCTGTTGCTTCCATGCTGTATCTTGATTACGGTAAAGAAGACGGTCAGTGGATCGCCAACAAATACGGCAGCAATGAGAATCTGGAAGCAATCGAATTTTTCAAGCATCTGAATTCCGTTACTACCGGACGTAACCCTGGCGCACTGATGATCGCAGAAGAATCCACTGCATGGCCAAAAGTAACGGGCAAACCGGAAGATGATGGTCTTGGATTCAGCCTGAAGTGGAACATGGGATGGATGCATGACTTTACCGAATACATGAAGCTGGATCCATATTTCCGCAAAGGCGACCACTACGGTATGACATTTGCCTTAACCTATGCATACAGCGAGAATTATATTCTTGTATTATCACATGATGAAGTGGTACATCTAAAATGTTCTATGCTCAATAAGATGCCTGGTCTTGGATTTGAGAAATTCGCCAACCTGAAGGTCGGTTATGCTTTCATGATGGGACATCCTGGAAAGAAACTTCTCTTCATGGGACAGGATTTCGGACAGCTCCGCGAGTGGAGCGAGGCGCGTGAGCTTGACTGGTATCTCCTTGCAGAGCCGGAGCATCAGGCACTCCAGAATTTCTACCGTGACCTGCTGCATCTTTACACACACAACAAAGCCATGTATGAACAGGATACCTGCATGGAAGGCTTTGAGTGGGTCAATGCAGATGACAGCTCACGAAGTATTTACAGCTTCATCCGTCATTCAAAGGGCGCAAAAAAGAACCTTTTATTCGTATGTAACTTCACACCGATCGAACGACCGGAGTACCGTGTCGGCGTACCACGCGGCAAACAGTACCGCCTGGTACTGAACAGTGATGAATTGCAGTATGGCGGAAGCGGAAAAGCCCGCCCGGCAATATATAAAGCAAAGAAACAGGAATGTGATGGAAGACCATATTCATTTGGTTACGATCTTCCGCCATACGGTGTTGCTGTATTCGAATTTTAACATAGCAAGTCAATGCAATCTGCGCAAAATATTCATCATACGAATAATTGATTCCACCAATTATTTTCTTAACATTTCCCGGATTCGTTCTTCCAGAGTTTCTTCTGGAAGAACTCCGGTTGTATATCCACAGATTTTTCCATCTCTGTACACCACAAACGTCGGTACGATCTCAATGCCTATATACTCTGCAATCTCTTTCGATATATCAATATCAATCTTATAAAAAATCCATTTTCCCTGATACCGGCTGGCAATCCTTTTCACAACAGGATACATCATTCCGCACTTTGGACACCATGATGCGTAAAACTCCACAATTACCGGCATCCTCTGCTTTCCGACTGTATTTTCATAATCCTTCGTGATCAATGCGATACCCATACACTTTCCTCATTTCTGCCATCTCAGGCTATGTAAAAAGGACTGGATTTAGTGGCATCCACATTTCGGGTTTAAGATTTTATAGACTTCCTGAAAAGAATTTCTGAAACAGATCAGCTTTTTATTAAATCTTGGATTCTTATAGCAAAACCCCCGCATACAATTCTGAAAATGATGCTTTTTCCGCATATCGGTTCCTTCCTGATTTCCTCTTTCTACAATATATGCAAAAAGACAGCCGATGTGCGGATTGCTCCGTATCTGCTGTCTCTTATATTGCCAGGAATCATCTTACGCACTCAGCGCCTTTATGATCTGCCTGTTGCATTTTATTCAATTGTCTTACTGGCGCATTGCGATCAGTTTATGGATCGGATGTCCCTGCCCGGAAAATTTCTCCTCGTACTCAGTCATAACATTCCCTCTGCTGAGTGTCGGATCATTGTGAAGATCATAGGTCTTCGCCAGAAGTACCCAGCCTGCCAACTCCACCTGCTCCAGTGAAAAGTCAAACAGCTCTCTGTTGTCTGTCTTAAATTCAACGACTCCGTCAAAGGCAAGGATCTTGTCATACCGCTCAAAAAACTGCTTGGAAGTAAGTCTGCGCTTTGCATGACGTGCTTTCGGCCACGGATCTGAAAAATTCAGATAAATTTTGTCAATCTCTCCGACAGCAAAAACCTCCGGCAGATTTGTCGCATCCATACAGATAAAACGAATATTGTTGACATCCTTGTATTCCTCGTCATTGTCAAAGCGTTCCAGCGCCCGAAGCAGTACGCTTGAATAACGTTCGATACCGATATAGTTGATGGATGGATTCTCCTTTGCAAGCGTCAGAAGAAACTGTCCTTTTCCCATCCCGATCTCAATATGGATTGGATTCTCCGGATTCTGAAAAGTCTCTTTCCAGGTGCCGCGATATCTGGTCTCATTTTTAATTACAAGGGGATGAGCTGTCAGATAAGCATCTGCTCCCGGTACATTTCTTAACCTCATATATCTTTCTCTTCCTTTAGTGAAAATATGTATAACCTTATTTATTTTATACTATTCTGAAATATTTGAAAACCCAAAAATACATTTTATAAGTTTTGTATAAAATATTCTTATGATATTCTCTTATTTTTTAGTAGAATTTTCTAATTTAAAGTAGTAGAATATGTATGCATTATTAAAAATGTATAAATAATTTTTAAGAAAGGAGTCGGACAATGGATCATATTGTTAAAAAGCTCTCCGAAATCGAACACGCAGCCGAAGCTGTTGTGGAACACGCGGAACTGGAGAAATCAGAACTGGAAGAACGCATTCAAAATGAACGCAATCAATTCGACAAACAACTTGAAGATCACACCCAAAAGGAGCTGAACGATATCCACAAAGGATTAAAACGTCAGATGGATGAGATTCTTGCAAGGCAGAACCGCAAGAACCAGACAGCGATCGAAGAACTTAAAAAAGATTTTGAAGAGAAGCATACGGCATATGCCGAGAAAATTGTCAGACGTATCATAGAGGGATAGCATATGGGAAATTTACTTGCATACAGTGGCATCGTAACAAAAGTACGCGCCATGCAGGCGAAACTGCTCACTGATGAAGATTTCCAGAACATCGCCGCATTTCATACAGTAACCGAAGTTGCTGCTTATCTCAAAGAACATCCCGGATATCGGAATGTCCTTGCAGATATGGACGAAAACCGTCTTCACCGCGGTGAGATTGAGAAGCTTCTTGTGCAGTCACTTTACAGTGATTATACACGCCTGTACCGTTTTTCCGGAATGGATCAGAAAAAATTCCTGGAGCTTTATCTGAAGCGCTACGAGATGAATCTGATCAACTATTGTCTGCGTATTGTATTCAACCACTATCAGAAGCCTTTTGATCTGGATCATAAGAAAATATTCTTCGACAAATATTCGGATCTCTCCATCGATAAACTGATCACTTCGGGGAATATCGGTGAGCTGGTGGAAAATTTAAAGGGCACAGAATACTATGCGCCGTTAAAACGTCTGGAAAATGCGGAGAACCCTACCCTTTTTGATTACGATCTGGCACTGAATCTGTACTATTTTACAACCATGTGGAAGAAACGCAAAAAGATTCTGAAGCATAAGGAACTGGAAATTTTCACCAGAGATGCCGGAGCAAAGATCGACCTGCTGAACCTGCAGTGGATCTACCGTGCAAAAAAATATTACAACATGCTTCCGCCGGATATTTCCACACTGCTGATCCCGATACACTACCGGATTCATGTAGATCAGCTGAAGGATCTTGTAGAAGCACCGTCTGTCGATGAATTTTTAAAGCTGGTTACCAGAACGCCTTATCTGCGTCACACCGATACTCAGACACCAGCGTCCATCGAAACGATTTACAAAGACTGCCTGTACCGTCTCTACCTGGCAGACAGAAGAAGTAACCCTTATTCCATCGCAACCGTGAATACCTATCTTTTTCTGAAAGAGGAGGAGCTTGATAAGCTTACAACTGTGCTCGAATGTGTTCGCTACGGACTTCCTGCACGTGAGACATTAACTTATATAGGAGGAACAGCGAAATGATTGTTAAGATGAAGTTCCTGAGCATTACCGGACCACGCGCCGACATCGACCGCATGACAAACCGGTATCTTTCCAAATATGAGATGCAGCTTGAAAATGCACTCACGGAGCTCAAGACAGTAGATAATCTGATGCCATTTCTGGAAATGAACCCTTACCGTGATCCACTCGCAAAAGTGACACAGTTTCTGGGATATATGAAAGACATGCCAGCAGAGCCATCCTTTGATCAGAGCGAAGACGAGATCCTTGAGATGATTCGTTCTATCAATCATGACTACATGGATCTGCAGCAGCAAAAAGAAGAACTGAAAAAAAAGAGAGAGAATATCCAGGCACGTATGAAAGTCCTGGAACCTTTTACTTCTCTGGATTTTGACCTGCATGAGATCATGCAGTACAAATACATCCGCACAAGATTTGGAAAAATCAATGTGGATTATTATCACCGGCTGGAAAAAGCGCTTCTTGAAGATATTGATGCATTATTTCTGGAAGGCTCCAGAGATGCCTCTTATGTCTATGGCGTTTATTTTGTATCGGATGCTGATGCAGGAAAGGTCGATTCGATCATGCGGTCTCTCCACTTTGAAAAAGTCGATCTGCTGGAAGACTTTGGCGGAACCCCGCTGGAAGCTTACCGGAGCCTGGATAAAGAAGTCCAGAATCTGACCGATGAAATCCAGGCAGTGAAGGATAAACGTCAGGAGATGTTCCGCAAGAACGCTTCCAGACTACTCGGTGCAAGAATTCAGCTGGAACGTTTTTCCGATAACTTTGATATTCGGAAATTTGCGGCACGAACCGAGACAGACGAGCAGGAAGAATACTACATCCTCTGCGGCTGGATGTCCGAAGAAGATGCAAATGCATTTATCAAAGAGGCACAGGGAGATGACAAGGTTTATATCGTAGTAGAAGAGGACCGGGAACAGTATTTTGGAGAACCTCCTACCAAGCTTGAGAATCCAAAGCTTTTCAAACCATTTGAAATGTTCATCAAGATGTACGGACTTCCCAAGAGCGGTGAGATGGATCCGACCATTTTTGTAGGTATCATGTACAGCTTTATCTTCGGTGCCATGTTCGGGGATGTCGGTCAGGGGCTGCTGCTCTTTATCGGCGGTGCGATCCTGTATTTCACAAAGAAAATGAACCTTGCCGGAATCGTATCACTTGCCGGAATCTTCTCCACCTTCTTTGGATTTATGTTTGGAAGTGTGTTTGGATTTGAAGACATTATAGAAGCCAAATGGATCCGACCGATCAATCATATGACCACCTTACCGTTTATCGGAAAGCTGAATACTGTATTTATCGTATCGATTGCTTTTGGTATGGGAATCATCCTGATTTCTATGATTTTCCATATTATCAACGGCATCCGTGCCAAAGATACCGAAGCAACCTGGTTTGATGCAAACGGCGTGGCAGGGCTGATATTCTACGGGGCAGCAGTTACCTGCATCGTTCTTTTCATGACAGGTCACTCTCTGCCGGGTGGAATCGTTCTTGCAGTGATGTTCGGAGTACCGCTTCTTCTGATCGCACTGAAAGAGCCGCTGACGAACAAGATCAAAAAGAAAACCGAAAAAATGGAACAAAGCAAAGCAATGTTTGTCACCCAGGCATTCTTTGAATTATTTGAAACCCTGCTCAGCTATTTTTCAAATACGCTTTCCTTTATCCGTATCGGTGCATTCGCAGTCAGCCACGCTTCCATCATGGAGGTTGTACTAATGCTTGCCGGTGCCGAAAGCGGGCATATTAACTGGGTAGTGATCGTACTCGGCAACCTGTTTGTATGTGGATTCGAAGGACTGATCGTTGGAATCCAGGTTCTGAGACTTGTCTATTACGAGATGTTCAGCCGCTTCTACAAAGGCAGCGGCCGCGAATTTAAACCTTATACAGGTACTGCAAAAAATTAGTTTTTCATTTTAGGAGGAAATTATCATGACTTTAGCAACTAAACTCATTCTCATTGCCGCACTGGTTTTAAGCATTTTCATTCCATTCGGATATTACCTGCTCGGAGAAAAAAATAAAGGACGTTATAAATGCGCACTTGCCTTCAATGTTCTTTCTTACTTTGGAACCTTCCTTGTAGCCGGAATCATGCTCTTTGGAAGTGTACCGGTACATGCGGCAGACGCCGCTGCCTCAGGCGCAGGCCTTGCAACCGGTCTTGGTTACATTGCAGCAGCTCTTGTTACCGGTCTTTCCTGCATCGGTGGCGGTATTGCCGTAGCAAGTGCAGCAAGCGCAGCCCTTGGAGCTATCAGCGAGGATTCCAGCGTCCTTGGTAAATCCCTTATCTTCGTAGGTCTTGCAGAAGGTGTATGCCTGTACGGTCTTATCATCTCCTTCATGATCATCAGCAGACTGTAATCATGAAAATGTATCTGATCAGTGACAACGTGGATACTTATACCGGAATGCGGCTTGCCGGCGTGGACGGTGTCGTAGTTCATGAAAAGCAGGAGCTGCGTGATGCGCTGGAAACTGCCATGAACGACAAGTCGATCGGTATCATTCTTCTGACGGAACGCTTTGGAAGAGAATTTCCGGATCTCATCGATGAGATCAAGTTAAAAAGAAAGATGCCTCTTCTGATCGAAATTCCGGACAGACACGGAACAGGACGTAAAAAGGATTTCATTACCTCATACGTCAATGAAGCGATTGGACTGAAACTTTAACTAGAAAGGCATAGAAGGTGAGACAATGACGCTTGAAGAGAAAATAGCGCATTTACAGGAAACGGTCATGACTGAAGCCCGTTCTGAAGGAAATGCGATCATTGACAATCACAAAAAAGCGCTTGAATCTTTATTTGAAAAGCATAAAAAAGAAGCGACCGCACAGTCTGAGGTCCGTATCAAATCCGAGACCTTAAGAGCCAGAAGGCAGGTAAATCAAGCTGCGGCAAAAGCCGAAACCGAACTGAAACGTGCTCTTGGCAAAACACAAAATGAATTAAAAGTCAGGCTGTTTGATGAAGTAAAGGAGCTTCTTTCTGACTTTACAAAAACAGACGAATATCTGGACTATCTTTGCAGCAAGATCAGTGAAGCCGCACGCTTTGCAGATGGCGAGGAGATGACCATTTATATTTCTCCTTCTGATAAGGAGAAACAGACAGAACTGGAAAAACGTACCGGCATGACGATCACCATCAGTGAATATGATTTTATGGGCGGTATGCGTGCTGTAATCCGAGGCCGTAATATTCTGATCGATCACAGCTTCCAGGCTGCAGTCGATTACGAATATCATCAGTTCAGTTTTGCAGCAGGAGGTGCAGGAATTGAATAAGACAGCAACTATTTATGGAATAAACGGTCCGGTCATCTATCTGAAGGGTGACACCGGATTCATGATGTCGGAAATGGTCTATGTGGGAAAGGAAAAGCTGGTTGGCGAAGTCATTTCCCTGGACAAAGACATCACGACTGTTCAGGTCTATGAAGAGACTTCCGGGCTGAAACCGGGAGAAATCGTAGAGGCTTCCGGAAGTCCGGTATCTGTAACTCTGGCACCTGGAATCCTGAACAATATTTTTGACGGAATCGAACGCCCGCTTGAGCAGATTGCCAATGTGGGCGGCGGTGCATTTATCACCCGCGGCGTCAGCGTTGATTCGCTTGACCGCGACAAATTATGGGATACCCACATCACTGTGGTCGAAGGAGATTACCTTCACGGCGGAGATATTATAGCGGAGGTTCCGGAGACCAGTGCGATCGTACACAAATGTATGGTTCCGCCGGATGTGGAAGGTGAAGTAATCTGCTGCGCGTCGGACGGAGAATACCGGATTGAAGATACACTTGTCACTCTGCGGCTTTCCGACGGAACAGAAAAACAGCTCAACATGATACAGCACTGGCCAATCCGTAAGGCGCGCCCGACAAGCTACCGTTTCCCGGCAAGTGTCCCTCTGATCACCGGACAGCGGATCCTGGATACCATGTTCCCGATCGCAAAGGGTGGAACTGCCGCAATCCCAGGCGGATTCGGTACCGGAAAAACCATGACCCAGCACCAGATTGCCAAATGGTCTGATGCCGATATTATCATCTATATCGGCTGCGGCGAGCGTGGAAATGAAATGACACAGGTGCTGGAAGAGTTTTCAGAGCTTGTGGACCCAAAGAGCGGCAATCCGCTGATGGACAGAACCACTCTGATCGCCAATACCTCCAACATGCCGGTAGCTGCCCGTGAAGCAAGTATTTATACCGGACTTACCCTGGCTGAATATTACCGTGACATGGGCTATGACGTAGCGATCATGGCAGACTCTACTTCCCGCTGGGCGGAAGCCTTACGTGAGCTTTCCGGCCGTCTGGAAGAGATGCCGGCAGAAGAAGGTTTCCCGGCTTACCTTGCCAGCCGTCTGTCTGCTTTCTACGAGCGCGCAGGCATGATGCATAACTTAAATGGCAGTGACGGATCCGTGACCATTATCGGCGCCGTATCGCCTCAGGGAGGCGATTTCTCCGAGCCGGTCACCCAGAACACCAAACGTTTCGTCCGCTGCTTCTGGGGCCTGGACAAGAGCCTTGCCTACGCAAGACATTTTCCGGCGATTCACTGGCTGACCAGCTACAGCGAGTATCTGACCGATCTCGCCGCCTGGTACCACGACAATGTATCACCCAAATTCGTTGACTACCGCAACCGCATCATGGCACTTCTGAACCAGGAGAGCAGCCTGATGGAAATCGTAAAGCTGATCGGAAGTGATGTACTTCCGGACGATCAGAAACTGGTTCTGGAAATTGCAAGAGTCATCCGTCTCGGATTTTTGCAGCAGAATGCATTCCACAAGGATGATACCTGTGTCTCTCTGCAGAAGCAGTACAAAATGATGGAAATCATTTTATATTTATACAAACGCTGCCGCGAACTGGTAGCCATGAATATGCCAATGTCTGTCCTCAAGGAGGAAAATATTTTTGAACGTGTCATTGCGATCAAATACGATGTTCCAAATGACAATCTTCAGCTTCTTGACCAGTATCTGGCAGACATTGATGCTTTCCATGACCGCATCATGGAAAAGAACGCGTAAGGAGGGAAAATAAAATGGCAATTGAATATTTAGGCCTCAGCAGCATTAACGGCCCTCTGATCGCGCTGGAAGGCGTTCAGGATGCTTTTTATGATGAAATCGTAGATTTTGTCGTAAACGGCAAAGAACACAAAATGGGACGTATTGTGGAGGTCTACAAGGACAAAGCAATCATCCAGGTATTTGAAGGCACGGAAAATATGTCTCTTAACAATACCCACACCAGACTTACCGGACATCCGATGGAAATCGGTCTGTCCGAAGAAATGCTTGGAAGAACCTTTAACGGAATCGGCGAACCAATCGACGACCTTGGACCGATCACGGTTGAAGAGGTGCGCGATGTCAACGGACTTCCGTTAAATCCGGTCAGACGTGAATACCCTCGTAACTATATCCGCACCGGAATTTCTGCGATTGACGGACTGACCACACTGATCCGTGGACAGAAGCTGCCGATCTTTTCCGGCAACGGTCTTCCGCACGACCAGCTTGCCGCACAGATCGTAAAGCAGGCTTCTCTGGGCGGCAGCACGAATGAGGATTTCGCCATCGTATTCGCCGCAATGGGTGTCAAGCATGACGTAGCTGATTTCTTCCGCAGAACCTTTGAGGAAAGCGGTGTTGCAAACCATGTGGCAATGTTCCTGAACCTTGCCAACGATCCTGTCGTCGAGCGTCTGATCACCCCGAAGGTTGCGCTGACCGCCGCTGAATACCTTGCATTTGAAAAAAATATGCACATTCTGGTCATTCTTACCGATATGACTTCCTTTGCAGAAGCCATGCGTGAGGTTTCTTCTTCCAAAGGAGAAATCCCAAGCCGTAAAGGATATCCGGGATATCTGTACAGTGAACTTGCCACCTTATATGAACGTGCAGGAATCGTAGAAGGAGTAAATGGTTCTGTCACACAGCTCCCGATCCTGACCATGCCAAATGATGACATTACCCACCCGATCCCTGACCTGACCGGGTGTGTAGCCCAGGTCATAAAGGGCATGATGATTT
>OGZW01001863.1_pt1 | contig 16912 bp, 16 predicted proteins | sample 1577001 | NCBI WGS metagenome assembly OGZW01 (sample SAMEA3541519, study PRJEB24748) | human gut metagenome | biome: human gut; feature: human-associated habitat; material: faeces | place: China | collected 2012 | reverse complement strand
GATAACACATTACGTCTTAGAGAAATTCTGAAGACATTACCTCCATTTGCAAAGGATTATTTTCGTGCCGTGGAACCAACGACATCTGCGCGGACAAGGATTTCTTATGCTTATGATATTCGTGTTTTCTTTCATTTCCTTATGGAGAATAATCCGGTTTATAAAAATTATACGATCGAACAATTTGAGGTACATGATCTGGAACGCCTGGAGCCTGTAGATATTGAGGAATACCAGGAATATCTGAAGGTCTATAAGAATGACGAAGAAAAATGTATCACGAATACAGAAAAGGGACTTGCAAGAAAGATGTCTGCTCTTCGTAGCTTTTATGGATATTATTTTAAACGTCAAATTATCAGTAAGAACCCTACATTGCTTGTAGAGATGCCTAAGATGCATGAGAAAGCGATTATACGGCTCGATACGGATGAGATCGCAATGCTCCTGGATTATGTCGATCACGGGGGTGATAATCTTACAGGTCAGCGTAAAGCCTATTTTGAAAAGACAAAAAATCGAGATCTGGCAATTCTGACGCTTCTGCTTGGAACAGGAATCCGTGTATCAGAATGTGTTGGACTGGATCTTCAGGATATTGATTTTAAGAATAACGGAATTACTGTAACACGAAAAGGTGGGAATCAGATGGTTGTGTATTTCGGTGAAGAGGTTGAGAATGCATTAAAGACGTATCTTTACACGACCAGAAAGCAAACTGTACCACTCTCCGGTCATGAAAACGCACTGTTCTTGTCTACCCAGCGAAAACGTATGGGCGTTCAGGCAGTTGAAAATATGGTAAAGAAGTACGCCAGGGAGGTCACTCCGAATAAGAAGATAACTCCACATAAACTGCGCAGCACTTACGGAACAGCACTTTATAAAGAAACCGGAGACATTTATCTTGTCGCAGATGTTCTGGGGCATAAAGATGTCAATACAACAAAGAAACATTATGCAGCAATCGATGAAGACCGACGCCGTCAGGCGGCAAGTGCTGTAAAGCTTCGTGAAGTATAGAAAGTAAAAAGAATAAGAATAGATAAAAAGGATACAGAAAGAATGCACTACTGCTCTTCTGTATCCTTTGCACTATACATTTTAATAAATAAGATTAAACAATATTTCTGGCTTCTTTTTCAATACTTTCTTTTAAAAGAATATACTGTTCAATTGCTTTCGCTGTACCTTGTACTCCGAGTTCAGAACTGTTTAAGCAAAGCTCATAGCTGGCTGCCTCGCCCCACTTCTTGTTTGTATAATAATTGTAATAGCTTGCTCTCTTTTTATCCGTCTTATTGATCAGATCTTTTGCTTTCGCATCCGTAAGATCAAGTCTTGTTGCTACACGACGAATACGATCTTCCATATCTGCACGAATGAAGATGCTGACAACATTTGGATAGGATTCAAGTGCATAATCTGCACAACGGCCTACCAGGACACATGGTCCCTCATCTGCAATCTTTTTAATTGCATCAAACTGTGCAAGAAAAACTTTGTGATTGATAGGCATCTCCGTGTATGTGTTGCCGGCATATCCCATAGAATATGTATCCATCACAAGAGAATATAGAAAACTGTTCGTTGGCTTTTCGTCATGAGTCTCAAATAATTCCTCACAGATACCACTTTCTTTTGCTGCACGTGCAAGCATTTCCCTGTCGTATAATTTAATTCCAAATGCCTCGGCAACGAAATGTCCGATCTCTTTTCCACCACTTCCGTACTGACGTCCGATTGTTATAATAGTATTTGTCTTCATAATAAGTCACACTCCTTTTCAAGTCTATGCGAAATCTTATGTATATTATAACCAAAAAGATGAAAAAAGACAATGTCAATTCACTATTTCCTATACTATTTCCTATACTTAGATTTGTTTTCTTAATTTATTTAATAAATCTTTAAAATAGTCTGGCAAAGGTGCGTCAAATTCTATGTATTCTCCTGTAGATGGATGAGTGATACCAAGGATTTTTGCATGCAAAGTCTGTCCCTGGAGTTTATAAGGACATTTTGCAGGACCATAAATCTCATCGCCCAGAATTGGATGTCCGATACTGGACATATGAACACGGATCTGATGTGTCCGACCGGTTTCAAGCTGGCACTCAATGTAGGTAAAATTACCAAATCTTTCCAATACACGGTAATGAGTGACTGCATGTCGCCCATTTGGTGCTTTTGTACTCATCTTCTTACGATCTGTAGGGTGCCGACCAATCGGAGCGTTTACAGTGCCTGTATCCTCATTCAGATTGCCATGTACGATAGCGTGATACTTTCTTGTGATAGAATGTTCTTTTAATTGTTCTGCAAGAATCTGATGGGCTTTATCGTTTTTACAGATCAGAAGGGAACCGGTTGTATTCATGTCAATCCGATGGACGATTCCCGGACGGATTACACCATTGATTCCCGACAGGTTTTCTCCACAGTGATATAGAACTGCATTGACCAGCGTATGGCTGTAATGTCCCGGTGCAGGATGTACAACCATTCCTTTTGGTTTGTTAACGACGAGAATGTCATCATCTTCATAGAGAATATCCAGAGGAATATTTTCAGGCTGAATATCAAGTGGTTCCGGGTCAGTGATCTGAAGAAGGATAGTATCCCCTGTTGTTAACTTGTAATTCGCTTTAACCGGTAATTGATTTACAAGAATTTTTTTTTCTTTAATTAATTTCTGGATATAAGAACGGGAAAGGCTCTCTATTCTCCCGTCAAGGAATTTATCGATCCTTTCCCCTGTAATATCCGCATTAAAATGAAGTTCTTCCATAAGCTTTCAGAATCCTTCCTGTTGTGCGTTTTTATCTGTTCTTAAAATTTAAAAATTCAAAATCCTTGTCGTCCTTATAATAAAATAAGATGAGAACAACAAATAAAATACATGCAATTACAACATAGCAGTCTGCAACATTAAAGATTGGAAAATCAATCAGTCGGAAATAGAAAAAGTCAACAACATAATCAAGTTTCACACGATCGATCATATTTCCCACAGCTCCGGATGCAAGCAGTACAGCACAGATACGCAGTGGTCTGTAATGTGGTGTAAATGGCATCTTCTGGTACAGATACAAAATAACAGCAAGTATAATAATACCTCCGACCACAAACACAATCTGTCGATTCTGCATAATGCCAAATGCTGCTCCGCGGTTCTCAAGATAGCGAAGTTCAAAAACTCCGGAAATCAAAGAGAAAGACTCGAGACGGCGCAAAATAGTAGATGCAAGATATTTGGTCCACTGGTCAAGTGCTAATGTGAGCAGAAACCCAATGGCAGCGAAAAGATAACTCTTTGTCTTTGTTTTTGTATTATTCATGAGTCGATAAGCTCCTCTTTTCTAAGCTTTTTAGATTATACATATTTCTGAATAGTTACACTGATCCGATTCTTTTTAGTGATTTTCCCCGCTTCCTCAAAACGGAACTTACCTAATCCGCGTACAGAGATAAGATCTCCTTCTTTTACCTGATATCCATTGCTTGTAATCAATTTGCCGTTTACAAAGACCTTTGCGCCTTCAATGAGTCCGGACAGTTTACTTCTGGAAGAAGAAAATGCAAGTGGAAGTAGACTGTCTAAGCGAACAGATGAAACAGTTCCTTTTATCTGCTGGAAATCAGGTGTGTAGTTTATCATATCTAAGTTGATGACAGAACTATCTATAACAGTGTGGCGAACCCGGGTTAAGTCTTCTGTTACAACAGATACAAGGTCCTTATTGATAAAAAGAAGTGCTGAATCTTCTGTCACAAGAATATCTCCGGTTTTTGAACGGTCAATCCCAAGATTTAATATGGAACCAAGAAAATCTCTGTGAGTCAGGTCTTCGGAAAATCTTTTATTTTTTGGTTCTATTTTCACAGCACAAAACGGATAATCAATCTCTTTCGGAGTAATATCAGATACCCCATAACGCAAAGAAAGAGCCTCAGGGATAAATGCAGCCATCTGACGCTCCGCCATATCATACCCGCCAAAGAGAACATATCTTGAATAAAGCTTGTTCTTTGGCAGGGTATGCAGGATATTCTGATCATTCAGGTTAAGAAAATCCGAATATGTAACAATCTCACGTTCAAAAGCAATTCTGGAAAGTTCAATAAATCTGTGTTCCAAAAGCTTTGTTTCTTTTTTCTGATTTTCTTTTATCATAATAATTCTAAAATTCAGTTCCTATAGTTGAAGTTAAATTCTAGTATCTTCCACGAACACTTGGTGTTTCCATAGATCCACTGAGAAGATCCTGAAGATCACCGGAAATATCAACATTTGTAGGTGTAACAAGGAAGATATAGCTGGAAATCTTCTGAAGGTTTCCGCTGATCGCAAATGCTGCTCCGGAAATAAAATCAATAATTCTCTGTGCGATCTCAAGATCCATACCTTCTAAGTTAAGGATTACAGTACGGCCTGCAAGTAATGTCTCTGTGATCTCACGGGAATCATCTACAGAAGTTGGTTTTACAACGCATACTTCCATGTTTCCGCCGTGTTTTGCAGCAGGACGCATTGGTGTAACCTTGCTGGAAGCAGAAGGCTGAAACTTCTTATCTTCATCAGCATCAAAGTCATTGAAAGATTCCTCTTTATTATTCTTCTTACCGAAGAAAGAACGACGCGGTTTTTCCTCAAAATCACCGTCATCTGCAAAATCATCATCATCATAAAATTCATCGTCATCATAATCGTCATCATTTAACTTCATGATGTCAAGAAATTTATCAAATACACCCATTTTTACACTCCTATCTTGTCCCCTTTTTCAGGTGGCGCTCTTTTTTATTCATACGATCCAACGAAAAAATGATACTATTCAATTACTGTTCAAAAATATTGTAAACAGTAACTCATTCATCAGGTTAATAAATTAAGTCAGATATTATAGTTCCTTGCACCAAAGATACCAGTTCCAACTCGAACCATAGTTGCTCCCTCTTCTATGGCAACCTCGTAATCATTGGTCATTCCCATTGAAAGTATGTTCACATAAACATTATCAATGTTTTTCTCATTAATGTCAACAGATAATTTATGTAAATTTGCGAAAATTTGACGATTTTCTTCCGGGTTATCGACAAAAGGTGCAATTGTCATCAGTCCGCAGACCTTGATATGTTCGAAATTTGCAATCTTTTCAATAAACGGGAGAACTTCTTCTGTTTTAAGTCCAAACTTACTTTCTTCCTGAGCAACATTTACTTCAATTAAAATATTAGCTGTAAGATTATGTTTTGCAGCTTCCTTTTCAATTGTCTCTGCAAGCTTGACAGAATCGACAGAGTGGATCAGATCTACTTTATCAATAATATATTTTACCTTATTGGTCTGCAGATGTCCGATCATGTGCCAGTGGATATCATCAGGAAGTGCATCGTATTTGGCTGTGATTTCCTGCACTTTATTCTCACCAAACACACGGACACCGAGATCGTAAGCTTCCTGAAGCATTTCTATCGGTTTTGTCTTACTTACGGCGATCAATGTAACTTCTTCCCGCTTGCGTCCAGCACGGTCACAGGCTGCCTGAATCTTTGCTTCTACTTCTTTTAACTGTGTTTCTAGCATAAGTTATCTCTCCTTTTTTAAATTTAATTATCCTCTTTTTGATTTTGTATCCAATTTTCAAAGGGCTACAAAATCAAATCACTGAAATACAACATCATCAGAGGAAACACCGGCTCCGTTTTGTACGATATGATCGTAATTTGAAAGTCCGTAAGAATCTCCTTCCTGAACAATGTAATATTCGTCGCTTTCACATAAAATGGATACTTTTTTAAAAATAGCGTATCCTTTATTGATATTGTAGACTCCCTTTAATGGCTTTTGGGTATCAATCGTATAAGTATCAGAAGAATCCGGTTTTACAATCACTGTTCCGGATTTTAGCTGATCTCGACTTAAATAAACTTCTCCATCATCGGAGGTGTCATAGATATCAACAGCCTGAAATGAGGCAGTTCCTTTTGAATCCAAAACCATAACACCTTCTAAAGAGCTGTTACCTCCGTTTGTAATGTAATCATGAGGAATTACAAAGAACTGCTCTTCTACTACGGCAGATTTTGGAATCTTCAGGCCACACTCATCTTCTAAGATAAGTTCTATGTTCAGAAAACGCTCTGATGCATAACGAATCATAGAGTTGTCAAAGGTCAGAACACCATAGAAATTCCCATCTCGTTCAAGAACAGAGAAAGCGGACCACATCTTTTCACTGTCTTTATCTATGCGAACCTGCACATTCTGTAAATTAGATTTCTGAAATTCTTTTGCGGTGTCTTCTTTTAAAGGTATCACTACGTGCCAATTTTCACTGGTAATCAAGCGGTAAGCCGGTGAACCGGAAGATATCTTCATCTGATCGGTAAGCTCAGTTACTTTATAATTTGTTTTATTAAAATTATCTGCTGTAAAATTGTCAACAGTTAAGGACTCTAAACCATCAATCGTATGGGAAACAATTCCGTCCTGTCCGGCAGAAGAGGTTGTGACAGTTTGTCCGCTGCTCTCAATTACAGATGCAAGCTGCGCAGTTTTAGTTGTGCGGTATGCATTTTGCAATGTATTTTGCAGCTCATTCTTTAAGGTATAGATACTTGAAAAGTTGGAATTGTCATAGTTTTCATTGAATGTCTGAAGTTGTGTCACAAGTCCTGATTGAACATCAGGACTAAGATCTGCAGTTGAAGATGATTCCGTAGATGAATCATCAAAATTCAAAGCATTCTTTGAAATTGCATAAACAGGTGCGCCATATTTGACTTTGCTGTTCCCATTCTGATAATAATTAATGTAGCCGCCCGATTCTGCATTTACAGTTGTTTCCTGGCGGATGATCAATCCGGTATAGGTATTATCCTTTACAATACTGCCCTCCCGCACTTCATAAATAGAAGGTTTATCTTCTAAAAGATATGCGGTAATAGTAACAATAAGATAAATAAATACAACTGCAAACAGAAACATTCCAATATTAAATTCTTTTTTTGCCTTATATCTTTTTATATTTACAGACTTGTTTTTTTTCTTTGCCAAGATAAAAATATTACCTCCTGTCATTTCTGCTTTAACTTTGTTAGTATATCATTTTTTTGTGTATATTTCCAGCCTTTCAGGGGAAGAATACATATTAATAAATCAAAGAGCGTTACTGAAAACAGAAAACGGTAAAGGAGAATATTACATGAAATAAGATAGAAAAAAACCATGCGGACAGATTAAAAATGAAAGCTTCTAATTTGTTGATCTGTGCCACATGGCTTTTTCGTATCGGTTATTCTTTATTCTGTTTTAGTTGTTTCTCCAGCCTCAAGAAGCCGGTTCATCTCCTGGTAAAGAAAACTCTTATCTTCGGCCCCCATAATAATGGAAATATAAGGATTCTTTTCCAGATCTTCGCTATAAAGGATCACACAGCATCCTGCTTCATCTGTGGTACCGGTCTTACCGCCAAATACACGAATTCCTTCAGGGGCATTGATCTTCCCTGAGGAATAATAGTTGGTTGGGACTACATCAAATGTTCTTGTTGTACCATCTGCTCCGGTAAGATTCATTGTATAAGAATCCATGGAAATAATGTCCATAAATCTCTGATCCTGAATGCAGGCATTAAAGATCAGATACAGGTCATATGCTGTCGTATAGTGGTTTTCATTATGAAGTCCGTGAGGATTCACGAAATGACTGCCAGTGGCACCAAGAGCTTTCGCTTCTGAGTTCATAAGCTCAGCAAAAGCTTCTACACTTCCGGAAATATGTTCAGCGATAGCAACACCACAATCATTACCTGAACGAAGTAAAAGACCACATAATAAATCATAAAGTGTCACTGTATCACCAGGCTGCAGGTTGCAGACTACTTCATCAGAGGCAAAGCTTGAAACACTGTCAGAAACAGTTACAATGTCATCCATATTACCGTACTTAAAAGCAAGGTATGCAGTCATAAGCTTTGTTGTACTTGCAGGATATAATTTATCATAAAGTTTATATCCATATTCAACTGTTTTATCATTTAGATTGAATAATCCTGCAGCATGAAGAGAATCCTCATCATCAAATCCAGTGAGAGCCACATCATCAGCAGCGACGCATAAATCATCAGCAAACAAACTTCCTTGGTATAAATTAGAGTTATAAGTGGATGTCTCATATGTCCGGACAGGATCACCACCATATTCTTTGTAATACCAGACTCCGCCGACAGCTCCGGACAATACAACAATAAGACATATGACAGGAATAAGTATGCGGCTGACAGAATGCCGTTGCTTTCTTCGTCTTCTCTTCTTTTTATATGGTTTACTCATATTATCGATACATCTCCCGCCAGTCAAGGTCGCCTCTGTCAAGAGCAAGGATCAATGCTTCAGCAGTTGCGATATTCGTTGCGATCGGAATGTTATAAATATCACAAAGCTTAACAATGTCATTAACATCCGGTTCATGTGAGTGAGGTGTCAGTGGATCACGGAAGAAAATCAAAAGATCCATCTGATTGTGTTCAATCTGTGAGCCGAGCTGCTGTTTTCCTCCGAGATGTCCAGCAAGATATTTGTGAATGCTTAAGTTTGTTACATTCTCGACCAGTATACCGGTGGTTTCTGTTGCATATAAATTATGCTTACTGAGTATCCCACGGTATGCAATGCAGAAATTCTGCATCAATTTTTTCTTCGCATCATGCGCTACTAATCCGATATTCATAGTGGTATCCTCTCTTTACTGATATTTATTAGGCTGTAAGCCTACATTTAATACAAAACCGATTCCCATGAAAAAACATACTACGGAAGTCAGTCCATAACTGACAAATGGGAGGGACAAGCCTGTATTTGGAAAAATCATTGTAGCTACACTGACGTTAATAAAGCTCTGGATTCCAATCAGTGAAGCAACGCCTCCGCAAATGATCCGCCCTCCTGTATCTTTGGCCTTCAAACCAATTAAGATACACTCTATCACAATTAATAATAACAAAATTATGACTCCACAACAACCCACAAATCCTAATTCTTCACCAATTATTGCAAAAATAAAGTCTGTTTGCGGCTCAGATACGAAATTTCCGTTCTTAACGGATGTTGTTGCGTCATTATCATACCCTTTTCCGGTCAGCTGTCCGGACCCAATTGCCATAACGGAATTTAACTGCTGGTAAGATTCGTCGTCGGCATACTTTTCAGGTTCCAGCCATGCAAGGATACGTTCCTGCTGATAGTCTTTTAAGAACGGCTGGTTTGGCTGTATTGCAACAACAAGCAGTATAATGATCGTCGGTATTGTGATTACAAGAACGGTTCCAATGAGTTTGTAGCTTAATCCTCCAAGGTAAAGAAGGACAGCAAACAATGCGGCAATACAAATTGTTGTAGACAAGTTTGGCTGCTTGTAAATCAATGCAAGTGATGGAAGGATTAAAGCAATTGCCTGAATAATCGTTTTGGGTTCTTTAATCTTTTGCTCTCGTTCCATTAAGAATTTTGCAAAGAACAGAATCATAAGGATTTTTGTAAGGTCGGAAGGCTGGAATTGTGTAAATCCAAGGTTCAGCCATCTTCTCGCGCCATTTACTTTTGTTCCAAAAACCAAAACAGCCAGGAGCATAACAATATTCAGAGCATAAAGCGGCCAATATAGGTTTAAAATCCATTTATAATCAATGAAAGAGATAATAAACATAACAATCAGACCAAGACAAACGCCCATAATCTGACGATTCATTAAATCAGGTCTTGCACTTCGGACCATAAGGATTCCGACCAGTGAAATCAGAGTGACCAGAAAAACCAGACTGATTTTATAATCTCTAATATTATAACGCTGTTTCAAATTAGTAAAAAATGATTTCAATGTTTTTCTCCTGTATATTTTATATGTATATCCGTGCGTGTTATTTTGACATCAAATTGTTCCGGGGAGATTTCTATGTATTTAGAAATCGTCTGATATAAATCCGATGTCAGAAATTCTATCATATCGGGTGTACATTGAATCCTGTCAGTAATTAGCAAATTTCGCAACCTGTCTTTTGCAATTGTAACAGAAGGTACACTCATAATGTGACCTCCTAGTTCTTATGAAAAAGACTGGAGAGTTTACTGCGAAGTCCGGGTTTATGATTAAAATCGGAAATCGGGACTTCTTCTCCTAACAGACGTCTACAGATATTCTGGTAACATTTTCCGGCTAAGGAATCTTCGCCGACTACCGGTTCTCCCTGATTGGTTGCAACAACAACAGACTCATCATCCGGGATGACTCCAAGCAGATCAATCGCTAGAATCTCCGTGACATCTTCTACAGACATCATATCACCTCTGCGAACCATGTCAACGCGCAGACGATTGATCAGAAGTTCATTTTTCCGGATTCCGGAAGCTTCAAGTAATCCAATAATTCTGTCAGCATCACGAATTGAGGAAACTTCAGGTGTTGTAACAACAATGGAACGCTGTGCGCCTGCAATTGCATTTTTAAAGCCCTGTTCAATTCCTGCCGGACAATCTAAAAGAATGAAGTCATAATCATCTTTTAGTTCGTCAATCAGTTTTTTCATCTGTTCCGGTGATACGCTTGTCTTATCTTTTGTCTGGGCAGATGGGAGCAGGTACAGATTTTCAAATCGCGTATCTTTGATCACTGCCTGTTTCAGACGACATTTGCTTTCAATGACGTCAACAAGATTGTAGACAATGCGATTTTCAAGTCCAAGAACAACATCCAGATTTCGAAGTCCGAGATCTGTATCAATTACAAGAACTTTTTTTCCTGCTGAAGACAGACCAATTCCAATATTCGCTGTTGTTGTTGTTTTTCCAACACCGCCCTTTCCCGATGTAATGACGATTACTTCACCCATGTTGAATATTCCTCCTATTTCCCATGCTTATGTCTTTCCAAAGATTTATTCTATCAGTGGATCAAGGTAAATTCTTTTTCCGTCAACAACTGCAATTTGCGGTCCGTTGATGGAAAGGCTGTCCTGATAGATCAGTTGACGTTTTGCTTCAATATCTCCGATTACAAGTCGCTGTGGCTGCATGGAGAGAGCAATGATAAAAGCATTCCTGTCACCGGCAGCTCCCGCATGAACAGATCCATAGAGAGTACCGAGAATGATAATATTTCCTTTTGCAACTACTTTAGCTCCGAATTCAACATCTCCTAAGATCACAATGCTGGATTCGGATTCAAGAAGCTGTCTTCGTTTTAATGTTCCGCGATAGAATTGTCCATCTGATTTTTCACGTTCAGATAAACACTGTGCTACCGCTCTTTTGTAGATCAGTTCCTTGCGTTCATCATGATCAATGATACAGATAATCTCAAGGTTTGTCGTCTGCGTAATAACCTGTATTAACTGCTCCTCTTCGCTGATGGAAAGTGTCCTTCCGCTAAATGAAACTGCCATCTTTGCATTCTTGAAAAAATCAGCAGATTGTCGGAATTTCTCTTCTACAGCTTTTAAAAGATCCGGGAATGGGAGGTTGGCATTAAGCCGCAGCTCTATACCGGAATGACTGCTTTTTATTGTTACCAGTTCACTCATGATCCCATCCCCTTTCGTTATCTTAATTAATCACCGGCTTCTGCAGTTCCTAAAGAAGAAGCATATCCTTGAAGCAGTTCATCGGCGGATTCTGGATTGAAGTACACTTTTGTGATATCTCTTCCAATTTCAGCTGCATAGGTAGACGCATATCCATTTGCAATGCGGACAGCAATTGAAATTTCAGGTGAATCTGCCGGCGCATAACCGACAAACAGAACATTATCTGCATGCATCTTACTATACTGGGCAGTTCCGGTTTTTCCTCCCATGGAAATATCCATTCCGGCAAAGGTGGAGCTGCTTTTTACCATGCTTTCCATTCCATTGTGTACCAGATCCCATGTACTTGAGCTGATCTCATCCATCTGATTTACAACTTCCGGAGTATAATCTTTGATCAGTTTTCCATTCGAATCGGTTGTTTTATCAATGAGAGAAAGACTGTAAACAGTTCCTCTGTTCGCAACAGCTGTCACATAACGGTTGATCTGGCTGACAGTATAGTTGTTGGTACCCTGTCCAATGGCAGATCGAACAGAGTCAGAATCAGAAATCTGAGGTTGTGATTCAGGAATTTCGATTCCTGACGTCTGGTCAAATCCAAACATTTTTGCATATTTTGCCAGTTTTTCAAGACCGGTATCACTGTCATAGTTACCATTCGAGTCTTGTCCAAGACGATAACCAACTTCATAGAAGAAATCATTACAGGAATGCTGCAGTGCACCTACTACATTCAGACTTCCATGAGCACTTGGATAAATCCAGCATTTTGGACTTGGTGTGATCTTGTCAAATACACCTGAACAACTGATATAGGAGTTTTCATTAATTACCCCTTCTGTCAGACCGGCTACAGAAGAAAGCATTTTATAAGTAGAACCTGGTGCTGTCTTCTCCTGGGTCGCTCTGTTGTAGAAGGTCCGTGACATACCCATGCTCAACTTCACATAATAAGAACGATCCATTACGTTTGAGAGACGATTATTGTCATATCCAGGGTAAGAAACACATGCTAAAACTTCTCCGGTATTTGGATTTGTTACAACTGCACCGGCAGAACATGGCTCAAGTGCCAGTTCACCAGGTGTAAGCTCAAGGCTTTCCAGCTTGCTCTTGATCCAGGAAAAAGCATTTGTCTCTCCGTTGAGTAATCCGTTATATGTCGAGTCATCCATAGGAAGAACACCCTGTTCATATACGATAGCACAAACTTGTTCACCAGTAACACTACCTGATTTTATAAGATATTTGTAGAGAAGTTTGTCGAAATTACTGTCATCTGCTAAATATTCTTTTAAATATTTTAAAATCTCCTGATAAATCTCTTCTGAACTGGAATAAGAACTGCTTCCAAGTTTGGAAGTATCGATCCAGTTTTTAGAAATCGCATAATTCAGGTAAGTATATAAATTGATTGTCTCATCTTTTGCCCATGCAATATAAGTAGCATCATTCTTATCAATCTGATCTGACATAAGGATGCCTGTATCCTTTGTCAGCAGGGTATCACAGATGTAATCCATATATGCTTTCATTTCATCGGAAAGATCTGTATATGCGCTGGCCTGTGAGTTCTGAAGTTCTGATTCAAGCTGGGAAATCGTCTCAGTCTTTTTCCCCTGGAAAATGGAATAAACCTGCTGCTCGGCAGTTTTTGCATCACTGCTTGAAAAGTGTCCTGAATCGATGACGGAATTTCCAATCAGATTATAATATGCATCACTGACCGGGATGATCAGATTCTTAGAGTCATCTACACTGGATGTATCGTATTCCAGAACATTCTGTAGTTTGGATAAAACAATTCCGGCAATCTTCTCTTCCAGAAGTTTATAAGTACTTTCCTGAAGATTTTTATCAATCGTCAGATATACATCATTTCCGGCTTCAGGATCTTTCTGGCTGACAGTATCAGTTACACGTCCGAGGTTATCTACATACACGGTTGTTTCACCTTTTGTGCCCTGAAGGACATTGTCCATGCTTTGTTCAATGCCGGCCTTTCCTACAATATCAGACAGAGAGTATTTTTTCTTTTCATCCTTGTCCAGCGCATCGTATTCATCCTGGGAAATCTGTCCGGTATATCCGATAATAGATGCAAAATACATTCCATCGGTATATTTCCGGATAGAATCTTCTGAAATGTCAACACCGGTAAGAACGTCCTTATTCTCCATAATTGCTGCTGCTGTTTCGTCACTTACATCGGATGCAAGAACTGTATCAATATACTGCTGATATGCATTTAATGCCATTGCATAACGCATGTTGATGATCTTTAAAATATAAGCAGGCTCTAATGTGCTGTCATCAAGGCCATATCCATATTTTTCATCGGTACAAAGATAATGAATGATATCCGCTGCACTTTGGTGCTGCTGTTTTTTTGTAAGTTTATCTATTGTTCGTTTTCCATAGACATCTGCAATAAAACGGAGCTTCTGGGTATCGCTTGACTGTGTAAACTGATAGGTTCCGGAGGAATCCAGGATGATACCAAAGCTTGAAACAACAGAATCTCCATTTGATTCTACGATAGAAAGAACCTGATCCAGGATTTTATTTAATGCCGCATTTTTTTCAGAACGTTTATCTGTTGTGATGGAGTTTTCAACGGTTGACAGATTAATTGTCACGGAATAAGCCAGCTGGTTATAAGCCAGCAGATTTCCATTACGGTCATAAATATTTCCGCGTGTTGCTGCAACGGATGTCGTCCGGCGGATAGAATATTCGTAGTTTTCAAGATAATCAGACCCTTTTACGATCTGAAGATAGAATAATCTTCCGATCAGGATGGAAGAACTGACACAAAATATAATGATCAAAGTAACGAGTCTTGACTGCATCAGGTAAGCTCCGGCTTCTTTCAGACGGTCTAAAATATTTCTAAACAAATTTACTTGCACTCCTTTTTTCTTCTGCTTCAAGTTTGTGGTTAATAAATAAAATCAGTGGGTATAATCCCAGTGTGATCACGATTGTGTAAATCAGTTCAGGAACGATGATGCGGTTGAGATAATATAAAAAGTTAAAATCACTTCGCAACATGAACATGAGCAAATAAATGATGATACCGTAGAGAAATTCGCTGACAGAAATCAAAAATAACGGCAGCTTGATATCTTCATCAAAATAAAGCTGTTCAAATAATCCGTTTACAAAACCGATTACCAGGTAAAGCAATGCATAAAATCCCAAAATTGTACCAAACTGAATATCTGTGATAAGGCCGGCAAAGAAACCGACCAGCATTCCTTCTTTCTGCCCACGCATAAAACCAAAGGATGCTGTGACAATCAGAATCAGGTTAGGTTTAATTCCGGCAAGTTCCAGATGATTGAATAAGGTACACTGGAGCAGATATGCTGCAAGTACGATCAGTACAGTTACAGCAACTCTTTTAAATTTCATTAATTTCATGAGTATTCACTCCTATTCGCTCTGATTGGATCCAACCAAATCCGCTTTCGTTGTTGTGATAACAAGAACTTCCTGAAGATTTTTAAAATCCACAGCCGGTGTAATATATCCGGAACGAGTCAGATTGTTAGAGTCGACTGTTACTTCACTGACATATCCGATCAGGATTCCCTGCAGGTATTTATCACTAATATAAGAAGTGACGATCTGGTCTCCGACGGAAACCGTATTATCATTGTTTTCCATCTGACCAAAACGAATCTGGTTATCACTCATAAGTGACAGATCTCCACTTACGATACAACGGTCAGAAGTAGAAAGTACCATTGCACTTACATTACTTGAATCATCGATAATAGAACGGACCTTTGCCCAGGTTGGACCAACTTCTGTGACAATGCCGACAAGACCGCTTCCGGCCATTACGTTCATATCTGCGGCAATACCGTCGTTACTTCCTTTGTCAATGGTAAATGTACTGAACCAGTTTCCGGAATCTTTTGCGATAATGCGTGCGGCGATCGTCGGATAGTTGCTGTATTCATCTTTCAGATCCAGCAGATCTTTTAATCTTTCATACTCATCCTGATTCTGCAGCAGATCACTGTTTTCTGCGGTCAGCTCGTCCACTTTTTTCTGCAGTCCGGCATTTTCACTTCGCAGATCTGTTGTATGGAACAGGTATTCTCCCTTGTCCGAGATCCATGTGCCGATTGCGTTCATTCCACTCTGGATCGGCGTGATCACTCCTGTGACATAATGAAGTGGCCCGGATACTGCATCTGTCGTAAAAGACAGAATGATCAAAACGACACATACCGCTGTCAGAATTGTGAGTACCAGTTTGCTTTTTCCTGAATCATTCATCTTTTTTTTCATTGCATTTCCTCTTTTATATCAGATTGCCGACATAATCCTTCAAAGAAAATGTCAGCTTTTTCAGTTCTTTGTCATTCATAATCTCCACAAGACCATTCATCGTGTTATAGACAGGATCTGGAACATTATAAACCGGAAATGTTACCTTTTCCTGTATATAGCTGGCAATATTCGGTGTCAGTGACACACCTCCCGCCAGATAAATACCATTCTGCTGTATATTTTCAAGCAGCTGAGGCGGTGTCCTCTGCAGTGTCATCTTCACGGCATCGGCAATCGCATCGGCCGTATCGGTTATCGCCTTGCTGATATCTTCGGACGGTATCCTGGCAGAACTTGGGACTCCGCTGATTGTGTGGATACCGTAAACTTCGCTGCTCTTTGCTTCCCCGTTCATAAGATACCCCATAGCAACACGGAGCTTCTCTGCCGTCTTTTTGCCGATTGCAAGATTATGCTCGCGGCGTACCATCGTGATGACGGCCTGATCCATCGCATTTCCGCCATACGGATACTGTCTTCCGATGATCACTTTTCCATCTGAGATCACAGAAATCCCGGTTGTGGAAGCTCCGATGTTGACCACCATACTTCCCGTCTGGGCAAGAACCGGCATACCGATGCCGACCGCATCTGCAACTCCTTTTTCCACAAGAGCGATCCTTCTTACTTTCAGTCCGGTCAGTACTTTATAAAAAGCACGCATCTCAATCTCCGACAGCTCCATCGGAACCGTCACCAGAATATCCGGCCTTTTTGTAAAAACACTCGAAAAACGCTTTAATAACCGTGCCAGAATAAAGCCGAGATTCCCGCCGTCTGCGATCGCTCCGTCAACCATCGGACTGTCCGCTGTTACGCAGAGGGGTGTCTTTTCGTACATTTCGTATGCACGCTGGCCGACTGCGATCACATAGGTTTTATCCCGCACCGCGATCATATTTTTTTCACAGACCACTTTTTTGTTTTTTTTATCGGCGATCTTTATCGTGTCACTTCCAAGATCGATCCCGCATTTT
>OGZW01001858.1_pt1 | contig 16937 bp, 9 predicted proteins | sample 1577001 | NCBI WGS metagenome assembly OGZW01 (sample SAMEA3541519, study PRJEB24748) | human gut metagenome | biome: human gut; feature: human-associated habitat; material: faeces | place: China | collected 2012 | reverse complement strand
AGAATGCTCTTGATGTTACTCCTGTGGATTCATCAACGAGAAGTGCACAAACAAGATCCTCTTTGAAATTTATTACAAATGTAATTCCGAATGTATTAGGAACTTGGAATGTAAATACTGGTAGACCTAACTATCTGGATGCTTCCAAAAAAATAAATGTGGACGCAACTCTCAAGAGTTATATAACGACATATTTTCCGGAAGGAAAGAATAATGTAGGAACTAATTTAGTCTCTGATGATGCTGATATTCTGATAAAAGAAGATGCGAATGTCGTTGTCAACTATTTCGGAGGAGATACAGGTGCGCAAAGTGTGTTTGCTTACTATTGTTATTCGGAAAATGCCAGTATTGATGAAATAAGACAAGCTGCAAAGCATGCATGTGTAATCTTCCCTAATGCACATAAAAGTAGTCTGGGTAATTATAGTGGGGTTGCGGTAAATTTGAAATATATAAATGAGACAGGCAGCTTTCCGGAAGAAGAACCGGAACGTATCCCAGCAGGTACAAAGATTGGTTTCCTAATTTGGAATGACGGTTGGAGAGGTGTTAAGGCCAATGGAAATATGTTCTATTCGACTAAATCTTTGAATAGTGACAAAATTTCTCACACTGCAATTTTTGCAGCAAAAAATAAAGCAGGTGATAGAGTGAATGTTATCACTATGGAAGACTGGAAAAACGGTGAAAATGACTATAATGATGTTGCTTTCGTTATCTCTTCTAATCCTATTGCTGCTATTGAAGTTCCGGATGTTCCTAATCCGGGTGATCGACAAGGAACAGAAATGTATTCTGGAGTGCTTGGCTTTGAAGATAACTGGCCGGAACAAGGAGATTATGACTTGAATGATGTAGTCATGAAATATCAGTCAAGCGTTGATTATAATATAGATAATAAGGTTCTTAATATTATTGATAAGTTCACCTTGGCTTGGACGGGAGCTAATTATAAGAACTCGTTTGCTTATGAAGTTCCTTTCGATTTGAGTAAAGCTTCTAAAGTAACGGTTAATGGTAGTGAAGCTTCTTCCTATTCAGGTAATGTGATAACATTATTCAAGGATGCTAAAGCTGAATTGGGAGTATCCAATGTGAATGCGGAGGATATGATTAATCAGAATATTCAAGAGAAGACATATACGGTATCCATACAATTTAATAACCCTACTCTTGATAAATCAGTGGTGGTAGCTCCTTATAATCCTTTTATAAAAGTATTCAACTCTGCCACAGAAGTCCATCTGACAGATCATAAGCCGACGACTGGTGCGAATAATCGTTTCCCTTCCGGAGCTGATATTTCTCGTGGTGATGTAGATGGTACCTATTTCATTTGCAAGGATGGTTTTCCGTTTGCTATTCATGTAGATGCACGTTTGGACGCTTCTATTTTGAATTTAGATCTTAAAAAGGAGAATCAGCGCATTGACAAAACATATCCTAAATTTGCAGAATGGGCAAAAACGCGCGATCCGCAAATAAAATGGTGGAAATAGTTGGATCGCATTAGAATAATCGACTATCTTTGAGGGTGAAAAATTAAGAATAGTACTGATGTAAAATATTGTTTGTTTTGTTTGTGTTAAAAAAAGTGTGGTTTCGGGAGAAAGTGTGCTTTGTTAAAAGGAGGATTAAGTATTTAATCCTCCTTTTTAATGAATAACATCAACCTTTTATAGAAAGGATGCTTGGCAAGGGTGGAGGTATCTCCTAATATAACAAGTTTCATTCGTGCCCGCGTAATCGCTACATTCATTCTTCGCAAGTCATTTAGAAACCCGATTTGTCCGTCCTCGTTGGCACGTACGAGACTGATGAAAATAACGTCTCGCTCCTGTCCCTGAAAGCCGTCTACCGTATTCACGGTGATGAGGCTGCGGAAAGGGCGTAAAAAGCTGCTTCCTTTTATTTTTCCTCTCAAATATTGCACTTGTGCCTTGTATGGCGAAATCAGACCGAAATCAATTCTTTCATCCAGTATTCGCTCTTTGCCGATACGTTCGATGTAAGTTTCCAGTTCTTGCAGTAGTAGGTTGGCTTCCTGCTTATTGATGCGTCCGAAGCTTTCTCCTACAAAATCTTCGTGAAAGTCCATCTCTGAAGTATCGATCCAGTTCATGGGAGTGTCGAAATCAAGAATCCCCCGATAGCGTACTTCCGGAGCAGCTTCCAGTTCTCCGTGATAAAACCAGTCGGAAGGAAACTGCATGATGGCCTCGTGCATTCTGTACTGTACTTTTAGTAAAGAGACAGCAGAAGGCTTTAGCTGAACCACTTTTTCCATTAACGTGTGATCCAGTCCTCCACGAGCGGCTTCTATACATTTGATAGTCGGCGGAAGCTGGCAATGATCTCCTGCAAGGATGACCCGGTCTGCTTTGCGGATAGCGATCCAGCAGGCAGCTTCGAGGGCTTGTGCAGCTTCGTCGATGAATAAAGTCGAAAAACGACGTCCGTTGAGCAGGCGGTGGTTGCTGCTGACTAGGGTAGAAGCAATCACACGGGCACTGTCGAAAAGATCGGCATTGATTTGAATTTCCAACTCCGTGGCACGGTCGCGGAGACGACTCATGCGATTACGCATTCCTTCCCGTTCAGAATAACTACCCCGGCGCATCCGGCTACCCATTTCGCGGATAGATTTACGGATTCCCCAAAGCTCCGGATAGGCAGGATGACTTTCAAACCGGCGTTCGTAGGTGGATGAAAGCATTTTGTCGTTGACTCGGGTTGGATTTCCAATGCGGAGCACGGGTACTCCCCGGTCTACCAGTTTCTCACAAATCCAGTCGACAGCTGTGTTGCTTTGCGCACAGACAAGCACTTGTGGTTCCCGGTGTAACGTTTCGTAAATCGCTTCGACAAGAGTCGTTGTCTTTCCAGTTCCCGGAGGACCGTGAACAATAGATACGTCACGCGTACAGAGCACCTTGTTAACAGCTGTTTCCTGTGTACTGTTCAGCCATGGAAAGCGGACAGGATATAATTCGCGGAATCCCGGCTTTTGGGTACCCAGCAAAATGTCGCGCAGTTCCGCCAGGCGGTTGTCCTTGGCACGTATCGTGTCTTCCAGTGCCTCGAACATGGCCCGGTACGATGTTTCGTCAAAATAAAGTTGTACCCCCAGTATACCGTCAGTTTGCAGTTCCGCTAAAGCTCCCGCTCCGGGGAGTACAACGGCCATTCGTTCTTCGTCGGCAAAGCTAACGGTAGCGATGAAATCCATATACTTCACTTTTCCTTCGAATGACTGGTGGAAAAAGCAAACAGGACGGCCGAACTCAAAGGAATGCTCTATTTCTTTATTTTCGGTCCGTGTAATATCTATTACAAGCTGATTCAGCGAATTGTAGTAACTTCGGCCAAGAGAGACAGGATACCAGCAGAGACCGCGCTTCACTTTACGGGCAACACCCATTGTTTCGGTCTGCCGCTTAAATTCTTCCTTCTCATATTCATACTCCATCCGCAGGAGGAGTTGCTGTTGCTGAAGGTCTATAATGGGACTTTTCGGATTATTACTCATAATAGGCGCAAAGGTAACAAATCTTCGTTCCGGGTAGAAAAAATATTTCATTTTGTTAAACATTACTCGAACGCCGTTCGTTATTTTAATAGATAGACTAAAAAAACAAAAAGCAATATGGTATATGATGTGACTATGTTAGAAGCTTTCTACGCTGCTTATAAAGGAAAGGTAGAACACGTACGGGCTATACTGAAACGCCCTTTGACGTTGGCCGAGAAGATTTTGTATGCTCATCTGTATGATGTAGCCGATTTGAAAGATTACAAACGGGGGGAGGATTATGTGAATTTCCGTCCCGACCGTGTGGCTATGCAGGATGCAACTGCGCAGATGGCTTTGCTTCAATTTATGAATGCAGGTAAGGATCAGGTGGCTGTGCCTTCGACAGTGCATTGCGATCACTTGATACAGGCGTATAAAGGTGCAAAGGCGGATATTGCTACGGCAAGACTGACTAATGAAGAAGTATACGACTTCCTCCGTGATGTATCTTCCCGTTATGGCATTGGCTTCTGGAAACCGGGAGCAGGAATTATCCATCAGGTAGTGCTCGAAAACTATGCTTTCCCCGGCGGTATGATGGTGGGAACAGACTCTCATACGCCTAATGCAGGCGGACTGGGCATGGTGGCTATCGGTGTCGGTGGCGCGGATGCCGTGGATGTGATGACAGGAATGGAATGGGAGTTGAAAATGCCGAAGATTATCGGTGTCCATCTGACCGGAAAACTAAGTGGTTGGACCTCTCCGAAAGATGTGATTCTGAAACTGGCCGGCATCCTTACCGTAAAAGGAGGAACGAATGCTATTATCGAATATTTTGGTCCCGGAACCGAATCCCTTTCTGCTACCGGGAAAGCTACTATTTGCAATATGGGTGCCGAAGTTGGAGCTACTACCTCTTTGTTCCCGTTTGACGGACGCATGGCTACTTATTTGAGAGCTACCGGAAGAGATTGTGTAGTCGATTGGGCTGAATCTGTTGGTGCAGACCTTCGTGCAGACGACATTGTGACCGACGAACCATCCAACTATTACGACCGTGTAATTGAAATTGACTTGTCAGAACTCGAACCTTATATAAACGGGCCGTTTACACCGGATGCCGCTACTCCCATCTCTGAATTTGCAGAAAAAGTGTTATTGAACGGCTACCCCCGTAAAATGGAGGTGGGCTTGATAGGTTCATGTACCAATTCTTCTTATCAGGATTTGAGCCGTGCAGCTTCTTTGGCAAAGCAGGTGACAGAAAAGAATTTGAGCGTCGCTTCTCCACTGATCGTCAATCCGGGTTCGGAGCAAATTCGGGCTACTGCCGAAAGAGACGGTATGATTGAGGCTTTTGAACGGCTGGGAGCCACGATTATGGCAAATGCTTGTGGACCTTGTATCGGTCAGTGGAAACGTGAGACGGATGATCCGACACGAAAAAACTCAATCGTCACCTCTTTCAATCGTAATTTTGCCAAACGCGCTGACGGTAATCCCAACACGTACGCGTTTGTAGCTTCTCCGGAATTAACGATGGCGTTAACAATAGCCGGTGATCTCTGTTTCAACCCGTTGAAAGACAGACTGGTGAATCATAACGGAGAAAAAGTGAAACTCTCCGAACCTGTAGGAGATGAACTTCCTTTGAAAGGTTTTGAACAGGGAAATGAAGGGTATATTGCCCCGCACGGAGCAAAAACGGAAATCAGGGTAAAACCGGATTCCCAACGTCTCCAGCTTCTGACTCCTTTCCCGGCATGGGACGGACAGGACTTGCTGAACATGCCTTTATTGATTAAAGCACAGGGAAAATGTACTACCGACCATATCTCTATGGCAGGTCCGTGGCTCCGCTTCCGGGGGCATTTGGAGAATATTTCCGACAATATGCTGATGGGAGCTGTCAATGCTTTCAATGGTGAAACGAATAGTGTTTGGAATCGTTCGACAAATACTTATGGAACAGTTTCCGGCACGGCAAAGATGTATAAATCCGAAGGTATTCCGTCTATTGTTGTTGCCGAGGAGAATTATGGAGAAGGTTCCAGCCGTGAACATGCAGCCATGGAACCACGCTTCCTCAATGTACGTGTCATTTTGGCTAAGAGTTTTGCCCGTATCCACGAAACAAATCTGAAAAAACAAGGAATGCTTGCTCTTACTTTTGTAGATAAAGCAGACTATGATAAAATTCGGGAACACGATCTTCTGTCCGTATCAGGCTTAGTCCATTTCGCACCGGGGCGCAATCTGACGATTATTCTTCATCACGAAGACGGAACGAAAGAAAGTTTTGAAGTGCAACATACCTATAATGAACAGCAGATAGCTTGGTTCCGTGCCGGTTCTGCCTTAAATGCAAGATAAAAAATGAGCAAAATAACCATGCAAACAGATGGTACGCTGTTGGTACCCGATGTGCCTACCGTACCTTATATTACCGGCGATGGAGTAGGAGCCGAAGTGACTCCTGCCATGCAAGCCGTAGTGGACGCAGCTATCCGGAAAGCATACGGCGGCAAACGTCGGATCGAATGGAAAGAAGTGTTGGCGGGAGAACGTGCCTTCAACGCGACTGGTTCCTGGTTGCCGGATGAAACAATGGAAACTTTTCAGGAATACCTGGTAGGAATCAAAGGTCCGTTGACAACTCCTGTCGGAGGTGGAATCCGTTCGTTGAACGTAGCACTGCGTCAGACACTTGATTTATACGTCTGTCTTCGTCCGGTTCGTTGGTATCAGGGAGTACAGTCGCCTGTCAAATCACCGGAGAAAGTGAACATGTGTGTGTTCCGTGAAAATACGGAAGATATTTATGCAGGTATCGAATGGGAAGCCGGAACTCCGGAAGCTGAAAAGTTCTATCAATTCCTGAAAGACGAAATGGGCGTGACAAAAGTCCGTTTCCCGGAAACCTCTTCTTTCGGTGTGAAACCTGTATCACGTGAGGGCACGGAGCGTCTTGTACGTGCTGCCTGCCAGTATGCGCTCGACCATCATTTGCCTTCCGTAACACTGGTGCATAAAGGGAATATTATGAAGTTTACCGAAGGTGGTTTCAAAAAATGGGGCTACGAACTGGCGCAACGTGAATTTGGCGATGCCTTGGCAGATGGCAGACTGGTGATAAAAGATTGCATTGCGGATGCTTTCTTGCAAAATACACTCCTGATTCCCGAAGAATATTCCGTAATAGCCACCTTAAACCTCAACGGAGACTACGTATCCGACCAACTGGCGGCCATGGTAGGCGGTATCGGTATCGCTCCGGGAGCAAATATCAACTACCAGACAGGTCATGCCATCTTTGAAGCGACTCACGGAACAGCCCCCAATATTGCGGGAAAAGATGTGGTGAACCCTTGTTCTATTATCCTTTCGGCAGTAATGATGCTCGAATATTTTGACTGGAAAGAAGCGGCTGCTCTGATAGAGAAAGCCTTGGAACAAAGCTTCTTGGACGCTCGCGCTACACACGATTTAGCCCGTTTTATGCCGAATGGAACCTCCCTCTCTACTTCCGCTTTCACTCGTGAGATCGTGGAAAGAATTGAAAAACAAAAGTAACGAATAAAAAACGAAGAAAGATGAAAAAAGAGTACTTGATTTACAAGCTTTCCGAGGAAATGAAGGAAGCTACCCGGATTGATACAGAATTGTTCTCCAAGTTTGATGTGAAGCGCGGATTGCGTAATGAAGACGGCACAGGTGTATTGGTAGGTTTAACCAGAATCGGTAATGTAGTAGGATATGAACGTGTTCCGGGTGGTGGACTGAAACCCATACCGGGAAAACTGTTCTATCGTGGTTATGATGTAGAAGATATTTCTCACGCTATAATCAAAGAGAAACGCTTTGGCTTCGAAGAAGTGGCTTACCTATTGCTTTCCGGACGTCTGCCGGATAAAGAAGAATTGTTTTCTTTCCGTGAGTTGATTAACGACAATATGCCGTTGGAACAGAAAACGAAAATGAACATCATCGAGTTGGAAGGAAACAACATCATGAATATTCTTTCACGCAGTGTATTGGAAATGTATCGTTTTGACGCAAATGCGGATGATACCTCCCGGGATAACCTGATGCGTCAGAGTATTGAACTGATTTCAAAGTTCCCCACTATCATCGCTTATGCTTATAATATGCTTCGTCATGCTACTTTCGGACGTTCTCTGCATATCCGCCATCCGCAGGAAAAGCTCTCTATTGCCGAGAATTTCCTGTATATGCTGAAAAAAGACTATACTGAACTGGATGCACGCACCCTCGATTTGTTATTGATTCTTCAGGCAGAGCACGGTGGTGGTAATAACTCCACTTTCACCGTTCGCGTTACTTCTTCTACCGGAACAGATACTTATTCGGCCATCGCCGCAGGTATCGGTTCGCTGAAAGGTCCGCTTCACGGAGGTGCGAATATTCAGGTTGCCGACATGTTCCAGCACCTGAAGGAAAATATCAAAGACTGGACAAGTGTAGATGAGATAGACACTTACTACACCCGAATGTTGAACAAAGAAGTGTATAACAAAACCGGATTGATCTATGGTATCGGACATGCCGTTTATACCATCTCTGACCCTCGTGCTCTTCTATTGAAAGAACTGGCTCGCGACCTTGCCCGTGAAAAAGGCAGAGAAAGCGAATTTGCTTTCCTCGAACTGTTGGAAGAACGTGCCATAGCTACTTTCGGACGGGTTAAAAACAACGGAAAGACAGTGTCCAGCAATATCGACTTCTACTCGGGCTTCGTGTATGAAATGATCGGTTTGCCGCAGGAAATCTTCACCCCATTGTTTGCCATGGCACGTATCGTAGGCTGGTGTGCACACCGCAATGAAGAATTGACCTTCTACGGTAAACGGATTATCCGCCCGGCTTATAAAAATGTACTTGATGATTTGGCTTATATCCCAATTAAGAAACGCTGATAATAACCAATCCTTTTATTAAATAGATAAGTAATCCCGGATGTGTGTCTGATCATTTCAGGTGTGCATCCGGGAAATTTTATATTTTCTCCTTTTTTATGTTCGTAAAAGAATGTACTTCAGATTCTTTCTATTTTTTGTATCGTCGTTTATCTCATTTTTGTTATTTTTGCGTGTTACAAAATAGATCGGTATGAGTATAGATACTTTTAATCTGTTTCTGGGGGTGATGAGCCTGATTGCTTTGTTTGTTTTTATCGCCCTTTACTTTGTGAAAGCCGGATATGGTATTTTCCGCACAGCATCGTGGGGAGTAGCTATCTCCAATAAACTAGCCTGGATATTGATGGAAGCTCCGGTTTTTGTGGTGATGTGTGTGATGTGGATCTATTCCGAACGTCGGTTCGAGCCGGTGATTTTCACTTTCTTCCTCTTCTTTCAAATTCACTATTTTCAGCGTGCTTTCATCTTCCCTTTGCTATTGAAAGGAAAAAGTAAGATGCCGCTGGCAATCATGTCGATGGGAGTTCTTTTTAATTTGCTGAATGGCTATATGCAAGGGAAATGGATTTTCTATCTTGCTCCCGAAACGATGTATCAAGCCGATTGGTTCACTTCACCGTGGTTTATTATAGGCACGCTGCTCTTTTTCGCAGGTATGCTGTTGAACTGGCAGTCGGATTATATCATCCGACATTTGCGCAAACCGGGAGACACCCGGCATTATCTGCCTCAAAAAGGAATGTACCGTTATGTCACTTCCGCCAACTATTTCGGTGAGATAGTAGAATGGGCAGGTTGGGCGATACTCACTTGTTCACTTTCCGGCCTGGTCTTCCTTTGGTGGACGATTGCTAACCTTGTTCCCCGTGCCAACGCTATTTGGTGCCGTTACCGCGAAGAATTCGGAGACGCAGTGGGAGAACGGAAACGAGTGTTCCCTTTCCTTTATTAGGGGCGTTTTTTATCATGACTTACGTATGACTTAAATAAAATATCAACTACTATGGAATCTAAACTTTTTAGCCCGGTCACCTTTGGCCCTTTGACGCTGCGGAATCGAACAATCCGTTCGGCAGCTTTTGAGAGCATGTGTCCGGAGAATACTCCCACGCAGATGTTGCTGGATTACCATCGGTCGGTAGCTGCGGGGGGAGTGGGTATGACAACAGTGGCTTATGCTGCCGTGACACAAAGCGGACTTTCTTTCGACCGTCAGTTGTGGTTGCGTCCGTCTATTATTCCCCGTTTACACGAACTGACAAAAGCCGTGCACGATGAAGGTGCCGCAGTAGGTATACAAATCGGGCATTGTGGAAATATGTCCCATAAAAATATATGTGGTGTCACTCCTATATCCGCATCTTCAGGCTTCAACCTCTATTCTCCTACGTTTGTGCGTGGAATGGAAAAAGAGGAGCTTCCGGAAATGGCGAAAGCGTATGGAAATGCAGTCAATCTGGCGAGGAAAGCCGGGTTTGACGCCGTTGAAGTACATGCGGGGCACGGCTATTTGATTAGTCAATTCCTGTCTCCCTACACCAATCATCGGAAAGATGAATATGGCGGTTCGCTCGAAAACCGGATGCGTTTTATGGATATGGTGATGGAAGAAGTGATGAAAGCGGCGGGCAATGATATGGCAGTTTTTGTAAAAATGAATATGCGCGACGGCTTCAAAGGAGGAATGGAGATAGACGAATCCATACAAGTGGCCAAACGTCTGTTGGAACTTGGCGCTCATGGATTGGTGTTGAGTGGTGGTTTTGTCAGCAAAGCGCCGATGTATGTAATGAGAGGTGCCATGCCGATTCGTTCGATGTCTTACTATATGAATTGTTGGTGGCTGAAATACGGAGTCCGTATGTTTGGCAAATGGATGATACCCTCTGTACCCTTCAAAGAGGCCTATTTCCTTGAAGATGCACTGAAATTCCGTGCGGCTCTTCCGGATGCGCCGTTGATTTATGTCGGTGGTCTTGTTTCCCGTCAGAAAATAGATGAAGTGCTCGATTTCGGTTTTGATGCCGTGCAGATGGCGAGAGCGTTACTGAACGAACCGGGATTCGTGAACCGGATGAAACAGGAGCAACAAGCACGCTGCAACTGTGGACACAGTAATTATTGCATAGGACGTATGTATACGATAGAAATGGCTTGTCATCAACATTTGAAAGAACAATTACCTTCCTCTTTACAAAAGGAAATTGATAAACTGGAGAAAAAATGAGTGAAATGAAATGGGCAATCATCACCGGTGCGGACGGAGGAATGGGAACAGAAATAACACGTGCCGTAGCCAAAGCCGGTTATCGAATCATAATGGCTTGTTATCATCCGAAGAAAGCGGAGGTTGTTCGTGAACGTTTGAGCAAGGAAACTGGAAACCCGGATTTGGAAGTAATAGCTATCGATTTATCTTCTATGCAATCCGTAGTTGCTTTTGCCAGTCAGATCTTAGAAAGGAATCTTCCCATCTCTTTGTTAATGAATAATGCCGGAACGATGGAGACAGGTTTTCATACTACTTCCGAAGGATTCGAACGAACAGTAAGTGTGAACTACATGGGACCTTATCTGCTTACCCGGAAATTAATTCCGCTGATGGTGCGTGGAGCGCGTATCGTAAATATGGTTTCCTGTACATACGCAATCGGCAAGCTCGACTTCCCGGATTTCTTTCATAGAGGGAAAACGGGAACGTTTTGGCGGATTCCTGTTTACAGTAACACGAAGTTGGCTTTATTATTGTTTACTTTCGAGCTTTCCGAGCAACTTCGAGAGAAGGGGATTACCGTCAATGCTGCCGATCCGGGAATTGTTTCTACTGATATCATCACTATGCACAAGTGGTTCGATCCGTTAACGGATATTTTTTTCCGTCCTTTTATCCGTAAACCCAAGAAAGGGGCTTCTACGGCAATCGGTTTACTGTTGGACGAAAAGGAAGCCGGTGTGACAGGACAACTGTATGTCAATAACCACCGGAAAAACTTGTCTGATAAATACACGAATCATGTGCAAAAAGAGCAGTTGTGGGAGGTAACGGAACGTGCGTTGGCGAGTTGGCTGAAGTAGGTTTTCTTTTCTTTTTTTATTTAAATTATCCAGTATTTACTTATATATAGGTATTGTACATATCTATATATCTCATTTTTGTTGTCTTATTTTTACCAATAGATAGGGATTGTTTGGCATCCCTCTTTCTGCTTACCTTTGCATCGCTTTTAGAGCAATGAAAAGGTATAAAGTAAAAAGGTAAAAAGGAGATGAGTAATAAATATTTTTTGGTTTTTCTGGCATTCTTGTTTTCCGTATCCGTATATTCACAACATGGGCGTCACCGTAATAGTTTAATTTCGGGTAGAGTAATGTCCACGGAGAAAGAAGTGGTGGATTTTGCGACAGTTTATCTGAAAGGAACCAACCAAGGATGCTATACAGATGAAAAAGGTATATATCATTTGAAAACTACAGCCGGTGAATATACACTTGTCGTTTCGGCTATCGGTTATCAAACGGTAGAAAAGAAAGTTAAATTAGCCAAGGGAGAAAGAATAAAAGTAAACGTCACTATCGCGCCGGCGGTAAAAGAACTGGGAGAGGTGCTGGTCACGACATCCGGAGTCGGTCGTGTGAATCAGTCTGCTTTTAATGCGGTAGCCATTGATGCGAAGAAATTGCATAATAGTACGCAGACTTTGGCGGGTGCACTGACTAAAGTGCCCGGTGTAAAACTCCGCGAATCAGGTGGAGTGGGGTCGGATATGCAATTGTATATCGATGGCTTTAGCGGGAAACATGTGAAAATCTTCATTGACGGCATACCACAGGAAGGAGCCGGTGCTGCATTCGATTTGAACAATGTTCCTATTAATTTTGCCGACCGTATAGAAGTCTATAAAGGAGTGGTTCCTGTAGGATTCGGAACCGATGCTATTGGGGGAGTGGTTAATATTGTCACCAACAAGCAACCCGGAAAGTGGTTTATGGACGCTTCCTATTCTTACGGGTCATTTAATACTCATAAATCATACGTGCGCTTCGGACAAACGTTCAAGAATGGTTTTATGTATGAGGTCAATGCTTTTCAAAACTTTTCGGATAATGATTATTATGTAGACACTTACGTACGCGAATTTGAGATTAAAGAAGATGGAAGTGTACGTTTTCCGCCACTTGACAAAAATAAGATTTATCATCTGAAACGTTTTAATGACCAGTATCATAATGAAGCCGTGATTGGAAAAATCGGCCTGGTAGGAAAGAAATGGGCAGACCGTCTGGCGTTGAGTTTCAATTATTCCCATTTCTATAAAGAGTTACAAACAGGCGTTTATCAAGATGTCGTGTTCGGTGAAAAATTCCGCAAAGGACATTCGTTGGTCCCTTCTTTAGAATATTACAAAAAGAACTTATTGGTGAAAAACCTGGATCTGCTGTTGACTGCCAATTACAATCATAATATCACCAACAATGTCGATACCGCTTCGCGGGCTTACAACTGGCGTGGAGATTTTTATGAAAAAGGCAGCCGGGGAGAACAGTCTTACCAGAACAGTGAATCTAAAAATAAAAACTGGAATGGGACGCTGAAGATGAATTATCATATCGGACAGGCGCATACGTTTACTTTCAGTCATGTAATCAGTGATTTTGAACGTACGAGCCGCTCTACCATCGGTGCTTCTTCCAAATTCACGGACTTTTCTATTCCTAAAATCACTCGTAAAAACGTCAGCGGGCTTTCTTACCGTCTGATGCCGTCGGACAGATGGAATGTGTCGGCATTTGCCAAATATTATCGGCAATACAACAAGGGACCGGTATCGCAGAATACGGATGGAATAGGCAATTATATCAATCTGTCCAATACGGCAAGTGCTCTTGGATATGGAGCGGCAGGTACCTATTTTATATGGAAAGATCTTCAGGTGAAACTTTCGTACGAAAAGGCTTTCCGCCTGCCGACCACGGACGAACTCTTTGGAGATGAAGACCTTGAAGCTGGCAAAATGAATCTGAAACCGGAGAAAAGTGATAATGTCAATTTGAGTTTCAGCTATAATCATCAGTTTGGCAAGCATGGATTGTATGCCGAGGCCGGTTTGATATATCGGGATACGAAAGATTATATAAAAAGAGGACTGGACGTATTGGGAGGAACAAGCTACGGATATTATGAGAACCACGGTCACGTAAGGACCAAAGGGTATAATTTGTCATTGCTTTATAGCTTCTCGCGTTGGTTTGATATAGGAGGGACATTCAATAGCATCGATACTCGTGATTACGAAAAGTTTCTGGCGGGTTCCTCTTTGCAAGAAAGCATGCACTATAAAGTGCGTATGCCGAATCTGCCCTATCGTTATGCTAATATCAATGCAAATTTTTATTGGAATGACCTGTTTGTTAAAGGAAATGTGTTGAGCATCGGCTATGATAGCTACTGGCAACACGATTTTCCTCTTTACTGGGAGAATCTCGGAGATAAAGATTCAAAGAATATGGTGCCGGAACAGTTTTCTCATAATCTGTCTTTGTCCTACACCATGAAGAATGGACGTTATAATGTATCATTTGAATGTCGGAATTTCACCGATGCCCAACTGTTTGACAATTTTAGTCTGCAAAAAGCGGGGCGCGCATTCTATGGAAAGTTCAGAGTGTTTTTCGGTAAATAATAAGAGTAAGTTTTTAGTATCAATCAATAATAAAGAATATATGAAGAAGTTTTTATTACAGGCTTTTGCCGTAGCTTTTTGTTTGAGTAGCGGTGTGTTTGTGGCATCTTGCGACGATGATAATAATCCGGTGGATAACCCGCCAATTGATGGAGAAACGGCTTATGTGGTGGCTGCCACAACCGGTGAAGCAAGTTATTTGGTAGTAGCCAATTCTTTGGATGAAGGAACAGTGTCGACTCAAGGGAATGGAACCGAGGTGATTGGCGGTACCTATTGGGTATATAAAGGACTGGATTATGTGTTTGCTTTAGTTTATAATAAAGGTGGCGCAGGTACAGGAGCTTCCTATTATCTGGGGGCAGATGGTAAAATGAAAGAAAAGTACACATACACTTATAATCGTATCACGTCTTATGGAACCTGGAGGGATAAAGTGGTGACTGTTTCCACCGGGGACTCGAAAATAACAGATGAGGATCAGAATGTGGCTCAAGCATTGTTGTTCAACTATTTGGATGCGACCGATGGCAGTCAGGAAGAGGGTACCTTGCTTGCCGAAAATTACTTGGGTAATGGTGAAAAAGTTTCATGGGCAGGTCTGGTTGAAGCTAACAATAAGATTTATACATCTGTCATCCCAATGGGAATGAGTAAGTACGGTATTAAAAAATGGCCGGAAGCTGTGACAGATCAGGAACTTGTGACTAAGACTGACGGTGGTAGCGGCAGCGGTGCATATACAGCCGGTGTCATTCCTTCTACACAATACCCGGATAATGCTTATGTGGCAATTTATAGTGGCACGAACTTCAATGAGACTCCGGTGATTGCCAAGACTGATAAAATAGGCTATGCATGCGGTCGTATGCGTTCACAATATTATCAGACCATTTGGGCCGCTGATAATGGTGACGTCTATGTGTTCTCTCCCGGATATGGACGTACGGCAGTTTCATCTTCAGATTTGAAGAAGGTAACAGGACAGAAGCCTTCGGGCGCAATGCGTATCAAAGCAGGCGCAACAGATTTCGATCCGGATTACTATGTGAACTTTGAAGAGATAGGCACTAAACATCCTATTTTCCGTTGCTGGCACATCTCTGAAGATTACTTCCTACTTCAATTGTATAAAAAGGGAGCGGAAGATATGATTAATGGTGGTACAAGTGCAGATGTTAGCGAATTAGCTGTTTTCAAGGCGGAAGATCAGACGATTATGCCTGTTACAGGTCTGCCGGCTGACGGAAAGTTTGGTGGCGAGCCTTATGGAGAAAAAGGCTATGCTTATATGGCTGTCACTGTGACTACGGGCGAAAAACCGGCCTTCTATAAAATAGACGCAAAAACAGGCAAGGCAGTCAAAGGTTTAACGGTAGAAGCTGACGCTATTACTACGGTAGGTAAGATGGAATATCTTTCAAAATAATACAGTCGGTTAAATGGAGAATCTTTTGTAGATAAAAGCCTGCCGAGCGGAAAGCTTTGCAGGCTTTTTCAAGAAATAGGATTGAAAACATGAAAAAAATATTCAGAAAGATACATTTGTGGCTTTCCGTCCCTTTCGGACTGATAATAACTCTTGTCTGCTTCTCCGGTGCCATGCTGGTATTTGAAAATGAGGTGAATGAGTGGTTTCGACGCGATCTTTACTACGTAGAAACGGTAAAGGAGTCTCCTCTTCCTATGGATAAGCTGCTTGAAAAAGTGGCGACGACATTGCCTGACAGTGTATCGGTGACCGGTGTCAGCATATCTTCTGATCCCGGACGTGCGTATCAGGTTAGTCTTTCCAAACCACGTCGTGCATCTTTGTATGTAGACCAGTATACGGGTGAAGTAAAAGGAAAAAGCGAGCGTAGCGGCTTTTTTATGTTTATGTTCCGAATGCATCGCTGGCTTCTGGATAGTATGAATCCGGGAAATGAAGGAATCTTTTGGGGCAAAATGATTGTAGGTGTCAGTACGCTTTTACTTGTTTTTGTACTGATTTCGGGAATTGTCATTTGGTGGCCGCGTACACGTAAAGCATTGAAGAATAGCCTGAAAATAACAGCAACAAAAGGTTGGAGAAGGTTTTGGTATGACTTGCATGTGGCAGGTGGAATGTATGCTCTGATCTTTCTACTGGCTATGGCACTGACGGGATTGACCTGGTCTTTTCCGTGGTATCGGACGGCTTTCTATAAGGTCTTCGGGGTAGAAGTACAGCAACGTGCCGCCCAAGGACATGAACAGAAAAGTGATGCTCAAAAGAGAGATACCAAACTGGCAGCCCATCGGGAAAAGAAAAGAGAAGGAAATGAGGTTCGAAAGGGTGAAAGAAGCGGACGTCCGGAAAACAATCACAGTGATATGTACTCGGTAACTTCACCATTCGTTTATTGGCAGGAGATTTATGATAAACTAAGACATCAGAATCCGGAGTATAAGCAAATCAGTATTTCTTCTGGTACGGCAAGCGTGTCTTTCAACCGTTTCGGGAATCAGCGGGCATCTGACCGTTATTCTTTCAATACGGATAATGGTGAATTTACAGAAACAAGTCTTTATCAACATCAAGACAAGTCGGGAAAGATTCGTGGTTGGATTTATTCTGTGCATGTTGGTAACTGGGGAGGAATGTTTACTCGCATACTTACCTTTATTGCTGCCTTATTGGGGGCTGCACTACCACTGACTGGATATTATTTATGGATAAAAAGACTCATAAAGGTACGGAAATGAATGAAATTTTTTCCTACTATAAAGTTGAAAAACATAAAAACATCTGCCACCTGCAACGAAAAGCGTGTA
>OGZW01001856.1_pt1 | contig 16943 bp, 10 predicted proteins | sample 1577001 | NCBI WGS metagenome assembly OGZW01 (sample SAMEA3541519, study PRJEB24748) | human gut metagenome | biome: human gut; feature: human-associated habitat; material: faeces | place: China | collected 2012 | reverse complement strand
GGCTACGTCAACTGAATGAAGGCAAAATATACCGCAAATTGGGGCGTGCAGGTTGCAGGAATGATTTTTCAAACACGCTCTAGGCCGTTGCAAAAATGCACTGACCATGGTTATGCTATCACCTGCTATTAAGGGAGATTTGGAGATTGCTGTTTGGGACTATGATTAAATTCAATTCATCTAAAAATCATCCAAAGACAGCTTCCGAATTAAATGGTAAATTAATAGTTATTTCCGAAGAAATATTCATATGGATTTATATATCCATTGCCATTGTCATTTCCAGAATTTCCATTGCCATAACCATAGTCTCCGGAATTTCCATTGCTATTACCAGAGTTGCCATTGCTGTTTCCATTATTATTTCCATTATTGGAATCATTGCTGGAATCGCTGGAGTTATCTGTTGTTACATCGCTGAAATCACTCTTTTTACCAAGAGTTACTGTAACAGTCTTTTCTTTGTATGTTCCGCTCTGGTTTGCTCTCTTAAATGTGATTTTTACTTTTGTATTAGCTTTTTTCAGTGCCAGTTTTTCTTTTAAGCCGGACATTGTAGATACGTTGTTACCCTCAAACTTGGTAATGACATCGCCTGCAGAGATTCCTGCTTTTTCTGCTGGTGATCCGCTGACTACCTGTGATACATAGATTCCGCTAGGGATTCCAAGTGCGCTGGAATAAGATTCATTAATGTCACGGCCTACGACTCCAAGGAATGCAGCATCTTTTGTGCTTACGCTGCTGGCATTCATTAAATCTGTTAAGATAGTTTTAGCTGTAGTGATAGGAATCGCATATCCCATACCTTCTACGGATGTATCTTCTAACTTCGCATTGTTGATACCTACAACCTGACCATCCATATTAATAAGTACACCACCACTGTTACCAGGGTTGATTGCGGCATCTGTCTGAAGAAGGTTCATTGTTCCATCTGTTAAAGATATTTCTCTGTTCTTTGCACTGACTACACCAGTTGTAACGGACTGTCCATATCCCAATGCATTACCGATTGCTACAACTTCTTCTCCAACTTTTAAGTCATCGGAGCTTCCGAGTGTTGCTACCTTAATCTTTGATGCTGTGGAATCTTTAATATCAGATAACTTTACAGAAATTACTGCAAGGTCAGCACTGGAGTCTGTTCCGACTACTGTAGCTTTTGCTGTTGTATCATCTACAAATCCTACGGTGAGGGAAGTGGCATCAGATACTACATGATTATTTGTTGCGATCATAAGATTATCTTTTGTCTTTGCAACGATAAATCCTGAACCTGCTCCTTCTGATTCCTGTGTACCAAAGCCATAATAATTGGAAGACTGAATTGTGCTTGTAATAGATACAACAGATGGCATCACTTCATTAACTACACTTGCTACATTACTGCTGGAGCTGCTTGAGCCGCTTGATGATGTCTCGCTCTTTGCACTTGTTGTTCCCGATGTTGTTTCAATTCGATCTGCTGTAGAAGGATATAATTTATCTTTTGCTACGGACACTCCTACAAAGCAGGCTCCCGCTACAAGACCAAATACTGCTGCGGATGCAACTAACTTAGCGGCTTTCTTACCCATTCCGTTCTTATTATTTTTACTGCCATTCTTTCTCTGTCTGCGTCTCTTATCAGGTTCCGGCGGGATATTCCCATAATAATTTTCATTATTATAAGTACTCTCATCTCTCCATCCGTGGCTGCTATAAGAATTATTATAAGTATCGTTGGAATTATTTCCGTTGTCATACTGATAGGAACTGCCACCTGTACCTTGTTCTCTGTAAGAATACCTATGACTCTCTGTATTCTCCTGTGTTACCGATTCCTCAATCGGTGTTACATCTATAGCTACCTGCTGACTGTTGTTTTCCTGGTTATTTATCCTGTTGTTCTCTAAATTCTCATTATGGAATCCATTTTCAAATTCGTTCATAATGTTATCCCCTTTCCTAAGTTTGTAACCTTATCTTAGCAATGATGTGTGATAAATTTGTGTTGTATTTATGGCAAATTTATGGATTTCTACTGATTTTGCAGCTTTTTCACACTTTTTTCGTAAAAGCAGGAAAAGAAATAACCTTGTGGAATGCCCTATTCTATTGTATAATAAGTTAGAAAATTATCCCAGTAAGAGGTATATTACGCCCTTTTTTCCATATATATATCCCTTTTGGGTGATGGAGGTACACTTTTATGATTAAAGAGAATCAAAAATATCTTAACCGGTTCCACGTCGTTCTTGATGCACTGGTTATTTATTGTTCCTTTTGTCTTAGTTACTATATTCGATATATATGCCCTCTTTTTAAAGACATTTTTCCTCGTTTTGGTTACTGGCGGCAGTTGTGGCAATATCAGGGTATACTTCTTGTTCTGATTCCTGTATACCTTATTTTATATGCAAAGTTTAATTTATATAAACCAAAAAGATTTCAAAATAGGACTTCAGAGTATGCGAATCTCATTAAGGCGAATTCCATTGGAATGGTTTTCTTCTTTATATATATAATCTTTATGAAGATTCCCCATGTTTCACGAAGTCTTCAGTTAATGTTCTATGTTCTTTCCATGCTTCTTACCATTGCTGAAAGGGCGGCAATCCGTTATGCATTAGAAAGAACTCGCAGAAAGGGATTTAATCTTAAACATGTTGTTGTTATTGGTTTCAGTGCAGCAGCCGAAGCCTACATCGACCGTATTAAGTCAAACCCACAGTGGGGCTACACCATTCACGGTATTTTCGATGATAATCTCAAGGCTGACTTTTCTTACCGCAATACTTTTTGCATTGGTAAGTTAAAGGATGTAGAAAAGTTTCTTCAGAACACTTCTATGGATGAGGTGGCAATCGCACTCAGCTTGAAAGAGTATTATAAACTGGGAGATATGGTTGCTATCTGCGAAAAGTCTGGTGTGCATACAAAGTTTGTTCCAGATTATTATAAATTTATTTCTACTAACCCAGTTACTGAGGATTTGAACGGACTTCCGGTTATCAACATCCGTAATGTTCCGCTTACAAATACTGTAAACAAATGTATCAAACGTCTTGTGGACATTATTGGTTCTATCGTTTGTATCATTCTCTTTTCACCGATTATGGCTGTTGTTGCTGTTCTCGTTAAAAAGAGTTCCCCAGGACCAATTATTTTCTGTCAGGAACGAGTCGGTCTTCATAATAAACCTTTTAAAATGTACAAGTTCCGATCGATGGGAGTACAGTCTGCCTCTAAGGAACAAAAGGCCTGGACAGTACACAACGATCCCCGGGTCACTCCCGTGGGAAGAATTATCCGTAAGACCAGTCTTGACGAACTGCCACAGTTATTTAATGTATTAAAGGGTGATATGAGTCTCATTGGTCCACGGCCAGAACGACCTCTTTTCGTTGAGAAATTTAAAGAGGAGATTCCTCGTTATATGATAAAGCATCAGGTACGTCCCGGTATGACAGGATGGGCACAAGTTTGCGGCTTCCGTGGAGACACATCCATTGAGGGACGAATTGAACATGACATTTTTTATATTGAAAACTGGACATTATCTTTTGATATTAAGATTCTATTTCTTACTGTATTTAAAGGATTTGTCAATAAAAATGCTTACTAACACAGATTTTTTAACTAATGAATGTACTCTCCGAAACATTCCATAAACCTATTAAATTTCCAGAAGTACCTATGACAGAATGGAGGCATATTTTATGAAATATGGTTCAATATATAGTAAAGATAACATTGAAAACAAATATAACTATTCCAGCACAGGCGGCAGACGAAGTTCTCAGAATAATTTCGAAACTTCTCACGACCATCATACACATTCCACATTGAATACTGATGGCCTGCTTCGAAGTTCTTCCGGTACAGGATATCATTCCTCTGGTTCTTCTATAAAAAATTCTGGCAAACCATCAACAAAGAAGTCCTCTTCCCAGAACAAGCCTGATACAAAGTCTCAAAAGCGGCAGACTTCTGGCGGACGAGCTTTAACTTATCATGAACGTAAAAAAAAGAAAAAACGGGGATGTTTTCCCTTCCTTCTTTTAATCATTCTTTTAATTGCCGGGGCGGTTTTTGCATTCCGTTTCTCATTAAAAGGTGCATTCTCCAAAATAGAAAAATATCCTTTAGATAAAACAAGTGTAACTGTAAATGATACGGATGCTAATATAAAAGATTATCAAAATATTGCTCTTTTTGGCGTTGATAGTCAGGATAATAAAATTAAAGATAAAGGTTCCCGTACCGACTGTATCATCATTGCCAGCATCAATAAATCAACCAAAAAGGTAAAATTGATGTCTATTTACCGTGATACCTATGTAAGTATTGATGGCGAATACGATAAGATTAATGCAGCATATTCTTATGGCGGACCAGAACTTGCCCTTCGCACAATTAACCGTAACCTGGATTTAAATATCACAGATTTCGCCACAGTTAACTTTAAAGCACTAGCCGATGCTGTTGATGTGCTTGGCGGCATTCCATTGACCATTAATTCCGAAAAAGAATTACAGAATTTAAATGATTATATTGGTAATATGAATCATATTAATGGTGGAAATTCTCCGAAGTTTGAAAAAACCGGAACTTATACCTTCGATGGTAATCAGGCTGTTGCCTACTCTCGTATCCGCTACATGGAAGGCGGAGATCACGCAAGAGCTAACCATCAGCGACTTGTTCTTGAAGGTATTATGAATACAGCTAAAAAACAGCCGCTAAAACTTGGAAAGTTAATCAGTACTGTTCTTCCACAGTGTAAAACGAGCCTCTCTAATGACGCTCTCACAAAGCTGACTCTTTCCATGGCACGTTGTAAGATAGAAGATTCGCAGGCTTATCCTTTTAAATCTGAAGATGAACGATATAACGGCATCTATTACGGTTTTCCAATTACAGCCCAGACAAATGTAAAAAAAGCACACGAATATCTCTTTGGTACGAAAGATTATAAACCAACAGAAGAGCTTCAGAAGATCAGTGCGAAGATTAAGGTTGTAACGGATTATATTGGGATTACGGAATAGCGCCATATAATACCCTATATCTGTGGCCTCGGAGCAAGGTTTGGATGCAAGCGCATAAGCGAGCATTCAAACCGCCGCGACTAAAGTCACAGATATAGGATATCTTCTCTTTGGTGTTTCGTCTATTTGCTTACGGCAAATCACTATTCTTCGTAATAATTAAACTTCGGTGTTGCCTGTATCTGACAGGATGCTTTCATTGTTCTTCTATTTTTATGAAGTTGTACGTTAATAAGAAGCATTTCACCGTTTTCTACCATTTCCTGAATATCATCTTCTGTTAATTCTTCATAATCCTCTGTTATCATATCTGCATATTTGAGTTCAAGATATACATCACACATATTTCCTAATGATTTGTGATATTCGATTTCATCTGGGTCAAGCTCATTTTCACTTTCTGCTGGTGCATATCCGTAGGACATAATAATCGGAATTCCCAGTTCTTTTGCAAGTTTACGGATTCCATCCATGAGCGGTTTCATATCCTCAGAATCTTCTACTGAGAGTATATTTTCAATATTATCAATAAATACCACTGGCTTATGTGCTCCCTCTGTTACGATGGAACGAATAAGTTCTGCTAATATATCTCCTGCGGAGGCATCTTCCATATTTTCTACATATTCAGACACTGCTTCCTGATCAAGTACAAAAAGATGTTCACTGATTCGTCCTCTGTACCAATTCAATTCATCTTTTAAAGAACGAATATCTGCGCCTTTTTCTCCTGTCATGATTGCCATAGAGGATACTGCTTTTTCTTCATCTTTTTTATTCATTTCATAGCTGAGACGAGAGATAGTATCTACCATAAGGTCATAGCGGGTAAGCTCTGTTGAAATATAAAGTACATCTACACCGCTTTCTGCTGCCCGGTCGGCTATCTGCTGCATAAATCCGTTCTTTAAATACTGAGGTGTAGCATCTACAAAGTAACTTCCTTTATGAAGGCCATAGCGGAGCATTGCATCTAAACGTTTGAATCCTGTGCTTAACTTTCTGTTTTCCTGTGTATCTACAATATACTCTTCAAATTTATCCATAAAGCTTGCAGAGTTTTTGAGAACAAATGGATTGCGGACACTTACCTGGAATTCTTTTTCTTCGACATTCTTTCCTGTTAGAACTACTGCGCTAAATTCTCTTTCTTCTTTTTCTGGAGCTGTTTTTTCCTTACGTTTTACAATATTCTTGTGTTTTCTGGAATGTGATGTTCTCTCACTGTGTGCAGGCTTCTTCGTCTGTGAAGATGTCCTCTCTGCCTTTTCCGGTCTTGTTTTTTCTACCTGAATTGTGTCTTCTGATTCAGAAATGTATTCTGCTTCCTTGTATTCTGCTTCTTTCTCTATTTTCTTAGAAACTCCCTTATTTGCTATCTCTTTTTCCTCTGTCTCAGAGCACTCACTATTTGCTGCCTCTTTCTCTTCTGTCTCAGAGTATTCTCTATTTGCTGCCTCTTCTTCTGTCTCAGAGAACTCCTTATTTGCTGCTTCTTCCTGAGCTGCCTCTGAGGTCTCTCCCTCTTCTTCCTCAGAGTTTTCCTCTTCACTGCTTATTTCTTCCTCAGAAGCTTCTTTTAAAATACTTTCTGGCTGTTCTGATACATCTTCGGCACCTTCCGTCTTATCAGATTCGTCCTCCGTTTTTTCTGCAGAGTTTTCTTCTAAATTCTCCTCAGAAACTGCCTCTTTTTCTGTTTCTTCAGATTTGTCCTGACTGCTTTCTTCTAAAGTTTCTTCATTTGCAGGTTCTTCTAAATCTTCCTCAATAAAGTCTTCATCCATAGCAAGTTCTAATTCTCGCTCGAGGTCATCTTCATCTAAATCTTCTAAATCTTCAAGAGCATCTTCTTCTGTATCTAACGCGGATACCGCTGCCTTTTTCTTCTTGCCATTTTCCTGTTCTTCAAGCCATGCATCAAGTGCTACTTCTGAACCAGCAAGTTCCAGTAAGAGCATTCTTTTTGCACGCTCATAGACTTCACCCTCCAGGCCAAGAGATGCCAGATTATCCAAAGCTTCATCTATCTCTGCCTGTGTGTGGTCTCCAAGAACTAATTCGCCCGGATCAACATATTCAAATTCTTCCGCTTCTTTTTCTGAAACTTCAGAATACTCAGGCTGTTCTTGTACTTCTTCTGCTGTCGGCGCAGGGGTTATCTCAGAACTTTCTTCTGTTGCTGTCTGTTCCCCGGCTGTTGATGCACTCTCTTCCATCGGCTGTTCTATTGCTTCTTCCACTTTCGGAAGTTCTTCTGATTTCTTCTCTTCCTCTGCTTTCCCGGCTTTCTGTGCCGCTTTTAACTGCTCTGCTGCCAATGCTTCTTCCGCTGCCTTAAGCTGTGCCTTTAATTCTTCAATGGAAGGACTTTGACTTTCTTCGGACTCCTCTTCTATATCTAATTCATCAAAGTTTAAATCATCCTCGCTCAGTTCTTCCTCTGTCTCCGATATTGATTCAGCCTTCTTCTGTACTGCGTTTTCTTGTGCCTCTTTTGCAAGTTCTACTGCTGACTTTGTTTCTCTGGCTTCCTGTGGCTCTGGCTTAGCTGCCTGCTGTGCTGCCCTGGCAAGTTCTACCGCCGACATTGGCTGGCTCTGTGATTCTGACTGTGAACTTTCCACTGCTGGTTCCCTCGTTCCTGCCATTCCACTTCCAACAACACTGCCTGCACTTTCTCCTTCAAATGCCATCGGTGCCGTTTCAGCTGTAGTACCTGTTTCCGTCTGCGCCAAAGTTTCTTGTGTTTCTTCTGAGTCAGAAGACGTATTTCTGGAAATAACTTCTCCGATCAAAGATTCCATATCTTCCTGCGTCACAGCTCCGCCAGTCTGACTCATTAGATTTTTCAAGTTTTCGAAAATCGTCTCGTTAATTAATCCTAAGTCTGCATTGGCATCTTCAGCCAGAATCATCTCTGCATTTTCCTGTACTACTTCCTGGCTAATCATACGAAGCATATCATCTGAAAATGCCGGCATTCCCTGTGATTGGCTGGTTTGCTGTGCTGTTGTTCCATCTCCCTGTCCGGCAGACTCCTGACTATTCTGCTCTCCTGCTGTCTGATCTGGTGTGATTCCAGCCTGTTCCAGAATCTCATCTGGTAACTCATCACTGATATCTTCTGGAGCCACTCCCGCTTCAATCTGTTTTTCCCGATAAAGTTCTTTCTCTATCTCTAATTTTTCCTCTGGTGATAAATCTTCATAATCTTCAAAAGAAACGAGTTCATCACTGTTCTTTTCCATATAATTTAAAATTTCCTGCTGATGAAGTGCAAATTCCATCGGATCTTTTCCGCGCTTTCTTGCCTCTTCCATAAGACGTTCTGCTCTCTTTTCTGCCTCAAGCTTCATCTGATCCTCTTCTTTGGCCTTCGCGATTGCTTCTGCGGCTAACTGAGAAGCTGATTTGGTTTCTGGCATCTTCATCTCTTTAGGTTCATATTCCTCTTTCTGATGTGCTTCCTCATCCTTATCCACAGCTGACTGTGCAAGTTCCCAGGCTGAAACTGGCCTTCTTCTCTGCTCTTCTAATGCTCTCTCTTCTGCCTTGTTGGCCTCATCTTCTGCAAGCATTTCCGTCGCTGTCTTTTCCCTTCCATATCGAATCTGAGAACGGTCAAATGGATATTCTACCTTAGGATCATTTAATCCCATCATCTGCATAAAATTATTATAGATCAAATCATTAAGATTCGCCGCTTCCTGATGATTTACATCGTCTTGTCCAAACATATCGTAAGAACTGCCATTACCATAATCTTCGGACGCACCACTGTCTGTGGATGCCATATTTCCATATCCATCTGCAGTTTCTGACTGTTGCTGAATATTCGCATTTTCATTCTCCATTACCTGTGCAAAAGGATTCTCCTCATGTGACTCACTCTGCATCTGTGAACTATTCTGCTGTGGAGTCATTTCCTGTTGTGACTGTGGGGCTGCTGTCTCTCTTCTTCTGCCACCATTTCTTAACCGTTCCTCTATCATATTCACTGCAGAAGCTGCCTGCTCGGAATCATCCATCTCCTCAAATGTCTTCGGTGGGAAAATATCTGGTGCCAGAGATTCTGCCAGCTTCTGAATCGTATCAGAAAGTTCCTGCTGTTCCTCTGGTTCTTCTGGTCTCCCGGTAATATTCAGCGCCATATCAATAATATCATTAATATCAAATGGTCTTTCTTCGCTTCCTTCTGTTGCAGTGTGCTGTGCTCTCACCACATCCAACAACGCTTTCATCATATCTTCCATTATAGATTAACCTCCGTTACATGTTCTGTCTGCCTGTTTAGCTTCTCATTTTCAATAAAGATATTCTAACACCTTTATGCAATTATTACAAACAAGTATTGCATTATTACACATTTTCCATCACTTTCTTTCAATTCATATAAATAATTGTCATATACATTGATTTTTTTAACTAATTCTGCGATACTAGATATAGAATATTATAGATACTTGATTGATTATTGCATGAAAGGAGTACATTTTGAAAACTTATATTGATTTACATATTCATTCTACTGCTTCTGATGGTACATTTTCCCCAACAGAAATTATAAATGATGCCCTAAAACTTGCTGGTGATAAAAATCCTGTTGTAATTGCTCTTACCGATCACGATACAGTTGCTGGCACAGAAGAATTTCAGAAAGCTGCTGCCAAACATAAAGAACGACTTACTGCCATCTCTGGTGTAGAGATTTCTACAGACTATCACGGAGTAGAAATTCATGTTCTTGGCTATAACATCGACACAAAAAATAAGGCTCTCTTAGAACGCCTTGCCGTTTGTCGTGAAAGCCGTGACGGACGTAATGCAAAAATTATTGAGAAACTTCAGGAACAGGGCTTTAAGATTTCCATGGACGAAATCAAACCAGATAAGCCAGGCGAAACAATCGCCCGCCCACATATCGCAAAGCTTCTTATGAAAAAGAAATATGTTTCTTCTGTTCAAGAAGCATTTGATAAATATCTTGCAGAGGGAAGATGCTGCTATGTGGAACGTATCATGCCTACTCCGCAGGAAGCAATCGAACTAATCAAAAACAGTGGCGGTGTCCCTGTTCTTGCACACCTTATGTTCTATAAAAAGTTAGATTCCGCCAAAAAAGAAACTCTGGTCCGCGAATTAAAAGAAGCCGGCCTTGTTGGAATTGAAGCTTACTATAACACTTACACTCCTGTTGAACAGGAATATGTTGCTGGTCTTGCCAAACAGTGGGGTCTTCTTAAAACAGGCGGAACAGACTTCCACGGTCAGAACAAACCACATATTTCCTTATTTAAAGGACAGGGAGAAATGGAAGTACCAGAAAGTATTCTCCCAGAATTTTTGGCTAGTTTAATTCGTTAAGAGACAGACGCCCCGGAAGAGAAACGCTATCCTATATTTGTGACTCTATCACTGCGGGTTGAATGTTCGCTTACTGGCTCCCATTCAATCCTTGCTCTAAGGCCACAAATATAGGATAGCGTTTCTCTTCCGGGGCTGTCTTTGGCTGTTTTTAGTTGAATTAAAATAGTGGTTGGAGAGATTCGGGGATGGAAACAGAGGGCTTTGGCTAGCTTTTGTTTGAATTAAATAGTAAATCCATCTCCTTGACTTCTGGTAGCAGGATTTGTTATATTAGTCAGATAGTAAATTATCAATGACCATTAATACTATGAGAGAGGAGATTTTTCATGAAAATAACAAATAAACTCTGTCTTTCTGTCGCTTCAGCCCTTTTATTCTTCGGGCTTTGCACTTATCCGGCAGTTTCTCTGAATGCAAGTCAGACAACGGTCAAAAGCCAGAGCACAACCAGTTCAACCGAAGCCGTCTCACTGAAAGCACCTTATTTTACTGTTACACCAGGATATAAAAGTGCACAAATCACATGGAAAGCCGTCACTGGAGCTAATAAATATAAACTCTTTTGTTCCGATGGACGTTCTGTTAAGTTTAAAAAAGCCGGAACTTATACATTTAATCAGTTAAATGAAGGCCAGACCTACACATTTACTGTAAAAGCATTCGCTCCTAACGCAAAAACGGTTTCCAGAAAGCTCTCTGCTACGATTCCCGTAACCATTTCACAGAATGTAACTGGATTATCTGTCTACGCAAGCAATAGCCGTCTCAACTTAAAATGGAACACACTTTATAACGCAAGCGGTTATAGTGTATATATAAAAAAAGGCAGCAGTTACACTCTTTTAGCAAACACCACCCGCTCCACTTATCAGACTTCCATTACAAGCGGCGCTTCAAGTATTACTTTTATGGTAAAACCTTACACAACGATTAATGGAAAGAATTATACTTCTTCAACAGGAGCTACTGTAAGCTGTACCCCTAACACTTTACTTTCACCATTAAAAACAATAAGAACGATGACTTACTTCTGCAAGACAACCAAGAGAGTTTCTCTTTACCGTTCCTGGACTTCTAAAAAAGTTGTTAAAACATTAAGCAGCGGTGTAACCGTTGATTTAATCGGACGTAATACCAAATATAAGAGAAGCGAGATTCTCTATAAAGGAAAGACCTACTACCTCACTACAGGAAGTCTTCGCGCTTTCAAATGCAACTACACAACATCCAAATATTCTACTGCTCAAAAACTTGCTTATGTTAAAAAGTATTCCAGCAAAACCAGCTATTTAATCTGGGTCAGTCATTATACACAGGAAGTCAGCATTTTTCAGGGTCGAAAGAACAATTGGAAATTAATCAAATCGTTCCCTTGCGCCTCCGGAAACTATAATACCCGTTCTCCCCATGGAACTTTCCGCATTGGTCAGAAGGAAAATGGCTGGTATTATGTTAATACTTATGAAGAATACATAACTCATTATTGTGGAAGAAACTCTTTCCACACCAGAGTACACCGTTACCCATCCGGCAGCAGCCAGAATCATCATAAATTTCCAATTGCAAGCACGGTGTATGCAGATGCTACAATTGGTAAACCAGCATCTAATGGATGTGTGCGTCTGATGGACTCCGATGCATATTATATTTGGAAATATATGCCAACGAATACTACGGTAATTTCTTATTAAGCTCTGGGTTGCCGCAGGCAGGGGAGACGCTCCCAACGAGAGAAGCCATCCTATATTTGTGACTCTATCACTGCGGGTTGAATGTTCGCTTACATACTCGCATTCAATCCTTGCTCTAAGGCCACAAATATAGGATGGCTTCTCTCGTTGGGAGCTGTCTTTGGCTGTTGCCAGATTATCTTAGATATCTAAAAAAGAAGGGGTTCATTATACGTTTGATTTTATTCTGTCGTGCTAAATGTTCCATTCTGCCTGATAAAACAACCTTGCTCAAAAACGATCTCGTGAGGTTACAGTCAGAACTCCACAGCGCAAAGGAATAAAATTCAATCTTATAGTGAACCCATTCTTTTTCAATTTTTTCTGTGCAATCCGGCTTAAAAATTTTGAAAACGCCTGCTTACTTTAATTCTGCAAAATAGATAAAAGACAACTTAATTTATTATTGTAAAATTGCTGTGATATCATAGCAATCACTTATATGTCAATCTTTAGTATTCATTTTCTGGAAAGCCATAACCTTTTGAAAAATCTCAAAATTATCTAACATAATATTCTGATTCTGCCCCAACCAAAGCACAGCTCCCCGAGAGTGAAGAAATCTGTGGTCGGATTGCCAGAAGAATACGAGAAGAAGAGTCAGTAAAAAAATCACCCCATTTTGTGACTTTGTGCTGTGGAATTTTGACCATAGAAACTTCGGATTCGTTTCTCCGAAGTTTCTGTTTTATTGGGCAAAATGGAACGTTTAGCACAACGGAACAAAATGGGGTAATTTTTTACTGACTCTTTTCTAAATTCTTCTGGCAATCCGACCACAGATTTCTTTTCTCTTGGGATGCGTCTCCTTTGCCTGCGGCAAATCAAAAATTATTTTATGATTGTTCCTCCCCCCACTACGTGGTTATCCCTATACAGGACTACTGCCTGGCCTTTGGTAATCGCACGCTGTGGTTCTAAGAAATGAATGTCTACTGTTCCATCTGAATTTTTCCTGGCGGTTGCTTCTTTTTCTGTCTGGTGATAGCGGATTCTTGCCTTAGCGACTTCGTCCTCCGCTAAGTTCTCTATCCAGTTGAAGTCATTTGCAATTAAATCAGTCTTAAATAAGTCTTCATTGCTTCCGACGATGACTTTATTCTCTTCCGGGCGGATTTCTGTTACATAGTATGGCTTTGGTGCGGATATGCCGAGACCTTTTCTCTGTCCGATAGTATAGCCATAGTAGCCCTTGTGCCTACCGACTACTTCGCCTTCCTGATTTACGAAGTCTCCCGGCTCGCTCTTTTTGCCCGTTGTTTTCTCGATAAATGACATATAATCTCCATCTGGAATAAAGCAGATGTCCTGACTATCGTGCTTATGGGCATTGAAAAATCCCTGTTCTTCTGCAATCTTACGAATTTCTGTCTTGCTGTAATCTCCCAAAGGGAAACATGTATTGGCAAGCTGTTCCTGTGTAAGAGAATACAGTACATAGCTCTGATCCTTGCTGTCATCGACACCTTTTAACAGATGATATCCCTGCTCATCGTGTGTGATTTTTGCATAATGACCCGTTACGATAACATCACAATGTAATACCTTCGCTCTCTTATATAAATGCTCAAATTTTAAATGACGATTACACTCGATGCAGGGATTCGGTGTCATTCCATTCTGATAACAGGAAATAAAATTATCAATAACTTTTTCCTTAAAATCATCTTTAAAATTAAATACATAATATGGGATTCCCAGTTTAACACACACGCTTCTGGCATCCTCAATATCACTTAAAGAACAACAGGTTTTCTCCCTTGCCATTCCAATATCTTCATTATCATAAAGCTTCATTGTCACACCAATACAATCATATCCTGCCTCTTTCATAAGGTATGCTGCTACTGATGAATCAACACCACCACTCATAGCGATTAATGCTTTCTTTGCCATTGCAATCCTCCTATATTTTTAATGAAAAAATCATGTAGATGTTTCCTTGGTCAACAGCTACTATGATAACATTCTACCATTTGAAAGTAAAGATATTCTAATTGACAAACAGTCTCATTCCCACTATAATCATTACGGCATCTTTTGAATTATTTTTTGTAAATCATGCAAATTTTATAAAGTTATCCACAATATTTTCCCAAAGCACTGCGTCTATCCACAATTTTTTTGAAGATATTGTGTATAGAACTTGTAAATCACACTTATAGATAGAAAGAAGGTTTTTTGTTTGAATAAAAAAGTCCAAATTTCAGAATCCATAGAACTTGGTATCCTGCTTGCGCTATCCGGCGGCTTTATGGATGCCTATTCCTATATCGGCAGAGGCGAGGTATTTGCAAATGCCCAGACGGGAAATATGCTCCTTCTCGGTGTCCATCTTTCTGAAGGAAATATTCCTGCAGCTATCCGCTACCTTTGCCCTGTTCTTGCTTTTACCTTTGGAATCGCACTTGCAGACATTGTCCGAAATTCAGGAATAGGAAGTCATTTGCATTGGCGGCAGATTTCTGTTGTGGCAGAGGCTATTATTCTTACTATCGTAAGCTTTCTCCCACAAAGTCATAACCTTCTTGCAAATAGCTTAACTTCCCTCGCCTGTGGCATTCAGGTAGAAAGTTTTCGTAAAATTCATGGAAATGGTATCGCTACTACTATGTGCATCGGAAACTTGCGAAGCGGCACACAGAATATTTACACGTTCTTCCAGACAAAAAAAAGAGAAGCTCTTGAAAAAGGGCTTCTCTATTACGGAATTATCCTTTGCTTTATCTGCGGGGCGATCATCGGAAACCAGTGTATTAAATACTTCCATGAACGGGCAATCCTTATATCTTCCGTATTGCTGCTGTTGGCATTTATAATGATGTTTATCACCAGAGATGAAGAATAAAAATCCTGACTTACGCAGCGGGACGGACACCCACAAAGAAATCCCATCCCCTATATTTGTGACTAAAGTCACAAATATAGGGGATGGGATTTCGAGCTTTCCTCATCTAATCTACCGTTTTTGAAACAGCTTCTTTCCACTTTCCAGTTCTGTAATATCCATAGGAAATCAGAAAGTTGGCAAGCCAGCCAAGCGGTACTGCATACCATACCATAGAAACTCCCCAAATTGGAGCTCCGAATTTTGCAATGGTAACTCGCAATGTTAGATTTACCAGGTTCGCAATAGTAAAAACTCTCACTGCTCCTGCTCCCCGCAAAATACCATCGACAGCCATTTTAAATCCAATCATACAAAAGAAGAAACCAATAAATTTCAGATAACTTTCTCCAGTAACAATCGTCTGTGATGATGCTGCATTATCTAAAAACAAGGCAATCAGAGGCTTATGGGCTATTTCGAGGAATAAACACAAAATAACCGCTATAACAATAATCATGAAATTGCCCATCCGATAACCTTGTGAAATTCGCTCCTCTTTTTCTGCACCAATATTTTGTGCAGTGTAAGAAGACATTGCATTACCTATTGCTGACATTGGTACAACACAAAGAGATTCTATTCGCATCGCAGCAGAGAATCCAGCAAGAATTTGTGTCCCAAAGCTATTTACCACTGACTGAACTAGCATCATGCCAATAGAAACCGTAGACTGTTGAAGGATAGATGGCAACGCAATCCTGGACATATCAGAAAATTCTGTTTTGCTCAGCCAGCCCTCAGCTTTTCCCGGTAACTTTTGAAGCGTAACAATAAAAATAATCAAAGATAAAACTGCTGAAATTCCCTGAGCAATAAACATTGCATATGCTGCACCAGCCACACCTAAATTCAATACTGCCACCATATATAAATCCAGAAAAATATTCAATACAGAAGAAAAAATCAGTAAATACAACGGAATGCGTGATTCTCCAAGTGCATTAAACATCGAAGAAAGAATGTTGTACATAAATAAGAATGGCAGTCCCAAAAAATAAATATTCAAATAAGTTACAGCAATATCTATTGCATCTGCCGGTGTATTTAAAACCTCCATAATTTGCTGGCTGAAAATCAATCCAATGCCTCCAAGTATCAAACTAATGAAAAGAAATGAAAGTAACGCAGTACGAATACCAGTCTTCATACGTCCATAATTATGTCCACCAAAGTGATGGCTGATAATAACAGATGCACCAATACCACCTCCAATGGCAATACAAATAAATATACTTGTCAGAGCATAAGATGCGCCAACAGCAGCTAAAGCAGTTTCTCCTACATAACGTCCCACTATAGCAGAATCTACAATTGTATATGCCTGTTGAAACAGATTTCCAATAATCATCGGAATCGAAAAAATAAGTAAAGCTCTCGATGGTTTTTCTGTAATCAGATAATCTTTATTCTCTCTCATTACTTCTTTACATCTCCCTTCCGACTACAAAACTCAGCAAGCTCACAATCACAATAATCCCTATTTGGCATATGTTCACTCTTCTCCAATACTTCCTGATGAAAAACACCAACACTCTGTATCAGAAGTTCTGTATTAACCTGATAATGCATTTGACGGTCAATCCTTTGTCCCGTCACTATTCCACAATCTTTTAATATCTGTAGATGCTGTGATATTGCTGCTTCACTGATTCCAATCTTCGCAGCCAATGCTTTCCCACAGTAATGATGTTCCAGTAAAAGCATAAGAATCTGGTACCGTGTTGGCATAGTAATAGTATGCAGTAATTCGATATCTGTCATTTTCTCCTCCAAAATAAAGCATTTACTTAATTAAGTATTTGCTTAATTATAAGGATTTTAAATATAAATGTCAAGAACTAGAGCGTGTTTGAAAAATGCTTTCTGTTTTAATATGTTTTCAGCATACTACAACAATAAATAGCAATTTCCTCCCCA
>OGZW01001839.1_pt1 | contig 17020 bp, 17 predicted proteins | sample 1577001 | NCBI WGS metagenome assembly OGZW01 (sample SAMEA3541519, study PRJEB24748) | human gut metagenome | biome: human gut; feature: human-associated habitat; material: faeces | place: China | collected 2012 | reverse complement strand
GCCACACCAGCAAAGATTGCTGAAATAGTATAACACACAGGCGCAGAAAATGCAGAAACAGATGATGGAAAAGCAGGAGGAGCTGCAGGCAAAGACACTGGAAATGACCAGCGGCGGCGGTGCTGTGAAGGTTGTCATCACAGGGAAAAAGGAAATTCAGGAGTTGAAAATCAACCCCGATGTGGTAGATCCCGATGATGTGGAAATGCTGGAGGATTTAATCATTTCCGCTGTGAACGAGGCAATTCGTCAGGTAGAGGAAATGTATAACGCAGAAATGGGCAGAATGACCGGCGGCTTAGGCGGTATGTTCTGATAAAGAAGGGACAGCATGAATTATTACGGCAACCCGATGACAAGGCTCATTGAGGAACTGGCGGCACTGCCGGGGATTGGCGGAAAATCCGCACAGAGACTGGCATTTCACATCATCAATTTGCCAAGAGAGAAGGTGGCGGCGCTTTCCGAAGCCATTCTTGCGGCGAAGGACGAGGTGAAATACTGTTCTGTCTGCTGCAACCTGACAGAGGAGGAAATCTGCCCCGTCTGCGCGAACCCGAAGCGCGACCATTCGGTGATTATGGTGGTGGAGGACCCCAGAGATATGGCGGCGTATGAACGGACGAAGGAATTCCATGGCGTGTATCATGTGCTGCATGGAGCAATTTCTCCCATGACGGGCATTGGCCCGCAGGATATTCATATTCGGGAGCTGCTCAGCCGCATAGACGGCACGGTGGAGGAGGTCATTCTTGCGACCAACCCGAATGTGGAGGGGGAGGCAACGGCGATGTATCTTGCAAAGCTGCTGAAGCCCTTGGATGTGAAGGTGACAAGAATCGCAAACGGTGTTCCGGTTGGCGGCGATTTGGAATATGTGGACGAGATTACGCTTTCCAGAGCCTTGGAGGGCAGGAGAGAACTATAAAAAAGCATAAAAAAAGCGAAGGAAATCAGAAGATGATAGCCTTCGCTTTTTTATGCGCATTACATGAAATAGGACAGGGTCAGACCGACACCGCCTGCCAGAGAGCAGGCAATGACAAGGGCTTCGACCGCCTTGGTGTAGCCGCTGATGAGGTTGCCTTCCAGCAGGTCACGCATGGACTTTGCGAAGGTCATACCCGGCAGAAGCGGCATGATGCTGCCGATGATGATGGTGCCGATATGCGCCGAGGGGAAGCGCGGCTGAATGAGGCAGGCAAGACATGCTGCCGCAACACCACCCAGAAACGGCCCGAAGAAATAGGGGATTTTCTTTTTGCCAAGCCAGATATCCAGACAGCCTAAAAACAGCCCGATGACAAAGGCAATGCAGCCATCCAGAAAGAAGGGCGTATCCAGAAAGGAGCAGCAGCCCGAAATCAGACCGTAGCCGAAAACGCGAATCGGGAGGGGATAGAAGGAAAACTGATGGATTTCCTTCAGACGCTCAATGGCTTCATCCAGAGAGATTTTGCCCGAAACAAAGGCGCGGGACATATCATTGACCTCGCAGACCTTTTCAAAATTGATGGTACGGGTGCGGACACCGCGCATCATGGAAAGGGGGCCCTTTTCCTCACGCGGGAGGGTGACGATGAGGGCGGTGGAGATGGCGGTTGCTTCGATTTTTTCTCTGCCTGTGGTGGAGAGAATCCGTTTCATGGTATCCTGCACACGGAAGGTTTCTGCGCCGTTTTTCAGCATGATTTCGCCTGCATCCAGAGCGAGATTGATAAGCTTTGTATCGTTATCCATAAGGCGTTTCTCCTTTCGTTTGATAAAATTCGGCTCAGCTGTTTTTTCTCTTTAATCTGGGGAAGAAAGAGAACCATGCCTGCGGCACTTACTACGAGAACAAGATCTACGAGAGCGATCCGTTCCAGCACCTGGATCAGATCGGCGTGGGCAAGCTGGTGAAGATGGCCGCCCACGATGGCCGTGAGACCCGTCCCGACCTGGGCCTGGGCATCTGCGGTGAGCACGGCGGCGATCCCACGAGCGTGGAGTTCTGCCACAATGTTGGTCTGGACTACGTCAGCTGCTCTCCCTTCCGTGTGCCCATTGCACGTCTGGCCGCTGCTCAGGCCGCGATCAAGAACCCCCGCAAGTAATTGCGTGAGCGCTTGAAAAAGCACAAATAATACGAGCGAACCGCCCCGGTTTCCGTAACAGGAGATCGGGGCGTTTTTTATATTGTGGATTATATTTATTTTACATATTTACACAAAAAGATTTGAAAAGAAGCGGAGGCGGTGACTGGTTGAAAATTTAAGAGCGACTGAGTATAATAAGACTGTAAAATGCTTTATTTGGGAAAAGAGGTCTGTATGGCAAAGTTTGTACCATTTATTATAAAAACAGACGGCAGTCAGAATATCAGTGTGAAAATCGTGCGCATGAAAAAGTCTGATGCGGTACAGACTGAAAAAGAACCCGTCTGGCAAACAAGCTGGTCGTCAGATTATATTCAGGATGATGCCTTTGAAAAGTATGCCTTAAAGACGAGTAGTGGCGAATTGGTTGCGCTGGCTGCATACGAAATATTGGAAAATGACGTGATGGTTCATATTACCTACATTGAGAGCCAGCCGGAAAGCAATCCGACAATTGTCGGGCATTCTAAAAAGTATCAGGGCATTGGCCGAGTGTTGATTGCGTACGGAATCAAGCTGTCGATTGACCATGAATGCGGCGGGACGGTCACGTTCGAGGCAAAGGTTCCGGAGCTGGCAGAGCATTATGTCCGGGACTATGGAGCTTGTCCATTGCCGAGTTTTGGCGGAGCACCGCGTTATGAACTTTCTGGTGAGGCGGCAATGAACATCTTTGTAACTTACTTGAAATGAGGTGTGTTTGATGAGTGCAAAAGAATATTTTCAGCGTGATGCAGAGCGAGAGACATTTTATCGCACATTTTATCAAATTTGCAGACGCTTTAATGTCACATGGTCAACAGCAACGCCGGAAGTCCGAGCTTTTATTGAGGAAGTTACCCGTGTGACTTATGAACGGGAAAAAGCAAAGCGTAACGGAGTTTCTCTTAGTACAGTGAAGCCGTTCTTTGGTGATACAGCGTGTTAAAGAAACGGCAGATCACTGTTGCGAACGCTCTGTAATTTTGGCACCCGCCCAGGCTGCGATCAAGAACCCCCGCAAGGTTTTGCATAAGCGCTTGAAAAAGTACAAATAATGCGAGCGAACCGCCTCGGTTTCTGTAACAGAAAGCCGGGGTGGTTTTTGTGTCATTTGCTGAATCTGAAGGATCCGCTTGTAAAGTTGGGAAAAAAGGTGTAATATTGGTGTACAGAGATTTAGAACAATGCATGATATGTAATGTCTCTGGAATCTGCATCAGCGGATGTGCTCCGAATGCTTGATAGGGAGCAACACTTTCCCCGCCTTGCGGGGGTAACAGCCGGAAAACGGCAAACATCAAAAAAACTGAAAAAACCATGAGAAAAGCAGTAAAAGTCTGTTTTATAGGACTTTTTGTGTGCTATTCTATCCTCAGAGAAGCTCCGATGGTGCGGAAAAAGCGATTTTCCTGACTGCAGTGGAGGTGGAACAGGATGAGACGACGAACGCTTTCTTATGAGGTACGGCTGTTTGCGGGCAAGACAGACCCGGCGAGCAGTGCCTACTGGCTGCCGCTCTGGATGCACCTGCGGGATACGGCGGGTATTATAGTGTATCTGGTGCAGAGGTGGCTGCCGGAAAGCGTCCGTCAGCATATCGAGCTGGACGAGGACCTGCTGACACAGACCGCCTGCTTTCTGGGGTGGGTGCATGATATTGGTAAATTGAGCGGCTGTTTTGCCGGGCCTATTATGGAACTTCTGCCGGAGCGCAGACAGCGCCTGGAGAAATACACAACGCTCAGTTACCGGGAACAGAACCGCAAGTATTCACGTCACGCGTTGGCGAGTGAGGCCATCTTGCGGTGGCTGAAATGCCCCAACGGGCTTGCATCGGTAGCGGGAGCGCACCATGGCAAGCCGCAGACCGGGAAGGACGTATTTGACCAGCTGGGCGATGAGAAAGAAGAAGGTTGCTGGGAATCTAACTACTGGCCCGAGGGGGAACAGGAATTCTGGGAGAGCTGCTGGCGGGAACTGTTTGACTACGCCTTGCAGGAAAGCGGCTTTTCCAGTGTGGACGAGCTGCCGCAGCTGACCATCCCGGCTGAGATCCTGCTGACCGGCCTGCTCATCATGGCGGACTGGATCGCCAGCAATACCCGATACTTTCCGCTCATCCCTGTGGAAGAGGTGGGCAGCGATACCCTGTATCCCGCCCGTGTCGATCGAGCGTGGGAAGCGCTGGACCTGACCTCTCCGTGGGAGGTGCAGTCAGATGTGACGGAACCGGGGGCGTTTGCGGAACGGTTCGGCTTCCCGCCCAACGAAGTCCAGCGGGCCATGCTGGAAGCTGTCAGCCAGGCCCAGGAACCGGGGATGTTCATTCTGGAAGCACAGATGGGCGTGGGCAAGACGGAGGCCGCGCTGGGTGCGGCAGAGATTTTAGCCAAGCACGGCGGCGAGGGCGGAATCTTCTTTGGTCTGCCCACCCAGGCCACCGCCAACGGCATCTTTGGGCGGCTGCTGGCATGGGCCGAAAAGCAGCCGGATGGGTTGGAGCACTCCATCAAGCTGGCCCACGGCATGGCCGAACTGAACGAGGCCTACCTCCGATTGCAGCAGGACACGGTGCGGGTGGAGGAGGATCTGGAAGCAGACCCCGATGCTGACCCGGAGAGCCGGGTGATGGTGCATCAGTGGTTTCGCGGCAATAAGCAGGGGTTGCTGGCTGATTTTGTCATCGGCACGGTGGATCAGCTGCTGATGGCGGCGTTACAGCAAAAACATGTGATGCTGCGCCACCTTGGCCTTGCGGGCAAGGTGGTGGTCATTGACGAGTGCCACGCCTATGACGCTTACATGAACTGCTATCTTGACCGGGCGCTGACCTGGCTGGGCCGGTACAAAGTGCCGGTGATCCTGCTTTCCGCTACCCTGCCCGCCAAGCGCCGGGTCGAGCTGGTCAGGGCCTACCTGAATGGAAGAACCACCCCGGACGGCTTATGGCAGACCTGCCGGGGCTACCCGCTGCTGACCTGGACGGACGGCAAACGGGTGGAGCAGACGACTATCCCGCTGGAAACCGAATCACGCAGAGTGGAGACATTCCCGCTGACCGAGGAACAGCTGACTGACACTCTGCGCAGTGCCTTGCGGGAGGGCGGCTGCGCGGGCGTGATCGTCAATACCGTGAAAAAGGCGCAGGCCATTGCGGCCCGTCTACGGGCAGAACTGCCGGAGTTTGAGGTGGTGGTATTCCACGCTCAGTTCCTCATGCCCGACCGTGCCGCCAAAGAAGAGGCGTTGATGAAGCGCATCGGCAAGCACTCCACCCCGGAACAGCGGGATAAGCTCATTGTGGTGGGCACGCAGGTGCTCGAGCAATCCCTTGATATCGATCTGGATTTTCTGGTCACAGAGCTCTGCCCCATGGACCTGCTCTTACAGCGTATCGGACGACTGCACCGCCACGAGGGGCGGGCTCGTCCCCGGCCGGTGGCGCAGGCCCGCTGTGCCGTGCTGGACACTGGGACGGAGGAGTTCGACGAGGGCAGCAAGGCGGTTTACGGGGAATGGCTGCTCTGGCGCACCCGCAAGTTCTTGCCCACCGCCATCACTCTGCCCCATGATATCGCCCCGCTGGTGCAGGATGTCTATGGCTGGGAGCCCGACCCTCTGCCCGCCAGCCCGCAGAGCACTGCGGCCCGGGCGGAGTACGAAAAGGCCCAGCAAATCAAAATAGGCAAGGCGAAGACTTTTACCATCCTGCCGCCAGAAGAGCACAGAAAGCGCCCTTCCCGGAATACGCTGGACAATTGGATGGATGATGTGGGGGCGGTCAGTGACAACGGTGCCCGCGCGGCGGTGCGTGACGGCGACCCTTCCATTGACGTGCTGGTGCTGATGCGGGATGCGGCGGGAAATGTCCGCTTCCTGCCCGATGAAACGGGGCAGCCCGGTGCCTGCGTGCCCACGGACGAGCCGCCTCAGCCGGAGATGGCGCTTCAAATTGCACGGCAGAAGCTGCGCCTGCCCGGATATTTCAGCAAAAAGTGGTCGATAGATAAGACGATTGAAATATTAGATGCAGAAACCCGAGAACGATTTGGCATGTGGTGGCAGTCGCCGCTGCTGCGGGGAGAACTGATCTTACTGCTGGATGACCACCTGACCGCACAGCTTGCCGGGCAGGTGCTGCAATACGACCGTGAAAACGGTCTGACCTACCGGAAGGAGGAAGAGAATGAAGCAAATTGAGTATAATTTGCTGGAGGAACGCTGGGTGCGGGTGCGCGGGCAGGACTATACCGTGCAGGAAGTCTCTCTGCCGGATGCCCTGCTGCACGCCCACGAATACCGCGACCTGGCCGGAGAACTGCCCACGCAGGATGCCGCCATGCTGCGGCTGCTGCTGGCGGTTCTGCACACGGTGTTTTCCCGGGTGGATGAAAACGGTACGCCGGCCCCCTTTGAGGAAACGGACGATGCCCTGACCCGCTGGGAGGAGCTGTACCGGCTGGGGCATTTTCCGGAAGCGCCCATCCGGGCCTATCTGGAGCAGTGGCGGGACCGCTTCTGGCTTTTCCACCCGGAACGCCCCTTCTGGCAGGTGCCGGAAGCGAAGATCGGCACAGAATACACCGCTTCCAAGCTGAACGGGGAGCTTTCTGAGAGCAGCAACAAGCTGCGGTTATTCTCGTCCTATGCGGGTGAGGGCAAGGAGGGCCTGACTTATGCACAGGCAGCGCGGTGGCTGCTGAGTGTGAATGGCTACGATGACACCTCTGCAAAGCCCAAGGGCAAGGGACTGCCCTCGGTGGGTGCTGGCTGGCTTGGCAAGCTGGGATACATTCAGGCACAGGGCAACAATCTCTTTGAGACCCTGATGCTGAACCTGACCCTGCTGCAGGATGGCGTGAAGCTGTGGGGGGGAAATCAGCCCTGCTGGGAACTGGAACAGCCCCACAGTGCAGAGCGCACAGAAATCGCCCTGCCGGACAATCCTGCGCAGCTGCTGACCCTGCAATCCCGGCGGCTCCTGCTCAGCCGGGAAGGGGAAATCGTGACCGGATTTTCTCTGCTGGGCGGCGATTTCTTCCCCCGGGAGAACGCATTTGCAGAACAAATGACCGTCTGGCGTGACCCGGATGCCAAAAAGAGCAAAAAGACCGGGCAGGTCACCTTTGTGCCCAGCCGTCACGACCCGGCAAAGCAGTTCTGGCGGGAGTTTCCGGCAGTGTTCTGTGAGGAAGGGGAAAGCGTCCGCAGGCCCGGCGTTGTCCGCTGGGTGGAAATGCTTCAAAATGACCCGGACTGTCCGCTGGAACGCAAGCGGCTGATCCGCTTTGCCATCAGCGGCATGAAGTACGGAGATAAGGATTTCTTCGTGAACGATTCTTTCAGCGACAGCCTGACCTTTCAGGCCGCGTTGCTGGGAGAACTGGGACGGCGCTGGACAGTGCCCATCCGGGATGAGATCGGGCGCTGCGAGCAGGCCGCGCAATGCGTCGGCCGCCTTGCCTGGGAGCTCTCCCTTGCGGCGGGAGATAAGAACGATACGACCGCGGAATCCGCCCGCACCCAGTTCTACTTTACCATCGACCAGCCGTTCCGGCTTTGGCTGCAGAGCATTGACCCCGAAACGGACAAGCTGGACGAAAAAGCCGATGAATGGCAGGAGAAAGCCCGCAAACTGGCCGCAGAGCTGGGTCGCCAGATGGTGGAGTGGGCCGGAAATGCCGCCTTTGTGGGCCATAGGGTCGAGGTGAAAACAGGCGGTAAAAAGGACGAAAAGAAAACCGTTCTGTATACGGCCCCCAAGGCCTACAATAGCTTCCTGTACAATCTGCGGAAGCTCTATCCGAGGAAAGAAGGAGGAACAGCATGATAACGGATGCGATCCATGATTATGTGGCCGGACAGCTGAGCGGGCTGTGGAGCCTGCCCAAACCCCAGCGGCGTGCCCGGCTGGCAGAGCTGCGCCGGGGCGTTGGGCATCAGCCCGGCGATCTGCCGGCGCTGTGGGGCAGCTTTCTGCAGGAACTGCCCAAAGAGCTCTGGGGCAGGGAAACGGCGGCAGGAGAGTGCCGGGAACCATCGGAAGCCGAGTGGGCGGTCTACCTTGCCCTGACTCTTTACGCCCTGCACCAGCAGGGAGAAGAGAACGTTTCCATGAATGAAAAGGGCTGCACGCTGGGCAGGGCGGTGCGCCTGCTGGCCCAGAATTCCGCAGCTGCCGCGCAGGACTGGACCGAGAGCAGCGTCCTGCGCCGGTTCAACGCACTGGCCACAGCGGATTCCATGCCCGAGGTGTCCCACTACCTCCGGGGGATGGTGCAGCTGTTCCGGGGAAATGAACCGAAGCTGAAACTGGATTACCCCCGGCTGGCTGTGGAGCTGTACCGGTTCCAGCTCCCGGATCAGGCAGCCAATGTCCGCCTGCAGTGGGGCCGGGATCTCTACCAGATGAATGCCGACACACCTGAAACCGAAAAAAAGGAGAATTGAAATGGATACCAAGCGTCTGTATGTTGATTTTCATGTGCTGCAAACGGTGCCGCCCAGCTGTGTGAACCGCGACGATACCGGCAGCCCCAAGACGGCTGTCTATGGCGGTGCCACCCGCGCCCGGGTATCCTCTCAGGCGTGGAAGCACGCGATCCGCAAAATGTTTGCCGACGAAATGGCCGACATGGTCGAGACCGGAAAACGCACCCTGAAAGCAACTGACCTTGTGGCCGGGGAACTGGCCGCACTGGCTCCTGAACTGGACGATGCCAGACTGAAAAAGGATGCAAAAAAGGCACTGGAAAATGCAGGCATCAAGCTGAAAGATGACAACAACGCCGCCCTGCTCTTTTTGAGCACGGCCCAGGCCCGGGCGCTGGCCCGGCTGGCCGCCGAGGACTGCGAGGAGAAGGATGACTACAAAAAGGCCCTGAAGGAGAACCCTTCGGTGGATATGGCTCTGTTTGGCCGGATGGTCGCCAGCGATCCTTCCCTGAATTACGATGCCGCAGCTCAGGTGGCCCACAGCATCTCCACCCATGCCGTGCAGAACGAGTTTGATTACTTCACCGCTGTGGATGACTGTGCCCCGGAGGATTCGGCAGGTGCGAGCCATCTGGGCACGGTGGAGTACAACTCTTCCACCCTGTATCGCTATGCCACCGTCAACATGGTGGAACTGGTACACCTGCTGGGGGCTGAAAAGGCAGCCCAGGCTGTCCGGGTGTTCGGCGAAGCCTTCATCCGCTCCATGCCCACCGGAAAGCAGAACAGCTTTGCCAACCGCACCCTGCCGGATGCTGTCTATGTCACCCTGCGGGAGGATCAGCCTGTGAACCTCTGCGGTGCCTTTGAAAAGCCGGTGCGCAAGAGCCCCGAGGGCTATGCGGAACCCTCCAAGACGGCGCTGAAGCAGTATGCGCAGCAGGTGTATGCCTGCTATGCGGATGCTCCGGCCCAGAGCTTTGCTGTGGGCATCGGGCTGGACGAGCTGGCCCCGGCCATGCCCCTGAACCAGATGCTCACCGCGCTGGAACGTGCCGTAAAGGAGAAGTTGCCCGGAAATGAGGTGTGACCATGGCAACGCTGTTGCTTCGGCTGGCCGCGCCCCTGCAATCGTGGGGTGCGGATTCCAAATTTGAGACCCGCAAAACGAACCGGGAACCCACCAAAAGCGGTGTCATTGGCCTGTTGGCAGCGGCTCTGGGCCTGCGCCGGGACGATGCTGCAGGCCTTGCTCGGCTGAACGGCCTGCACTTTGCCGTCCGTGCTGACCGGGAGGGCAGCCTGCTGGTGGATTTCCACACAGCCAACCGGGAAGAGGATCGGAAAAAAGGCAAGGCTCCCTATGTGACCTACCGCCATTACCTGCAGGATGCGGTCTTTCTGGTGGGGCTGGAAAGCGAGGACACCGCCCTGTTACAGGAGCTGGAAACGGCCCTGAAACATCCGGTCTACCCGCTGTATCTGGGGCGGCGTTCCTGCCCGCCCACCCTGCCGCTCTTCCTTGGCATCCGGGCCGGGAAACTGCTGGATACCCTGCGGGCAGAACCGCTGCTGGTGAAACAGAGGAATGGGGCCCCCTTGCGCATCGTGGCAGACGCGGACCCGGCGGATGCTGCTGCCGTGCCCCGGCGTGATCTGGCGGTGTCGTTCAGCCCCATCCACCGGCAGTACGGCTTCCGCCCGGTGCGGGAGTGGAACACAAACCCGCCGGAAATGCCCGGCGCGACCGAACATGACGCAATGGCAGAATTGAGGTGAGGAATCATGTATCTATCCCGCGCAGAACTTGACCCGACCCGCCGTGAGACCATGGTGGCGCTGATCTCGCCCCAGAAATTCCATGGTGCGGTGGAAAACGCTTTTCCCGGTGCGCGCCGCCGCAGGCTGTGGCGGCTGGATCAGCTGGGAGAAAAACTGTACCTGCTCCTGCTCAGTGAGGAACGGCCGGACCTGACCGCCCTGTGTGCGCAGTTCGGCACCGGTGCGCCTCCGGAGACCCGGCCCTATGACCCGCTGCTGGAACGGGTGACAGCGGGCAGCTGCTGGCAGTTCCGCCTGACTGCCAACCCCACCCGCAGCAAAAAAGACTCTGCCGACCATACGGCCCGGGGAACCCTGAAACCCTGCTATCTCGAGGTGGAGCAGGAGGAATGGCTGTGGGCGCAGGCCGCAAAGCACGGCTTTGCCGTCTCGGAGGGGTCCTTCGCAGTGACCCGGAAGCAGACCTATCACTTCAAGAAAAACGGCACCCGGCCCGTTACCCTGCTGGCTGTGACCTACGAGGGTGTTCTGCAGGTGACAGACCCGGAGGCCTTCAAGGCCCTGCTGTGCGAGGGCGTTGGCCGGGGCAAGGCCTATGGCCTTGGCCTGATGACCATCATCCACAGGGGAGGAGACCATGGCTGAGATGCCGGGCATTGCGCGGCCCGAACGGCAGGCGCTGCCGCAGCTCCGGGACCGGATGACCTTTCTGTATCTGGAACACTGCACCCTTGGCCGGGACAATGGAGCCATTACCGTAACGGATGAAAAGGGAATCGTTCAGGTTCCGGCAGCGGGCATCTCTGTCCTGCTGCTGGGGCCCGGCACCCGTGTGACCCACCGTGCCATGGAGCTGATGGGGGATACCGGTGTGGCAGCGGTCTGGGTGGGGGAGCATGGCGTGCGGTTCTACGCCCATGGCCGTGCCCTGAGTGAGCACTCCCGCCTGCTGGAACGGCAGGCTGAGCGCTTTTCCAACCAGCGGGAGCATCTGGAAGTGGTGCGCAAAATGTACCAGCTCCGTTTCCCGGATGAAGATGTTTCCCACCTGACCACCCAGCAGCTCCGGGGCCGGGAGGGCAGCCGGGTGCGCACGGCATACCGCAAGGCCGCAAAGGCCACCGGTGTCAAATGGAATGGCCGGGTGTATGACCCCAATGATTTCTCTGCAGGAGACCTCGTCAATCAGGCCCTTTCAGCGGGCACGGCCTGCCTGTACGGCCTGGCCTTTGCGGTCATCACTGCGCTGGGCTGCGCGCCGGGACTGGGATTTGTCCACGTCAAGCACGAGGGCTCTTTTGTGTACGATATCGCCGATCTGTACAAGGCCGAGGTGGTCATCCCGCTGGCCTTCGAGGTGGCGGCGCAGGCTCCGCAGGATCTGCCCTCCGTTATGCGCCGCCGTGTGCGGGATGCCATGGTGGAACATCATATTCTGGAGCGGATGGTGCACGATGTCCGCTGGCTGCTCCTGAACGAAGAGGAGCAGGCGGCGGAACCGGAAGCGGTCTATCTCTGGGACAGCAAGATCGGCACCGTTGCCAACGGCATAAACTACTTCGATGCGGAAGAAGGTGAGGAGCCATTGTTGTCCTGACTATGACAAACTGTCCGCCCAGCCTGCGGGGTGACCTGTCCAAGTGGCTGTGCGAGATCAACACCGGCGTGTATGTGGGCAATGTGAGCAGCCGTGTGCGGGATGCCATCTGGGATCGCGTCTGCGAAAACCTGAAAAACGGGCAGGCAACGCTGGTGTTCAACACCAACAACGAACAGCGGATGGATTTCCGCACCCACAACACCAGCTGGGAGGCCGTTGATTTCGAGGGCATCAAGCTGATGCGCCGCCCGCTGCCCCGGACGCAGGCCCCGGCGGCTGATCTCAAACCGGGATTCAGCAACGCGGCCAAACGCCAGATGGCTCAGAAGATGGCCCGGAAGAAAGCCGCCGCCCCTGCCAAGGAAGAAAGCTACACCGCGATCGACCTTGAAACCACCGGTCTGAACGCCGCCTCAGATGCCATTGTGGAATACGGCGCTCTCCGTGTGCGGGATGGTCAGCCTGCCGAAGAATTTTCGGCCCTTGTCCGGGGCACAGAACCTCTGCCGGATGTGGTGGCAAAGCTCACCGGCATCACGCCAGAGGAGCGGAGCGGCGGTATGGAGCCGCTGGCCGCGCTGGAGGCGTTTCTCGCATTCGTGGGCAAAGACACGCTGGTGGGCTATCACCTGAGATTTGACCTCGATTTCTTGCGTGCGGCCTGCATCCAGAATGACAGACCCCTGCTTACCAACCGCAGCATCGATGTTTTGCCCCTTGCCCGCCGTAAGGTGTCGGGGGTGATGAACTATAAGCTGCTCACGCTGGCCCGGTATTTTGAGGTTGCCCAGCAGGAGACCCATCGCGCCCTGCCCGACTGCCGCCTGATCCAGCAGGTCTATGCAAAACTGAATGAAACGGGATCGGCCCGCTGATAAAAATGCCGCTTCTATGGGATCTTTTTAGTCTTTTCCCCGCCCACGCGGGGGTGATCCTGAGCCGCAGTTCTTTGGAGCAATCCGAGTAATCTTTTCCCCGCCCACGCGGGGGTGATCCTGTGTCGCCCGGCAATACTTCATCCACGTAGAACTTTTCCCCGCCCACGCGGGGGTGATCCTGTATCGCCGGGAAGGACTTCGTCAACGTAGAACTTTTCCCCGCCCACGCGGGGGTGATCCTCCGAGTAATGAACAACACCACACGTTGTATGCCTTTTCCCCGCCCACGCGGGGGTGATCCAGACCGGCTTTTCCGGTCTGTGTTATGTGTTACCTTTTCCCCGCCCACGCGGGGGTGATCCTTCCTCGACCGCTGACACGGTTCCTGCTCTCGCCTTTTCCCCGCCCACGCGGGGGTGATCCGTACCGCCGATTGACGCACAGCAGCAAGTGGAGCTTTTCCCCGCCCACGCGGGGGTGATCCTTGCATAAAGTTCAAAAGTCATTGTTGTTATCCCTTTTCCCCGCCCACGCGGGGGTGATCCCGTGCCGAGCACAGGCCCCAGCACTGCCCGGCCCTTTTCCCCGCCCACGCGGGGGTGATCCCATGTTGAGAAGCAGCGCATTTTCGAGTTCTAACTTTTCCCCGCCCACGCGGGGGTGATCCCAGTGCTCGTACCTGTTCACGGTATCGACTGCCCTTTTCCCCGCCCACGCGGGGGTGATCCTCATTTGGGATAACTTCAAAAAGTTCATGGGCGCTTTTCCCCGCCCACGCGGGGGTGATCCTGTTGGTCGGCCATTCGGTTACATCCACGATCTCTTTTCCCCGCCCACGCGGGGGTGATCCCATGGGCAGCCATACGCCCTCCAGCTCCTTGTTCTTTTCCCCGCCCATGCGGGGGTGATCCTAGCGTAGTTTGCCCCTGTAAGCCTTCCTGAGACTTTTCCCCGCCTGCGCGGGGGTGATCCCAACAGCTTCACTCAGGCCGCCATCGAGGCCGACTTTTCCCCGCCTATGCGGGGGTGATCCCTCAATGTTCTTGCCGCCGTTGGCCGGAATGGGCTTTTCCCCGCCCACGCGGGGGTGATCCCATCTGGCTGAATGGTCTGGTCGGCGCAGGCTACTTTTCCCCGCATATGCGGGGGTTCCACATTGACAACCCTGCGCAAAAAGCAGATAATAGGTTTATCTTGAATGCAAATGCAGAGCGAGGGAAAGTATATGCTGTATTTTGAAAACGATTACTGCGAGGGTGCGCATCCGGCGATCCTACAGAAGCTGGTGGAGACCAACTTTGAAAAGGTCTCCGGTTACGGCACCGATCCCTATTGCGCCAGTGCGAGGGAGAAGATCCGTGCGGCGTGCGGCGCACCGGATGCCGATGTCTGGTTCATTTCGGGCGGTACCCAGAGCAACGCCATCGTCATTGCATCGATGCTGCGCCGCTGGGAGGGTGTGCTGGCCGCATCCACCGGCCATGTGGCTGCCCACGAGGCCGGTGCCATCGAGTTCACGGGCCACAAGGTCATCGGCCTGCCGCACACCAACGGCAAGCTGGATGCCGGGACTGTTGAGGACTGGTGCAGGACCTTCTATGCCGATGGAAATATGGACCACCTCGTGTTCCCGGGCATGGTGTACATCTCCCACCCGTCGGAGTACGGCACCCTGTACACCAAGGCAGAGCTGGAAGCGCTGTCCGCTGTCTGCCATAAGTACCACATGCCGCTGTTTATGGACGGTGCCCGTCTGGGCTATGGTCTGGCCGCCGAGGGCACCGATGTGACGCTGGCCGATGTGGCCCGCCTGACCGATGTGTTCTACATCGGCGGCACCAAAGTGGGTGCGCTCTGCGGCGAGGCAGTTGTGTTCCCACACGGCGCACCGGCTCACTTTATGACCATGGTTAAGCAGCAGGGCGCTCTGCTGGCAAAGGGCCGTTTGCTGGGCATCCAGTTTGATGTACTGTTCACCGATGACCTGTATCAGACCATCAGCAAAAATGCCATTGAGACCGCCGCCGTGCTCAAGAAGGGGCTGGCCGAAAAGGGCTATTCGTTCTTCATGGATTCGCCCACGAATCAGGTGTTCATCGTGTTGTCCAACGAGCAGCTGGCCGCGCTGGAAGGCAAGGCAAAGTTCGGCTTCTGGGAGAAGTACGATGATACCCACACCGTTGTCCGCATTGCCACCAGCTGGGCCACCCGGATGGAAGAGGTGGAGCAGCTGCTGGAGCTGATGTAAGGGCACACCTGCCAAATGGCGGTGCGTCTCTTTGTGCAGGATGCAGATTGTATTTCCCGCGCGGATATGCTATTCTTAACTGGATAAAGGCTGCACTTTGTGCACCGTGGAAGGATGGTTTATATTATGGGCTTTTTTGACAAGCTTTTTGGCGGCAAGGCCGCATCCGAGACGAAATTTTCCGGCCAGAAGATGACGGTCATGCTTCCCATTGACGGCAAGGTGATCCCGCTGGAGCAGCTGCCTGACGAGACTTTTGCCTCTGCGATCCTGGGCCCCGGCTGCGGCGTGGAGCCCACCGGCGACACCGTTTATGCTCCCTTTGACGGCACCGTTACGCAGGTGCCCGAAAGCCTGCACGCCGTTGGTATGATGAGCGATGACGGCATTGAGCTGCTGATCCATGTCGGCATGGACACGGTGGAGATGAAGGGACAGGGCTTTACCTCCCTGACCAAAGAAGGGGCCAAGGTCAAGGCCGGCACCCCGCTGCTGAAGGTGGATCTGGAAGCCATCCGTGCCGCAGGCCACCCCACTGCAACGGCTCTCATCGTGACCAACAGTGATGACCTGCCGGAGATCAGTGTTGCTGCAAACGGCGATGCTGCCGCTGGCACGCCGGTGTTCAAGTTCAAGAAATAAGTGAGCAGATCCCCCGGAGGCAGAGTGCTTTCGGGGGATTTTTGCGGAGAAAAGTCGTACTTATTTGCAAAAAAGCTGTATTTTGCGCGGTTTTCTCTTGCATTACAGGGGAAGCTGTGCTAGAGTAGACAAAGTGTGAGCCAAAAACCGGTACTGTGAGAGGAAAAGTATATGGAAACAAAAAAGAAACACGAATTATCCCTTGCAAAACGCATGGCGATTTCTCTGGTCTGCGGCCTGGTGGCCGGTCTGGCCTTTATGTTCCTGCGGGAGCATCTGAACGCCAGCGGTCAGGCAGAGACCTGGACCACCATCAACAACCTGCTGTTCCAGGATATCACCGCCGAGGGCGCTGAGCGTGCCTTTGGCATCTTCTACATCATCGGCCAGCTCTTCATCAAGGCGCTTCAGCTGGTGATCATCCCCATGGTCTTTACCTCCATTTCGCTGGCCATTGGCAGCATTGCAGATACCCGCACCATGGGCCGCATTTCCGCAAAGACCCTGTTCTGGTTCCTGCTGTGCTCCTTCCTGGCGCTGCTGCTGGCAGGCTGTGTGGGCTACGGCGCCTACTCCATGGGCCTGTTCAACACCCGCATCGAGGGTCTGGCAGAAGCCAGCGGTTCCACCGGTTCCAACCCCCTGAACGTGGTGCTGAACATCATCCCCTCCAACATCATCACTGCCTTTGGCAGCAATGGCGCTGTGCTTTCCAGCGTGTTCCTGGCAGTGGCCATCGGCCTGAGCATGAACACCCTGGGCGAGAGCCGCACCGCGACCCTGCGCCGCCTGCTGGGCGAGGTCAACGATGTGGTGGTCGTGTTCCTGAACTTCATCGTCAACAACTTTGCCCCCTTTGCAGTCTTTGTGCTGCTGACCCGCACCTTCGCCATCTACGGCATTGATTACCTCAAGCCCGCGCTGGTCTATGTGGTGGTCACGGTGGTCCTGCTGCTGGCCTTCCTGATCATTGCCTACCCGCTGGTCATTGCACTGGGTGCCAAGCTGAACCCCTTCACCTTCATCCGAAAGATCGCCAACGTGGCAGTGTTCGGCTTCTCCACCTCCTCCAGCGCAGCCACCCTGCCCCTGAACATCAAGGTGTGCGAGGAAGAGTTCGGCGTGGATGAGAGCATTGCTTCCTTCGTCCTGCCGCTGGGCATGACCATCAACATGGACGGCACCGCCATCATGCAGGTCATTGCCACCGTGTTCATTGCAGGCTGTGCCGGTTACACCGTCACCCCCGGCCAGCTGGTCGTGGTCGCCCTGCTGGCCCTGCTGGCATCTGTGGGCACCCCCGCCGCTCCCGGCG
>OGZW01001833.1_pt1 | contig 17038 bp, 17 predicted proteins | sample 1577001 | NCBI WGS metagenome assembly OGZW01 (sample SAMEA3541519, study PRJEB24748) | human gut metagenome | biome: human gut; feature: human-associated habitat; material: faeces | place: China | collected 2012 | reverse complement strand
GGTTTTACGCAACCGGAAGTTACAAAGCTTCTTACAGATACACATTGCGAAGCATCACCGAAATCGAGCCGTTCTGCTGCAACAGCGACAAAATACGGCTGTGCCGTTCCGGAAGGCTCAAAAGTGGTTCTTCACCTGGTTTGTTCATGCGCAATTAAAATTTTAAAGTTTTGAGAGACTAATATACGAAAAATATTCGAAACACGAACATTCCGCCGCGATTATTTTCCCTCCCGCAAGAAATTGCATGCCCGATCAGAATATTTCAAATTAAAAGGTTTTTTATTTTGAAATCGCCGAAATGATTTGTACTTTTGTTCCGAAACGAAATCAATCATCAAACCGATATTTATGGAAAGAGCATCACAAATCAAAAAGTTGTCCGACAAGGGCAAAATCTGGGACATGGTAGTCGTAGGCGGCGGTGCGACCGGACTCGGCGTCGCGGTGGATGCAGCCACGCGCGGCATGAGCGTAGCCTGCCTGGAGAAGACCGACTTTGCGAAATGTACGTCGAGCCGTTCGACCAAACTCGTGCACGGCGGCGTGCGCTACCTGCAAAAGGGCGACGTGATGCTGGTGCTTGAAGCGTTGCGCGAGCGCGGCCGCATGAAGGCCAACGCCCCGCATCTGGTGAAGGACCAGGCGTTCGTCATTTCGAACTACCGCTACTGGGACAATTTCCTTTACTTCTGCGGCCTGACCTTCTACGATCTGCTCTCGTTCGGCTTCGGCTACGGACGTTCGAAGTACATCTCCGCCAAGAAAGTGATGAAATACATCCCCACCTCGGTCGAAAAGGGGCTGAAGGGCGGCGTGGTCTACCACGACGGACAGTTCGACGACTCGCGCATGGCCATCAACCTCGCCCAGACCTGCGTCGAGAACGGCGGCACGGTCGTCAACGAGGCCACCGTGACGGGCATCCTGCACAATGAGGCGGGCAAGGTCGCCGGCGTGAAGTTCGTCGACAACACCACCGGCGAGGAGTATTCGATCAAGGCGCGCAGCGTCGTGAACGCCGCCGGCTGCTTCGTCGACGACATCATGCACATGGACAGCCCCGAACACCGCAAGATGGTCACCCCGAGCCAGGGCGTGCACCTCGTAAGGTTAAATATGTTTGAGCCTGTCACGTTGCTGACTGCAAGCGTATTGTTGTGTGCTATGGATGCTGCCACACTGACCGCTGTTTCAGGAAGCGAAGTTCCCATCGCAACAATTGTCAGTCCAATGATAAGTGACGGCACCTTGAAGCGCTTTGCCACGCTTGAGCTGCCCTCCACGAACAGGTCTGCGCCCTTTACCAAAAACACAAAGCCCACTATGAGGCAGAGCAGCACCACTATAAACGGTGCATTATTGATGAAATTTTCCATGTTGAATCCTCCATTTTTTTATTTTTTAAAAGCTTATAATACCCAGGTGCTCAAGCAATATCTTCACACCTATGAGTATGAGAATGATTCCTCCGGCTATCTCTGATTTCTTTTTATATTTATTGCCGAAAAAGTTTCCGACTATGACTCCGATGATTGAAAGCACAAAGGTGGTAAGTCCGATGATTGCAATAGCCCAGTAGATGTTTAAGTTGTCATAGGTAAATGCAAACATGATTCCGACTGCCAGCGCATCGATACTTGTCGCAATTGCAAGCAGAAGCATCTCCCCCTGATTAAGTGCCAGATCTTTTTGCCCGACCGCATCATCATCCTTTTCCTTTACTGCCTCATAAACCATCTTGCCACCGATAAATCCTAACAGGATGAATGCTATCCAGTGGTCAATGCTTGTGATGTACTTTTCAAAGCGTATGCCCAGCATATAGCCGATAAACGGCATGAGTGCCTGAAATCCTCCAAAATACAGGCCGATTGTCAGCGCCTGCTTTCTGTTTACCTTTGTCATTCCAAGTCCCTTGCAGATAGATACCGCAAAAGCGTCCATTGACAAACCTACTCCTATAAGCAGGATTTCAATAAATAGTACCATATTTTTCTCCCTTTTGCCTAGTGTGCGGCGATTAATTTCTCCCATATGAGTATATGAAATGAGTATATGATAGCTTCACATGTAGCTTCATATGAAAAAATGAGACCCTCGCATGCAGACACCAAACTTTATAAAGCTATTATTATATAGCTTATATAACTTTATTGTGTGCCGCATACTTGAGTCTCATTCTTTAATGTTTGCCAGGTCTATTGACCGGTCTGTTGACAAACCACGTATATGTAATGATACGCGAACTACTCCCTCAGAGGTAGTGTGTATTTAATTAATCGCCTTTGCTTCTAAAAAAATATATCAAATGACATGGGCTGTGTCAATGTATTTTACCGCTAATCTTTGTACGGAGTGGCTAACTTTTTAAAATAATCAAAACACCCGGAACATTTTTTACAAAACAAATTTTATACAGACTTACACAACTAATTATTTTAAAATCATGGTTGACATGAAAAACAACATGTGATATGTTTACTACGACAGACATAGTATGACACTCGTAGTATGTTACTCGTAGTATTGAATAATTTTAAGATGAAATTAAACACTTGATACAGGAGGTGAATAATGCTCAATATAAGCAGCGATGTCATCCGCGGATACAACGATACCATCATACTCTACCTGCTCCTCGACAGACCATCCTACGGCTACGAGATTTCAAAGCAGATAAAGCTAATATCCGAGGAAAAATACGTCATAAAAGAAACAACTCTCTACTCTGCATTTACCCGCCTTGAGAAAAACGGTTATATCACATCATTCTCTTCGAGCGACAATGCAAGCGGCAAAAGGCGGACCTACTATCAGATTACCGATGCCGGCAGAGAATATTACAGGATGAAATGCGAGGAATGGAAGCTGACACTTGATGTAGTAAGCAAATTTATACGATTTTAAAGGAGACATTTTATGGAAACTATAAAGAATTATCTGGAAAATATGTTTTCGCACCTCCCGAATACCCCCGAGGTGCAAAAAGCCAAATATGAGCTCTATCAGATGATGGAGAATAAATACAACGAATTAATATCAGAGGGCAAATCTGACAACGAAGCCATAGGCATAGTCATATCAGAGTTTGGAAATCTTGACGAGCTTGCTGACTCACTTGGCATCAAGAGCTTCGTGGATCCTAGCCAGGCAATGCCTGCCGCCAATACACTCTCACACGAAACTGCAGCTGCATTTCTCAGGGATTCAGCAAAGCACGCATATCTCACTGCCTTTGGAGTGCTGCTTTGCATAATCGCAAGTCTTGGACCGATATTCAGCGAATGCATTCCGCGTTCACTCGCTTCACCGGACGCATCTGATGCAATCGGCATCACGTTCCTGTTCGTTTGTATCGCTGTGGCAGTCGGCTTCTTTATCTTCTCAGGCTCTCTCTCATCCAAGTGGAGCTACCTGAAGCAAGAGCCTTACTGCATAGATTTTGAGACGGCAAACTGGGTCATCGAGCGAAAGGAAAGCTACCGCTCCACACATGCAATGCTTTTAACAGTGGGTATCATGCTCTGCATACTCTGCGCAGTGCCGGCAATCATAATCAGCTCACTGAACACCAAAAGCACCTTCGCAGACTCACTTTCAGGCGGACTCGTGCTCGTGTTTATAGCAATCGGTGTATTCATGATAGTATTCACAAACATGAAGAAATCAAGCTTTGACAAGCTTCTTTCCCTGAACGGAGCACAGACTATGGGCGGTAATTTTGCCAATTCACACGATGGCAAGGTGCACTATGAAAACCCTGTTGTGGCTGCAATCATGTCAGTCTACTGGTCAACAGTCACATGCATTTATCTATGCTGGAGTTTTATTACCTTTGACTGGGGTATCACATGGATTATCTGGCCAGTAGCTGCAATCATCAATTCGCTGGTGGAAAATCTGCTCGGCGATAAACATGGAAATTAATGGAAACCAAGACAGTCAAAAATGTGTGTAGCATATTTTGAATAATCACAAAACAAATTATGCAACAAGATAATTCAGAAATGGAGACAAGTCATGAAAAAGAATATATATCTAATAATAATTACAATAATTACCGTGGTCTGCATCATCGCCGGGAGTCTCTACCATATCGGGGGCTTTGCCCTAGGCCTGTTTGACAATCTGATTCCGCGCTCAGACAAGTCTCTCGGAAACGTATGCACAGAGGAACTTTCAGTCGATGAATTTTCAAACCTGGTATTTGATACAACCATATCGAACATCAACGTGAAAACCGGTGACAGCTATATGGTCTCATACAAATGCAACAAGCGTCTGGTTCCAAAGGTTAAGAGCACAGGCGATACCCTCACAATATCACAGAGCAATGGAGCCAACTACAGAAGAAACACCACGAGTGAAATCACTGTTACCATTCCTGAGGGCGCAGCATTGAACAAGCTCTCCCTTGATACCGGCGTAGGCGAGGTAAACCTTAATTCCCTGACCGTAGCCGATGCAGAATTTGACACCGGCATAGGCGATTTATATGTCACAGACTGCAGCTTCACCACATGTGATGTGGATGGCGGAACCGGCAACCTTAGCTTTGAAAACTGTGTCTTTGACGAGATGGATATCGACGGCGGTACAGGTAACATCACCGTGACATCCTCACAGTCACTTGACGGTTACATGATGGACCTGGACTCAGGTACAGGCGATATCACAATCAACGGCAATGACTATGATGATGAGTATGAGGTAAATGAGCATGCCAAAAAGCACCTGATTATTGACTCAGGGCTTGGGGATATTGAGGTGAAATATTAAATTAAACTTTTCACTTTTTATTGTCCATAAACTGCGGCTCCATATATCCGGTTCCTGACATGGACTTGTAGTAGCGGCTTGCGGCCTGCGTGCCGACACGCACCTCGCTGGCCTGCTTCTTTATGGATACAAATTTCAGAGTCATGAGATCCTTGTTGCGGGCCTCCTGACTCTGTATTTTTACGCTCTTGTCCGTGATACTGCGGATATGCTCCTGCATGGTGCGTATCTGCTCCTTGTAGTCCTCTTTGTGACCATTCAGTTCTTCCTTTGTACGTTCAAAAAGCTTCTCAAAGCCTGAGTCTAAATTATTGAGCTGGTCGATAAGCCTGCTCTTTGCCTCAACTACCTCGTCGAAGTCGTCAGGTGTAAGCTGTGGATCCTCGAGCTGGTTCTTCTGCTTGATATCAAGCTCTATTATCCGGTCGAGTACCTGCTCCTTTTTCTCAAGGCTTTGTATCATTATGTCTATGTAAGTCTGTTCCATTGTGTTCCCCCTGTATTTTCGATTGTTTTTAACTATAATCATCTCTATGATAGCACAAAACGCACAAACAAGCTAGCTTCATGCTGCTGTCTCTGCGTTTTGTTTAAGTTAAAAACTCTCTATAATCCCTGTCGGTGATTTATGATACATTTATCTATGACACATGCAGCTTGTTTCCGTTACATGTTGCCTGCATGACCTCTTTCCACGCGTCACGCATAGTGCGCAGGTGCTCAAGCACCTCCTCAAGAATCTCCTTGTCCTTCTTTATGTTTGCCTCGACAAGGCGTCTGTGAAGATATGTGTATACATTGTTAAAATCCTTTGATACCGGATATTTGTCATCAAGAGTAGATTGGAACTCCTCTATGATACGCTCCACCTTGCGGATGTTTGTGTGAGCCTGCTGGATATCCTCCTTCTCCACTGCCATGATGGCAATATTACAAAATTTGATTGCACCATCATACAGCATGAGTGTAAGCTCTGCCGGTGATGCAGTCATGATTTTGTTGTTTGCATATGCTGCGTATGCTTTATTTTGTAACATAATATACCCTCCCTGGTATCTTTTATGAGAAGTAACTGCTAATTGAGCTCTGTGTGCTGTTGAGCTTGGTCATAGCTGACTCCATCTGAGTAAACTTGTTGTAGTAGTAATCCTCACGATCTGAGATCTTTTTTTCCCATTCCTTAATCGTCTTTGTGTAGTTAGTGTACTCTGTCTTCATCTGCTTGTCATTGTAAATGGTAAATGCCGAGCTCAAATCCGTAGACTTCATCTTGTCACCGATTGCACTATACAGATTAGTTGAAAGCTGCTGCATAAACTGCATTACAGTATCCGGATCATCGTTTATAGCTGCCATGAGCTTATCTGTCTTGCCGGATGTATTGGCGTCATCCTCATCACCATCAATGTGATATGCATTCTGCTCATTCTCCGCTGCATTCAAAAATCCAAGTGTGCTTATTCCAAAGCTTGAGAGCGAGTACTTCTTGCCGCCTATCTCAACTGATGACATCATGGCGGTCTGCATTGCTGTCATTACGCTGCCAAGTGTAGAATCCCTGCGAAGCAGAGAGTCCTTAATCTTTGTCTCCCACTTCTCAATCTCTTTATCAGACATCTGATCCTTCTCATCATCCGTGAGTGGCTCGTAGCTTCCTGCTGAATCAGCATTGTATAGCTTCGTCATCTCGTTGATGATGTTGTTGTACTCTGTCAGGAAATCCTTTACCTTATCATATACACCCTGTGTATCTGTGCTTGTTGTAATGCTTATAGCGCTGTCACCGGTCTCAGCAAGTGCCTCGATTGTCAGTCCATTGATTGAATAGCTGTTACTGTCACCTGTATATTTTACACCGTTCAGCTCAATCTCCGAATCCTGTCCTGCGACCTTCTTCACCTGTGAATTGAAAAGTGCCTTATTCTGAAGCGTGTATGCAGTGTTTACCCTGCCGAGCAGGTCATTTAGCGCCTGTGTATACTCAGACGAATCCTTCTGCTTTGAGGCAAGCTCCTTTACAATATTGCTATCTGCTGCTTTTTTTGTGTTGGCCTCTGCGGTCTCCTCCAGAGCGTTGGCTTTATTTACAAAGCCGTCTGCTTCGATTCCGTTTCCTGCTAAAAGCTGCTCTACAGCTTCCTTTCCATTGCCTGCATAAGCATTCTGAATAGCCTTTGTGAGGCTGGCAACCGAATACTCGTCATCGCTTCCGAGCACTTCGTCCTTTGAAGCCTCAAATGCCTGAACTGACGCAAGAGCCTCATCGTATGAGCTTTTAGTCTTTTCATCCATTGACTTGATGATTGTGTCATACGCTGCTGAAGCTGACTCTATGCCAGTCTTGTTTACGGCATCTGCCGCAATAGTGTATTCGGTCTTTTGTGAAACAGTGATGGAATCAGTTTTATCAGCTGTGCCATCTTCCTTTTGCAGATAGTACTTGCCGTTTGCCTCGTCCTTTTTGTAAGTCTTATCACCGACTTTCAGTGTTGTATCATCGACTACTGTAGGTACTGCTTCAAGCTCCTTGCCATCAGCGTCCGTATAAGCTGTCCTCGTAGATTCTGTCACATCATAGTACGATGTGGTATCCTTGTCCTTATCAGCAACGGCTGCAATATAGTGGCTATTGTTGTCGCTGTCAATATACTTATAGAGAGTATTTCCATTTGTATCGGTCAGTGTGGTCTTTGTATATGTATCATAGCTGTCACCATTCTTTGAAATCAATGCGCCATCACGAGATGAGCCAAGCTTCTCAAGCAGCTTCAGCTTATCACTATCGCCTGCATTATTTGCATCGAGCTTCTCATAAATGCCCTGAAGTGTGGCATATGAATAGCCATAGTTTACAGCATTCATAAGATTTTTGCTCTGCGCATTCATCTTAGCTGCATCTGTGGTCAGCTTGTTATAGCTTGCAACAGCAGCCTCGATTTTAGCCTTGGTCTCATCGTCTGAAGCTCCATGTAAAGCTGCATACTCATCATATGGATTGGATGAATAAGTACCGGTAGTGGTCTTTTCACCACCATATGCTATTCCCAGGCTATAAAGTGCTGATGCTCCATCTATATTGCTGCCGGTTATGGTAAAATCGTTTGCCACGCCTGTCTTTTTTGAACTGATATAAAATCTCTTGTAGCTTGAATCGTAGTTTGCATCAAGCCCCGCATTCCTGAGTTCCTTTACCACGTCGTTCATGGTAGATGATGCGCTGAGCGTGATGGACTTGGTCTCATCGCCCATCTTTACCTCAAGCTTGGCATCACCACCTGTGTAACCGAGCTGGGCAAGTGTAGTCTTCTCACTGTCTGCCTTAATTTCTGCTCCGGTCATATATCCGGCCTTTGCCATCTGCTTGATTTTCAGCGACTGTGTGCCGCTTGGTGCACCGGAGCCTGCCTTTACTGTGGCCTTGGTAGTATCCGAAACTGATGTCTTCTTTAAGTTGTATGCTGTAGAAAATCGCAGATTGGAAATATTGCTGTACAAGCTGTACACCTTGGTATTAAGGGATTTCCACGCATCCTGTGTCCACTCAAGCTTAGTCTGCGCCTTCTGATATTTCTCTTTTCTGGTGGTATATGACGATACCATTGCCTTTACAATAGAATCTGTATCCAGACCTGATGTCATTCCCGATAATCTGATTGCCATGGTGTCCTCCTATCTCTTCTCATCTACCATGAGTCCTGCCATCTCCCAGACCTTCGCTATCATGTCGAGTGTCTTCTCCGGCGGAAACTCCTTGATGACTTCCTTTGTCTTCTTATCAACTATCTTTATTGTCACGCGGTTAGTCTTCTCATGGATGCCGAACACTGCCTCCGACTGGTCTGCCAGTGCGCTCTTGTTGATATCATCCACAGCCTTTTTGAGCTGTGCATTGCCCTTGTCGAGCTGTCCTGCCTGCGCCTGTCCCTGTGCACCGGCATCACCGGCTGAATCACCGCTTGCTTCCTTCGTATTCATCGCCTGGATATTCCTTGCGATGCTGTCAGACACGACCTGATTGTCCGCACTGGACACCTCTGTCCTTCCCTGTGCCTGTTCCTTTATCTGTGCAGTTGATGTACTTCCCTGATAGACCATTCCTGCACCTTTGATTGCCTCTATTGCCATCTCTAACACCTCCGTGTGAAAATATGTTGCAATTGACTGTTGTTCTTACCCTATTCTAAGGAATATATCGGATGAATTGCGGGAAAGTTTATAGCTTTCTTCTCTTTTTAAGTATAAAGAAATTTTGAAAAATCCCGGTCCACATCAGGATACTTAACTTTATCCTATGACGTGAGCCGGGATGGATTGTCTCTTTATTCTTTTTGTGTTTTAGTCTTAATGCTCTAGATTTGCAAACTTCGTGTACTCAGGCAGCCATGCAAGGTTTACGGTGCCGATTGGACCATTACGCTGTTTAGCGATGATGATCTCTGAGATGCCCTTGAGCTCGGTGTCCTTGTTGTAATAGTCATCACGATAGATGAACATAACGACGTCGGCATCCTGCTCGATAGCTCCTGACTCTCGAAGGTCAGAAAGCATCGGTCTGTGTTCCGGTCGCTGCTCTACGGCTCGTGATAGCTGGGAGAGTGCCACTACAGGGACTGAAAGCTCTCTGGCGAGCGCCTTAAGTGAACGTGATATGTCTGAGATTTCCTGCTGACGCGATTCTGAGCCTCGTCCTGAGCCTGTCATGAGCTGCAGGTAATCGATGATGACGAGCTTTAAGTCGTGTTCGAGCTTGTATTTACGGCACTTGCTTCGAAGCTCTGATATGCTGATACCCGGAGTATCGTCTATGATGAGCTCGGAGTCTCCGATGATTCCGGCTCCCTCGACCAGCTTTTCCCAGTCGGCATCAGACAGATTTCCTGTACGCAGTGCCTGCGCATCTACCTTTGATTCGAGTGAGAAAAGACGGTTTACGAGCTGCTCCTTCGACATCTCGAGTGAGAATATGGCTGTACATAGATGTTCGTGGAATGCCACATGCTGTGCTATGTTGAGCACGAAGGCTGTCTTTCCCATTGACGGACGGGCTGCCACGAGCACGAGATCTGACGGCTGAAGTCCCGCTGTCCTGTAGTCAAGATCTATGAAGCCTGTCGGGATTCCTGTTACTGTGCCCTCCTGCTGTGCTGCTTTCTCGATTTTCTCGAGGGCATTCATGACTACAGTACGGATTGGCACGTAGTCACCTGTCTGCCTTGTGGAAAGCAGCTCAAATACATCGTGCTCTGTCTTGTCGAGTACACTCTCGAGTGATTCCTTGCCGGCGTAGCACTCGTTCTCTATGTCCTCTGTCACATGGATGAGCTTTCGCTTTATGGCATTCTCTTTTACGATATTGGCATAGTACTTGATGTTGGCAGAGGTCGGCACACTGGTGACGAGAGTTCTCACAAAGTCAAGGCTTTGTATTTCCTGCGGCACATCCTTTTCCTTTAAACGGTTCTGAAGTGTGACGAGATCTACAGGCTGCCCCTCTGTAAAGAGCTCAACCATGGTCTCAAATATGATGCCGTACTGCTGATGATAAAAATCCTCCTTAAGGAGCATCTCACTGGCAGTCACTATGGCATCCTTGCTCATAATCATGGAGCCGACCACGGACTGCTCTGCCTCAAGGCTGTTTGGCATTATTCGTTTGATTAATGCTTCTTCCAAGGGGATTCCTCCTATCCTTCAACCACTGATACTGTGAGGTTTGCTGTTACCTTTGGATGAAGCTTGACAGGTACCTCATAGTTTCCGAGTGCCTTAATTGACTCGTTAAGCTGCATCTTTTTCTTGTCGAGCTCTAAGCCATGCTGCTCCTTTGCCGCAGCCGATATCTCCTTGGTAGAGATGGAGCCGAAGGTCCTGCCACCCTCACCTGAGCGCAGCTTTACTACTACCTTTGTGTTCTCTACTACCTTTGCGAGTGCAAGTGCACTCTCGTAGTTTTCCTGTGCCACCTTGTCAGCGTGCTGGTTCTGAAGCTTTAAGTCATTTAAGTTCTTTGGAGTAGCCTCTACTCCGAGCTTTTTAGGTATGATATTGTTTCTGGCGTAGCCGTCACTTACGTTTACTATCTCGCCTTTTTTGCCTAATGGTTTTACGTCCTGTAATAAGATTACTTTCATTCTTCTATGTCTCCTTCTTTTAGCATTTCGTCCAGTGTATCCTGTATCATGCGCTTTGCCTGCACGATAGTGACGCCCTCAAGCTGTGCTCCTGCCACATTTAAGTGTCCGCCACCGCCCAGCTTCTCCATGATTATCTGGACATTTATCTCGTCGATTGAACGAGAGCTGATATAAATCTTGTCATTGTACTCCGTGAGCACAAATGATGCCTTGATTCCTATTATGTTGAGCAGCTCATTTGCCGCCTGTGCGCCGACGATTGTCGGGCTCTCCACATTCTCGCTAGGGCATACCGATATGGCAAACGAGCCCCTGTATACCTCTGCATGGCGCACGGCCTCGGCTCTTGCCTTGTAGCATGCCATGTCGTTTCTAAGCATCTTTCTGACGCGTGTTACCTCTGCGCCTGAGCGCTTCAAAAAGGCTGCAGCCTCAAATGTACGCACGCCTGTCTTCGTCATAAAGTTGTTGGTGTCGATGAGGATTCCTGCGTAGATGCAGTCGGCCTCTGTCGCATTTATCTTGACTCCGTCGTTGAAGTACTGCAATACCTCTGCGACCATCTCACACGCACTTGATGCATACGGCTCGATGTATGAAAGTATAGGATTCTCTATTATCTCGCTGCTTTGTCTGTGGTGGTCAAATACGACTATCTTTCCTGTCTTTCTGAGGAGCTCAGGGCACTCTGTGTAGCTTGGCCTGTTGGTGTCCACCACCATGACAAGCGTATCCTTACTCACCATCTCGAGGCCCTCCTCACTATTTATAAACATGTCTGTTGGATAGCCCTTTGCCTCTGAAAATGTCTCCATGAGAGGTCTGACTGAACTTGTCGGGTCATTTATTACTATCTGTGCCTTTTTGTCGAGATTCTTGGCTGCACAGTATATGCCTATGCCCGCTCCGAGCGAATCTACATCTGTGATGCTGTGACCCATGATAAGCACATTCTCACAGGTCTCAATGATTTCCTGAAGCGCCTGTGCCTTGACTCTCGCCTTTACCCTTGTCTTGCTCTCCACCTGCTTTGACTTGCCGCCAAAATACAGAATATCATTATGATCCTTTATAACTACCTGATCACCGCCTCGTCCGAGGGCCAGGTCTATGGCATTTCGCGCATATACGTAGTTTTCATTATACTTATCGCTCTTTATACCGATTCCGATACTGAGTGTGACCGCCATCTCGTTGCCGACCTTTATAGCCTTGACCTCGTCGAGCACCTTGAACTTGTCCTCCTTCATGCTGTCAAGGTACTTGTACTTGAACACCACGAAGTATTTGTCGTTTTCTATCTTTCTGACAAGTCCGTCATACTTGGCAAAGTACTGGTTTACACGCCTGTCGATAAGTGCAACGAGCAGTGACCTCTTTACGTCCTCTATGCTGTCGAGCGCCTCATCATAGTTGTCAATATACACAAGCGCTGAGACCTGCTTCTGCTCTGTGATTTCCTTCTTGCATCGATAAAGCTCCGACTCATCAAATACGTACAGCGCCGTCAAAAACTCGTCTGCCTCATTTGTGTCGATTATCTCATTTTCCTCTGCGATAGAGTTGAAATATATTCTTTTGACGGACAGTCTGACTATGCTGTCCTCTTCCTCGTTTACTATCTTGAAATCTGTCGGCGCATCACTCTTGGTGAGAAGCTCCCTGGTCACTGTCGGGAAAAGTGTCGTGATGGATTTGTGATAGCTTTTATCCACACCCATGAGCTCTGCGAATTTGTCATTTACCCAGAGTATCTTGCCGGAGTACTCAAGCAGGGCATACGGCACCTCAAACTCATTAAGCAGCCTCTTCTGCACCGATGAATACTGGGTTGCAAAGCTAATCAGCTCATTGGCAACAACTGACTTGCTTCTGACATACAAAAGCAGCACGAACGCAAAGTAAAACACTGTAAAGCCTACCATGCCATAGCCAAGCTTTCTGTCATAGCGCAGTGCTATTCCGTCAGCACATATCCACACAAACGTCAGATATAGCGGCCAGCACATGTAGCTTTTCAGCCTGCCCTTGAATTTTATTTTTTTCTTCATTTTACTCTCCTTATCCCCGGTGCGCTGCGATGATGCTGCCGGTGCAACGGTTGCGGTTTCGAGAATGTACTACAAATTAATAGTTACCGGCCACACCTTTGTGCAACCCGCATCGATTGATATACCTATTAGAGAGTATACCACTTTGTGGGGATTATTCCTAGTACTATATTTATCAGTTTGGAATTACAGGAGTTCAGGGCAATTATGTGTAATCTAAGCACAATTCTATGCAATCTAAAAAGCACCGCATATATCTGATATTGATATGATACATGCGATGCTTTTTGTGTGCTCTCATCTTCCGGTATTCATTTTGATTAAATATAATTACTTCTCAGTCTTATCCGCAGCTATCTCTGCAATTGACTTTGTAAGACCTGCAATCCCCTGAATCTCTGAAGGGATGATTATCTTTGTAGCCTTGCCGTCTGCTGCCTTGGCAAATGCCTCCAAGCTCTTTATCTGGAGCACTGCGTTGTCCGGATTTGCCTCCTTCAACATGCGCAGTCCGTCTGCATTGGCCTGCTGTATCTTGAGGATAGCCTCTGCCTGACCTGCTGCCTCCTGGATTGTTGCCTCCTTCTTTGCCTCTGCGCGAAGGATGGCTGCCTGCTTTTCAGCCTCGGCGTCGAGGATGACTGACTCTTTATTTCCCTCTGCAACAAGGATTGTTGATTTTTTCTCACCCTCTGCACGAAGAATGGCCTCTCGTCTCTCACGCTCTGCCTTCATCTGCTTCTCCATGGCATCCTGGATGGCCTTTGGAGGTATGATGTTCTTGAGCTCGACACGGTTTACCTTGATGCCCCATGGATCTGTTGCCACATCGAGTGTTGCGCGCATCTTGGTGTTGATTGTCTCACGGCTGGTGAGTGTCTCATCAAGCTCTAAGTCTCCGATGATGTTACGAAGTGTTGTGGCTGTGAGATTCTCAATTGCCATGATTGGATTCTCTACTCCGTATGCGTAGAGCTTTGGATCTGTAATCTGGAAATATACAACGGTGTCTATCTGCATTGTTACATTATCCTTTGTGATTACAGGCTGTGGTGGGAAATCTACCACCTGCTCCTTTAAGATGACTTTCTTTGCTATTCTGTCGATAAATGGCACCTTGAGGTGAAGTCCTACGCTCCATGTGGTGAGATATCCTCCCAAACGCTCAATTACCATCGCGTGTGCCTGTGGCACGATTTTGATGCAGTTTACCAATACTATAAGTACGATTACGAGTAACACTGCAAGTGCTATTAATCCTTCCATTTCCGGTTAAGCCTCCTTTACCCTTTTTACAATTAGTTTTACTCCGCTTATCTTTACTACCTCGATAAGCTCGCCTTTTCTTATGACCTGGGTCTCGTCCTGCGGTCTTACTGTCCACTCCTGACCGTTTACAACGGCTTTTCCCGTCTGCTTCATGCTGTCAGCATCCTCGGTGAGCACAGCTCTTTCTCCGACCAGACTGTCCACGTTTGTCTTCACTGTCCTGGAATTGATGTACTTCCCGGCCCATGGCTTTGTGAGAGCTAAAAGCACGACTGAAACGAGTATAAATACAATTCCCTGAACCACGACATTGCCGCCAAGCAGTGCGATTATAAACGCTACAAATGAGCCTGCCGCAAACCATATGGATGTGAGCCCGACTGTCATAAGCTCAACTAAAACAAAAACTACGGTAGCTGCCAACCAGAAAACAATGTATGTATCCATTTGAACCCTCCCTTTTTATTAGTATTTGTTTTATATTCATTTTATACTATGTAATTTGATTATGCAACAAATATTAATTTTTTAAACATAAAACATTTTTAACCTAAAAAATCCCGACCACCATCCGGTAGTCGGGATTTATCATACATTTATCTTATTCGCAAACGTATGGCATAAGAGCAAGATGACGTGCTCTCTTGATTGCTACTGTAAGAGCTCTCTGGTGCTTTGCACAGTTTCCTGTGATACGGCGTGGAAGGATTTTTCCTCTCTCAGAAATGTATCTCTTTAATTTGTTTGTATCTTTGTAATCAATGACATTGTCTTTTCCACAGAATACGCAGACTTTTTTTCTTCTACGCATTGGTCTTCTCTTCATTGATGAACCATCAGCTGATTTATTGTAAGCCATTTTTGTTACCTCCTTGAATATTTGTCCTCGTGGACACTACTAATTGAATGGAAGCTCCTCGTCGATTCCGTCCGGAATGTTCATGAAGCCATCCCCAGCAGCCTGGCTAGGTGCAGGTCTGTCTGCCGGTGCAAATCCGCCTGCATTTCCTGATGCGGCTGATTTGGACTCTGCAAACTCTGCATTCTCAACCACGACGTCAGTGGTGTATACCTTCTGTCCGTCCTTGTTTGTATAGCTGCCGGTCTGGATTCGACCCTCAACAACAAATTTTGTTCCTTTACGGCCAAATCTCTCAAAAAATTCTGCTATCTTTCCAAAAGCTACGCAGTTGATGAAATCCGTTGACTGCTCCTCTGCATTCTTGCTGTATCGTCTGTCTACTGCAAGTGAAAATCTTGCTATTGCAAGTGAGTTGTCCCCCTGGGCATAGCGGATTTCTGCGTCTCTGGTTAATCTACCCATAAGTATTACTTTGTTCATAATACAATCTCCTATTTTCTTATACTATGCCTCGTCTTTTCTAACGCATAAGAAACGAAGAACATTGTCCATGATACGAACGTCCTGCTCGATTTCTGCTGGGACTGTTCCCTCAGCATCGAACTGGATGAAGTAATAAAAGGCCTCAGTCATGTGCTGAATCTCGTAAGCTAATCTCTTCTTACCAGCCTCCTCAACTTCTGTAACAGTACCGCCGGCACGTGTGATGTACTCTTTTGCCTTCTCGACTACTGCTGTTCTCGCATCATCCTCGATCTTTGCACTAACGACGAGTGCTAATTCATATTTGTTCATGCGAATGTTACCTCCTTTTGGTCTCTGGCTCATAAATCTGATTATGAGCAAGGAATTTTATATCACGAGTTTAGATAATAACATGAATCATGGTACTTTTCAAGGGGTTTTTGCAATTTTTCTTTAATTTTTATTATGTCGGGACATGCGCTGTTTCTATTACTCAAGCCTGCTTCTTCGTGAGACCGCGGTCATTTTTCTCGACCAGCTTTCTCGGCACCATAACCTGGTGTCCGCAGCCCATGCATTTCAGGCGGAAGTCTGCTCCGACACGCATGATTTCCCACTCACTGCTGCCGCACGGATGTGGTTTTTTCAGTTTTACGATATCTCCTACTGCGTATTTATCCATCCTATATTCCTTCTCTACCTATATCTGCCATATTATATACTATGATATGAGGGTCAAAAGATATTTTGCACCTCTATCTGCTCAAATACAGAACCCAGTCCCTGCTGTATCAGAAGGTCTGCTCTTGCGTCCATCGGTGTGGTGGACTTGTTGATAAGCACGAGCTTGTTTCCGTTGTAATAGTCTATGAGGCCTGCCGCCGGATATACCGCAAGTGATGTACCGCCCACTATGAGCACATCGGCGTGACTGATGCAGTAGATTGCATCCTCAAGCGTTTTCTGATTTAAGCCCTCCTCGTACAATACGACATCAGGCTTTACCGGGCCGCCACACTTTGGGCATTTTGGCACGCCTGTTGAGTGGAGGATTTCCTCTGCGCTTACAAACTGTAAGCATCTCTCACAGTAGTTTCTCAGCACACTGCCATGCAGCTCCATTACATTTTTGCTGCCGGCCTTCTGGTGCAGTCCGTCTATGTTCTGCGTCACAACGCCCTTAAGCTTTCCTGCTTTTTCAAGCTCTGCCAGCTTGTAATGCGTGATGTTCGGCTCTGCATCAAGGCAGAGCATCTTGTCACGGTAGAAGCGGTAAAATTCCTGCGGATGCTTCCTGTAAAATGTATGGCTCAGGATGGTCTCTGGCGGGTAGTCATACTTCTGATTGTAAAGTCCGTCCACGCTTCTGAAATCAGGTATGCCGCTCTCTGTTGATACACCTGCTCCGCCGAAAAATACAATATTGTCCGAAGCCTTTATCCACTGCAAAAATGTTTCTACACTGCTGTCATTGT
>OGZW01001826.1_pt1 | contig 17074 bp, 14 predicted proteins | sample 1577001 | NCBI WGS metagenome assembly OGZW01 (sample SAMEA3541519, study PRJEB24748) | human gut metagenome | biome: human gut; feature: human-associated habitat; material: faeces | place: China | collected 2012 | reverse complement strand
ATAGTCACTGTAATTATCAAAGTCCAAATCAGTATGAAAGAAGTTATGCAAAAAAACAGTTAAGCTAGATGAAATATTTCAGTTTAACGGGTATTTTTTCTTGACACAGTATCATGTTGTTTTTTCGCTGGACTTCATCAGGCATTGCCGGAGGATGTGAGAAACAAGCTTGTGATAAAGGTTGTAGAGACTAAAACTCGTGCAATGATAGATAAATGTCTGGAACTCACTGCTTATGATGCACAGTATCGAATTCCTTGGATTGTGTTTAACGGAGATCAAGTGCAGGGATTTGACGAGATCATTGCAGAAGCAGTGAGTAAAGGAATACAGGTAGGCTGATCAAATCCATGCTTTGAGATATGGATGTATGCTTATTTTGGCTCGATGCCGGCAATCTAAGATTCGTGGACTTGCTGCTCTGAATTTGGACGAGTATATGAAAATAAAACCGGGCAGAAGTATTCTAAGGCTGATGAGCAGATGTATGGAAAACTCTGTAAAGCTGGTGATGAGGAAAAAGCAATTCATATAGCACAGCAAAAACTGGAGCAGTGTAAACGAGAAGGTAAAACAAAGCCATCAGAGATGTGTCCGTGTACCACGGTGCATGAATTGATGGAAGAGATTAAGGAAAAAGTAAGATAGTATTTTAATAAACAAATTGAGAAATGGTTCGGAGGTGCACATATGTTACAAGGAGATGAGATTCCTAAAATATTTATTTCATATGCTTGGGAAAGTAGTGATTTAGTACTTGAATTAGCACAAAGATTAGTGTCACATGGAGTAGATGTTGTTTTGGATAAATGGGATTTAAAAGAAGGACAGGATAAATATGCGTTTATGGAGAGATGTGTAAATGATTCTGAAATTACTAAGGTTCTTATTATCTGTGATAAAGCATATGCTCAAAAAGCTAATGAGCGTACTGGTGGGGTAGGAGATGAAACTGTTATTATTTCTAGTGAGATATATGGAAATACGAAACAGGAAAAGTTTATTCCAATTATTGCTGAAAGAGATGAGGAAGGACAACCTTATGTCCCTACATATATCAAAACAAGAATATACATTGATTTATCGAACCAAGAAACATATGAGGTTGAATATGAAAAACTTCTTAGAAATATTTATGAGAAGCTACAGTTTGTTAAACCTAAATTAGGTAAAAGACCTGAGTGGATAGATGATGCAAAGACAGATTTTTTTCCGATAAAGGATTTGATACGTCAAATTCGTGGAAGTAATACTGATGCTAAGCGCAGAAGTTGTATATCTAGGTTTCAAACAGAGTATATTGCTACCTTGAAGTCATATTATGAAAAAGGGGCGAATTCAGAACGACAATATGAATTGTTTCTGAATACAAAGATTATAAGGGATATATTTTTAGATTTCGTAGAAGTTATTTCTGAAACAGAGTGCAACTATGCAGAAGTATTAGCAGACTATTTTGAAACGATGTATAACCAATTAACTTGTATTAAAACATTTGAACCTAAAGCGGGTTCTGCTTCGGATGATGATTTGGATGTGTTTAGAAATCTTATGTGGGAGTTATTTATTTGTGTGATAGTTTTTATGCGTCATACAAAAGATTACTCAGCTATAAATACAATGTTAACACACACATATTTTTTGGAGACTACCATATTTGGAGGGGCTATTAAGCAGAACAATTATACTGCATTTAGACATCATAGTCGTGTAGTTGAAGAACGATATAAACCAAGCACAGATATGAAAAATAAATTTACACTTATGGGAGATACAATATGTAACCAAAGAGAAAAATTGCCAATTTTTACAAGTGAAGCTATAGCTGAAGCGGATTTGTTTTTGTATCAAGTATGTAATGCATATGAACTTGCTGAAGGTGAAAATAGTTGGTGTGAATCATACTGGTTTCCTACATGTTATGTATATGCTAAAAACGCTCCGATAGAATGGATGAAAATGAAATCTAGACAGTATTGTCAGAAAATGATGGTATTGTTTGGGGTAAGTAGTCTTGAAGAATTAAAGAGTGTTGTTGGAAAATGCGTATATAACAGAGAGATGAAATATTCCGGAAGCTGGGATGCTGCTCCAGCAATATTAAGCTATGTAAAAGTAGAAGAAATAGGTACATTGAATTAAGTTGTTATAGATAAAGAATAGCAGCATACAAAAGTGAAAGGTGGAGATTACGATAGAAAAAATAGGATATGATTTAGTGCTTGCTGTTGTCTCTGCAATTTTAGGAGCACTATTTGGAGTTCTGATTCCTAATTTGTTAAAAGATGAGAAGAAAACAACTGACATTCAAGTTGATAAACAACTTGTTTTTTCGCAAATCCATATTGAGCAAAAACAATACATAATTAATAATTCGGGAAATCAATGTGTAAATTCGTAAGCGCCAAATAAAATAGTGGATAAAAATATAGAACTCTAAGAACTACAATATAGAATGTGGAGACTCCATAAACTATATTGTAGTTTTTATATTCTCCAAAAACTATATAAAAAGGAAGAGAGACTATATGATGACAGTACAAGAACTTACCAAAAATGAAAAATATAAATTCTGGTATTTTAAAATCAAAGAATGCAAGGAAAGTGGTTTATCTGTCAAAGATTTCTGTGATAAAAACAATATCAAGCCGTCTACTTATTATAATTATCAACAAAAAATCAGAAATATTTTATGTGATCAGATAAATGAAAACAGCTACAAGAATGAAGTGTCCTTTGTTTCTGTTGAAAAGCAACCACACAATAATGAAAAGATTATCATTATCAAGGGAAGCATTAAAATTGAACTTGATTCAGATACGCCTTACCAAAGTATTGAGTCTCTTTTGAAATATCACCTAGCATAGTAATGCTCCATTAATATTCGTTATCGTTTTTATATCCGTATGACAAGAAAATTCAATTCGTACATCACCTTTGGTTATAACAATATTTTCTTTTTTCAGATTACTCTGATCTACAGGTACAAAGGTTGGAACTGAAACAGCTCCAGATTTAACAGCCATAGTTCTTAATTTTTTGAGCCATTTGTAGTAGGTCTGTTCACAAACATTATTCTGTTTACATCACATTTTAACTGGAAGCCAATTTTCTCTATATTCTTTTATTGTCATCATTCATTGTTTTGTATTGATGTCATTATTGATACTCTGAACATTCATAATCTCACCATCCTTGTATAGTAAAATTAGGCACTCAAATTACTATATATAGTCTTTTGAGTACCTAAAGATACTTGATATAGTAATTTTAGTTCTCTAAAACTACTATAATCATCAATGATGATTTATTATATTTCTAGCCACTATTTTATTTGGCGCTTACGTTTAAAAATGGCAAAGAGGACACATTTATACAGTAAATAATAATTATACTTTATTTTTAATAAATTTATATTTAAAATTCGTATTTTAAATACGAAATAAAGGTGTTTAATGAATTGTATAACATGCAAATATAATCATTTCTATTATACTTAAAAGTGTGTAAGGAGGCTGAATTATTTAAAAAAAGTTATAAGGGGTTTTTATATAATTAGAATACTAATAATACAATTTCTTTCCGTTCGGTTATGATATAGAACCTCTTAGTAAAAGAATAAGATTTTAATAATTAAAGGTTTTATAATAAAGCACAAGTCAGTAAAAAGAGAGGGTTATAAAATGGATTGGAGTAATTTATTAACAACAGAAAGATTTTCTGAAGATGGAAATCGTTTTTCAAAAAATGACGCTAAAAAAGAATACAGTTTTAAAAAGTATAATCGAGGAAATTTTACATGTATTGATGATGATTATCAAACAATTATTAGAAGTGCTTCTTTTAGAAGATTACAAGATAAAACACAAGTCTTTCCACTAGAAAAAAATGACTTTGTAAGAACACGACTTACTCATTCAATAGAAACATCAGCTATTGCTAAAAAATTAGGAAATATGGTACTTGCAAATATATCTTTAGAAAAAAATAAAAATAATAATAGTTATAAAGACTATCAAAAAAATAAAGAAGAAATGAGTACGATCCCTGATTTACTTGCATGTGCAGGTTTGATTCATGATATAGGTAATCCGCCGTTTGGACATTTTGGTGAAGTTGTTATGTCTGATTGGTTTAAAGATAATATAAAACATTTAAAATATAAAGGTAAACAATTAGAAGATGTACTTACAAAACAACAGTTAGAAGATTTATATCATTTAGATGGTAATGCTCAAGCATTACGTGTTGTAGGAAAATTGCATGATTTACATAATGAAAGTGGGATGAACCTTACAAAATCATTATTAAACATACTTGTAAAATATCCTGTTAAATCTACTGAAATAGACAAAGGTGCAGATGACATTAAATATCATAAACTAGGATATTATGCATCAGACTTTGATATGTTTGATGATATTGCTCAATCAACAGGTACAAAACTATTAGATAACGAATATGCAAGACATCCACTTACTTATTTATTAGAAGCTGCAGATGACATTGCTTATGCAACTGCTGATGTAGAAGATGGATTAAAAAAGAATTATATTAGTGTTCAAGATTTTATAAATGTTTTTGAACAAATCGTTGATGAAAAAGATGAAAAAGATGAAAAAAATAGAAAAAATTATTTATTATTGCAAAATTTAAAAGAGCAGTTAAAAAAAGATAGTCAAAATGAATTACAAGTAATGCAAGAATGGTTGGATAATGTAAGAGATTGGTTAGAATATAATGCAGTCTATAGTTTTACATCTAATTATAATGCTATTATGAAAGGAACTTATACAAAAGAACTATTGAGTGGGGTTATTAATGAAAATATATTGAAAGTTCTTAAAGAGGTTGCAAATGAATATTTATTTGCTAATAAAGAAATCAATAAAGTTGAATTATCAGGATCAGTAATATTAGAATTTCTATTAAATAAATTTGTAGGAGCTATATTGGAATATGATGAAAAAAATATAAAAATGACTAAAGAAAATAAGAAAATTATTGGATTATTATCTCAAAATCATATGAATGTTTATAATAGGGAAAAAGAAAAATGTGTTAGTGAAGGTGATAAGATCTATCTAAAATTGCATTTGGTTATTGATTATATTTCAGGAATGACGGATAGTTATGCTAAAAGACTTTGTCAGGAATTAAGAGGAGTTACATTTTTTGAATAAGTAAGAGGTAGTTGAAATGAATGTGAATATAGAAAACTTATATCATTATACTAGTGTAGATGGGTTTAAAAGTATCATAGAAAATCATTATTTTAGATTATCAGAATCATCATTTTTAAATGATCCAGATGATTGTAAATTATTTAATGATTTTCACTTCAATGCCCTGACGCTCCAAGTCTTTCACTACTTTCTCTATGATTTCATAGTGTTCGGGGGCAATGCCAAGCTTCGGTAAATTCAAGACAGGAAGATCTTCCGAAATATGCATGTCTTTATCCTCTACCCTATCGATAATCATACCGACAGCACTGGTATTGTTAGTTATCGGATCAATCAGAATGAAGGCTCCTGTTGCTTTATTCTTTTGATAAGGGTCAAAGAATAATTCTTTTGCCGTAGTCAGCACAACACGCGCTATCTGATTCAACTGCATGGGCAAGCTATCAGTAGTTAATTGTCCATTCTCGACCGACAGTTGTTCCATCGTATTGACATCTACCTTATACTTGATATTACTGATACGTGAACGGCTCAGATTAGTGGTTTGCTTAATAAAAAATGATTTATTAAGATCCATCGGTTCTTCATCCATCCATACCAACATAGCCTCGAAATTACGATCGACAACCGGCAAGTTATCAGGATGTACCAGCATTTCTCCTCTTGATACGTCTATCTCATCTTCCAGCGTTAAAGTCACAGACTGAGGCGGAAAAGCATAATCCAGTTCACCATCATAAGTAACAATGCTCTTAATACGTGATTTCTTACCGGAAGGCAATGCAACTACTTCATCACCTTTACGCACAATTCCTGAAGCTACTTTACCACAGAAGCCACGAAAATCGAGGTTAGGCCGCAACACATATTGTACCGGGAAGCGGAAGTCTGCCAGATTATGATCATTATCAATATGGACTGTTTCAAGAAAATCGAGCAAGGATATACCGGCATACCACGGAGTACGCTCAGACTTAACGACTACATTATCACCATCCAAGGCTGATAGCGGAATACAAGTTACATCCGGAATGTTCAACGGAGCAATAAATTCCTTATATTCCTTAACTATTTCATTGAAGCGGTCCTCTGAAAAATCTACCAGGTCCATCTTGTTGACAGCAAGCACCACATGCTTGATACCTAACAAAGAAACCAGGAAAGAGTGACGACGTGTTTGTGTAATCACCCCTGTACGGGCATCTACCAAAATAATAGCCAGATTAGCCGTGGAACCGCCCGTAATCATATTACGTGTATATTGTTCATGTCCCGGAGTATCGGCAATGATAAATTTACGGTTGTTGGTAGAGAAATAACGATAAGCCACATCAATCGTAATACCCTGTTCGCGTTCTGCTTTCAGGCCATCCAGCAACAGCGCATAGTCAATATGATCGCCGGCATTTCCCATTCGTTTGCTATCGCGTTCCAATGCATCCAACTGGTCCTCGTACAATTTCTTACTATCAAACAACAAACGTCCGATCAGCGTTGATTTTCCATCATCTACCGAACCGGCCGTCAGAAAACGGAGCAAGTCTTTCTGTTCATCTTTATCCAGAAACTCCTTGATATTTAGTTTAGAGTTATTCTCCATCACTTCTATTTTTTAATTATCACCTTTATCTTCGTAAACCTAAGCATTAAAGTTCTAAAGGTCAGGTTTAAGATTCCAATCCTCAGGTTTTAATTTTTAATTCTTAATTTTTAATTCCTAAAAGTATCCCTCGCGTTTTTTCTGCTCCATGCTGGCCTCCTGATCGAAGTCGATTACACGGGTAGTACGTTCGCTCTTGGTAGTGGTCATCATCTCTTCTACAATCGTTTCAATTGTATCGGCATTGCTTTCCACTGCACCTGTCAGCGGCCAACAGCCTAACGTACGGAAACGGACCATTTTCATTTCTATCTGATCCCGATACTTTTCAGGCAAACGATCATCATCCGCCATAATCAGATTACCATCAATCGTAACACAAGGACGTTCCTTCGCATAATACAACGGAACAATAGGAATATTTTCCAAACGGATATATTGCCAGATGTCCAGCTCAGTCCAATTGCTCAAAGGGAACACACGAATACTTTCTCCCTTATGTACCCGGGCGTTATAAATATCCCACAATTCAGGACGTTGATTTTTTGGGTCCCACTGGTGGAACTTATCACGGAAAGAGAAGATACGTTCCTTTGCACGTGACTTCTCTTCATCACGGCGTGCACCGCCAAAAGCTGCATCAAACTTATACTTATCCAAAGCACTCAGCAGAGCTTTTGTCTTCATCAGGTCCGTATGCACCTTACTGCCATGCGTAAATGGTCCCACTCCTGCATGGAAAGCTTCCATATTGCTCTCTACAATCAGATTCCACCCATACTTCTTAGCATATTCGTCACGGAACTGAATCATTTCTTTAAATTTCCATTTTGAATCGATATGCATCAACGGAAAAGGGACTTTGCCAGGATAAAAGGCCTTTTCAGCAAGGCGAACCATCACCGAAGAGTCTTTTCCGATACTATAAAGCATCACTGGGTTTTCAAATTCCGCAGCCACTTCACGGATAATATGAATAGACTCTGCTTCGAGCTCTTTCAGATGGCTTAATTTATATTCTTCCATTTTTATATAATCACTTTTTAATCTGTATCTTTGATAAAACAAGGTCAAGCAACTTGTTGACTGACTCTTCCAGGCTGAGCACTGAAGTGTCTAAAGTCAAAGCCGGATGGGCAGGAGCCTCAAACGGAGCAGAAATACCTGTAAAATTTTGAATCTCTCCCCGGCGTGCCTTGGCATACAAGCCTTTCACGTCCCTGCGCTCACACTCGGCCAGAGGAGTACTAACATAGACTTCAAGAAAATTTTCCTGACCAATGATATTGGCAGCCATTTCGCGAATATCATTGTTAGGACTTATAAACGCAGCAATAGTAATAATGCCTGTATCAATAAAAAGTTTAGAGACTTCCGCTATACGACGGATATTTTCCACACGGTCGGCTTCGGTAAAGCCCAAATTATTATTAATGCCGCTACGGATATTGTCCCCGTCCAGAATACGGCACAGCAATCCGCGTTTGTGCAATTCACGTTCCAAAGCAATAGCTATTGTACTCTTACCGGAACCACTCAATCCGGTAAACCATATCATCATACTATGTTGTCCAAGGAGCTCTTCTTTATCTTGTCTCGACAACATCCGATCAAAAATCGGATATATATTATTATCTGTCATAATCTAAATTAAAAGGGCCAAATTAATGGTATCAGGAATATGGATATCAAGAATGCTATAATATTCAACGGCAAACCAATGCGAACGAAATCAGTAAACTTATAGTTTCCTATACCTTGCACGATCAGATTTGTCTGGTATCCGATCGGTGTGGAGAAACTGGCAGATGCAGCCATACAAATTACCACAAAGAAAGGCATAGGACTAACGCCCATCTGCGAAGAAATGGAAAGTGCCAACGGGAAAGCCAATGCTGCAGCAGCATTATTTGTGATTAACTCAGTAAATAAGTTCGTGATAATAAACACGGCAGCCAATAACACCTGCGGTCCGTAATGTTCAGTCAGGCCGATGATATAACTTGCCACCACATCTGCCACACCGGAATTCACCATCGCCTTACTAATGGCAAAAGCACAGGCAATGGTTATCAGAATATCCCAAGAAATGTATTTGGTATATTTACGCGCCGGGAAGATTTTTGTCCATGCCATAATAATAGTAGTCACGGAAACAAAGAAAAACATATCCAGCTTAATATCCGGGAATGCTTCTTTCACAACCGGTAACTCCCCTACTGTAGCTCCGGCAATCATTAATATCAGCAAGATAAGAGCAAACCAACGTTTTCCTTTTCCGGGAACCGGCTCGTTGTCTTTACCATTAGCCAACAGAACGAACACTGAGGATTCTCCCCAAGTCTGAACGAAAGAATCATCTGCCATCACCACCAGCGTATCGCCATCGCGCAGGACTTCATTATCCAGATTCTCCGTAATGCTCTGTCCGCTTCGCTTGATTTCCTTAACAGCAGCACCATAGTGACGTTTAAAATTAAATTCACCCAATTTCTTGTTGATACCCGGAAAACGGGGACCAAGCACTGCTTCAACCCGATGCAAGCTACTATCCTCCTCCTGGTCGTCATCCAATTTTACCGCATCCGTACGAACATCAGGCAAAAGTTTGGAAGAGAACAAAAACAAATAAATAATACCTGCAATAGCTATGAAGATGCCGACTTTGCCCAACTCAAACATGGTGAAGCCTTCATAACCAGCCTCTAATATCATACCATGTACTACCAGATTAGTAGAAGTTCCTATTAGGGTACAGATACCGCCCAAAATAGTTACATACGAAAGAGGGATCAAAAACTTGGTAGCAGGTAGTTTTACCGATTCTGCCCAACGTTTGATAATCGGGGCAAAGATTACAACAACAGGAGTATTATTAAGAAAAGCAGATATAAAAGAGATAGTGGGAAGCATGCGCAACTGGGCCTTAAACACAGTTGTTTTCCCCACAGGAAGTAGCTTTTTGATTACTTGTCCCAATGCTCCGGACTGACGAATACCTTCGCTAACCAAAAACAACATGGCTACGGTAATCATTCCTTTATTACTAAACCCCTCCAGCATTTCTTTAGGGCTCAGAATACCTGCACACAAGAACAAGACTACAACGGAAAACAACACCATTCCTGGACGCATTTTGTCCAAAACTAATGCAACAACCATACCCAAAAGTGACAAAAGCACGAATATTATCTCAAATGTCATAGATTCATTGTATCTTGTTAATACTTCATTCGCTTAGGCTCAACCACAAACCATGGGTTCAGCAAATCCTCTTTATTGTAACAAAGCGGTTCTTCTTTTCCCGCCTGATAGACTTCCATTCCTGCCGCACGTGCAACGGCATGTCCGGCAGCAGTATCCCACTCCATAGTAGGTGCAAAACGAGGATATACATCTGCTTTTCCTTCTGCTACAAGGCAAATTTTTATAGAACTGCCACTTGAAATTAATTCGACCTCAGCATGCTGACGTTTCATCTCTTCAATGTAGGATTCTGTTTCAGGCGTCAGATGTGAGCGGGAAGCAACGATTACAAATTTATCTCTTGCAGCCTCAGCAGGCAAACGGGTAGCAGATGCCATTAATTCCTCCAATGAAACATCTCCGCGTGAAGTAATGCCGGATAACTTATACGCACCGATATGTTCTTCTGCAAAATAGAGTTCTTGCTTCACCGGAAGATAAATCACCCCCATTACCGGCACTGAATGGCTCACCCATGCTATATTTACAGTAAACTCACCATTCCGCTTTATGAACTCTTTTGTTCCGTCCAACGGGTCTACAATCCATAAAGAATCCCATCCACAGCGCTCAGTATAAGGCAAATGCTTTCCTTCTTCACTCAAAACAGGAAAAGGGGTAGCATTCAAATATCCGGTAATGGTTTCATGAGCTTTACGGTCGGCAATGGTCAAAGGAGAGTTATCCGCTTTTTTTTCAATTTCAAAATCTGATGCCGGGTCATTATAGATAGAGAGAATGTCCGCACCGGCGTGCAGAGCTGCATCTATCGCGTTTAATATATATCGTTGTTCCATATATGGTATCTATACTTATATAGTGTGCAAAATTAAAAACTTTTTCATCCTCAAAAGTTTCCACCCTCAGTTTTATAACTTCTTTTAAACTACATGATATATTTATAAGCACTTTTCACAATCGATAAAACAAAAAAGGTACTTCAACTTAATATTGAAGTACCTTATCCCAAAAACAGTTTCTTTTCCGGCTATTTTTCCAGAAAACAACTAAACTTTTACCTATGCCTATTTTGCATATATTACAAAGTAACGATTGTCTTCATTTATTAACGCCAAATAGGAGCTTTACAAACCATTGATTATCAGACATAGTATAATAACAGTAATTCAGTATACGACTGAAACAGGTTCAGTATACGATTGAAACAGGTTAAATATACGACTGAACTCACAAGCATTGCCTTTTGTTCATATTTACTACTTACAGGTATAAATCACCAATCCACTCAATAATCATAACGAAGTGATTTATCAACGTCTGCTTTTGCCCTTATCGGCACAAACGTGAATCCCCATTCATAATTTTGATTGGCAGGTATTGTATAGCCCGGTTGCACTTTTGCTCCCCAACTATCATAACCAGCCACTCCTTGCTGTTTCATGTCAACAGACACCTCTACAAAATCCCGGGGAATAATGTCATTCACATGAGTCATCTTCCGCATCGCATTTTTAGCCTCATCCAGATCATGGTTTTCGATTTCTTCCGGAGAACGGTTCCGCCATTGATATGGACGGGATGAATCTTCCGCATCAAAATCTTCAATTGTATTTTTCAATGCATTAAAACCAATAGTCTTATCTGCCTGTACCAACAAACCACGTCCGCTCTTATCTGACAAGACAACCCAACGCGTATCTGTACGATGTCCGTTTTCTTGCGGACGAACATAATCCACATACATTGAGTCGGCAATAGTCTTATAGCGCCCTACCATGCTTCCGGCATTACGGTCTATATAGTTTTCTTCCGGACCACGACCGAAATACTCTACCATATTCATATCCTGCGGTATATGAAAACGTATCCCGATACGAGGTACTTCAAGATTGTCTTTCTTTTCTTTCTTTTTACCGGGAGTATAAGTCGCAAGATGAGTATCCTCCGGCACATCAGTCTTCACAGCCTCCTGGTCAGTAGCAGTAAACTTCACGGCCACATTCACCACTCCATCCGGATATATTTTATAATCGACACAATACTGATTTCCGGCAGGTAAATCATATACCACATTCAGTAGTGCATTCTTTCCCTCCATTCTCACAGCAGCATTGCTCACTTTAAAGTTATGGCTTGAAGCTTTCCAGATTTGCAGACGCTTCGGGTTACTGTTCCCGTAATCATTATCATTGGGTGCACGCCAGAAATTAGGTTGCACACCTGTCTCTTTATCAAAATATTCAAACCCATTTACTTTATAGGAAGTAACCATACCGGAAGTACGGTCAAACGCAAAATACACTTTAGGAGAAGAAACGACTAAAGTACTCCCCTCTTCTTTACAACCCAGGTCCGGTCCTGCTGCTTTATATGCAATCTTATTTGCTTCTACCGGCAATCTGAACTGTTCATAAGCAATTTCGTATCCTACCGGTATCAATGGCTCAGGCTGAGTGGTAACCACACTAAAATGTACATAGTATTCAACTCCCGCTTTTCCGTTCACATTCTTCACCGGAATTGAGAATTCTTTTTCCTCCTGAGGTGCTACATCCAAAGTCAAACTTCCTTTTTTAACAGGGATGCCATTGGCACGCAGCTCATAACGAATAGTATATTTTCTCAAATTAGTGAAATAGAAACGGTTTATAGCCCGATACTTACCGGCAGCTACATCAACAGCATCAAATGCTACATTTTGATGTACATACTTCACTTCTGCCATAGCAGGATGCGGCTTACGGTCGGGCCCCACCAGACCATTACAACAGAAATTACCATCGCTTGGCATATTTACTCCATAGTCTCCTCCGTATGTCCAGTATTTACGACCGTTCTCATCAGTTTCCGATATTCCCTGATCCACCCAGTCCCAAATATATCCACCCTGAAGATTTGGGTATTTATAGATTTCTTTCCATTGATCCCACAGATTACCATTTGAATTACCCATAGCATGAGAGTATTCCGATGGAACTACAGGGCGATCAGAACCTGTTTCTCCAATATATCGCAACCATTCTGCACTAGGGTATTGCGGTACGTACATATCCGAATTCCATTCCCACTGTGCACGCTCATAATTTACGGGGCGGTCCATTAGTTCTTTATCCTGATCCTTCAGCCAAAGATAAGTCTGATAGAAGTTGTAGCCATTGCCGGCTTCATTACCCAAAGACCAGAATGTTACAGAAGGATAATTCTTATTGCGTTCATACATGTTCATTGTACGATACATGTGTGGCTTCAACCATTCCCGATTATTACCCAGTGTTCCGCCTTTACGCAAGTCATAATACATTCCATGCGATTCTATATTGGCTTCATCGTAAACGTACAATCCATATTCATCACATAATTCATAGAAGCGGCGGTCTTGCGGATAATGGCAAAGACGAACCGTATTCAAATTATGCTGTTTCATCAACTCAAAGTCCTTACGCATCAGTTCTTCCGTTACATAATGTCCGGTGTGTTCATTATGCTCATGGATATTGACACCTTTCAGTTTCAGGGGCTGTCCGTTAATCATTAACACCACATACGGTTTCCCATTCTTAGCTATCTGGTCAATCTGTTTGATCTCGATACGGCGAAAACCGACATTGAAAGGAACGATTTCCGTCACTTTATCTTCTTCTTTCAATGATATCAGCATTTTATAGAGATTAGGGCCCTCGGACGTCCAGGTCTTTACTCCAAATAAATTTGCACCAAATGTCACTGTCTGAATATCTTCGCCTTTCACGATACAACTCTCCGTAGCATTAGCAACCACTTTTCCGGAAGCTTTATCTATCAACTCATACAACACTTGCAAGTTTTTATCTGTAGCGGCGTTGTTACGAATATCGACAGCCAATTTAAAAATACCGTTCGTGTAACTATCATCCAATGTAGAAACTACCCGGAAATCTTTCACGGCAATTTTAGGTTGAGAGTAAAGAAATACATCACGTTCTATACCACTCAGACGCCAGAAATCCTGACACTCCAGATATGACCCCATACTCCAGCGAAATATTTTCAGAACCAATGTATTTTTACCGTTCTTTATATATTTGTTTATCAAGAACTCTGCAGGATTCTTGGAATCTTCATTATATCCAACTTCCTGTCCATTCAGATAGACATAAACACCGGACTTAGCACCCGCAATATGCAAATAAATATCACGTGACATCCAATCTTGCGGTACAGTAATTTCCCGTCGGTAAATACCTACCGGTATATCTTCCGGCAATTGCGGAGGCTGTGGATTCAGCGCTTTGAATTCATACCCGTGATTGGTATAAATAGGTACACCATATCCTTGCACTTCCCAGTTGCCAGGAACCTGAATATCATTCCACCCTTTCATATCTGCTACTTCCTGCACAGCATCTACCGGCAAATTACGATGTGAATCCGAATAATAGAACTTCCATGTCCCATTCAGTAACTTATAGAAGTTACTATTCTCATATTTCCCACTCAATGCACTCTGACGGCTATCATAGGTCATAAAAGCCGTACGGGGAGACTCCCTGTTCACAGAAACAGTCTGTATGTCCTGCCAATAAGGAAGAGTATGCATTTTATTATCACCTGCATTTGCCAGCACAGAGCTACCTAACATGCATACTCCCAATAAAATTACTATACCTTTATTCATACCATTAGATTATGTTACACAAATTATTTACAAAATTAATCTTTTACTTAATACAAAGAACTTTTTATCATCTTTTTTACATATTCTTGTATCTCATCAAAGCTTCCAAATAGTAATAATCTGCATAGATAAGGGGAACATCTATTTCTTCACCATGTGGAATACTTCCAACGCTATGCATCAGTATAAAATTGCAGTTCGTTCCAGGTTCGGCCAGATAGGCAGGAGATGAAAGAGACTTCAATATATGTGCCGCAGCGGCACTATACTTCTTACCGTCCGTTACATAACCTGATAATTCTAAAAAGGCAGAAGCAACAATAGCAGCAGCCGAAGCATCACGTGGTACTACCTTAAAGATTTCCGGGTCATAATTCCAATCAGGCACATAGTCTTCTTGTCCTGCATTAAAATCCCAATAAGGAATGCCATCTTCCGGCAAGTTCGGGTGATTCAGCCAGAAATCGGCTGTATGAACTGCCATATCGAGAAAATCTTGCCGGTGAGTTTCACGATAAGCCATTGTATAGCCATAGATAGCCCATGCCTGTCCACGAGCCCAAGCCGAGTTATCTGAAAAGCCCTGGCAAGTGGCTTGATTTAAAACTTCACCGGTTTCGGCATCATAATTCACAACGTGATAATTGCTGTAATCTTCACGAAACTGGTTCTTAGCTGTCGTCTCAGCATGACGATTAGCCACTTTTGCGTAAACAGAATCTCCTGTCACTTTCGTAGCAAAGTACAGCAATTCCAGATTCATCATATTGTCGATAATGACCGGATAAAACCATTCATCCTTGCCATTCCAGGATTTCCGATAATTCCATGATTTAATACAACCTGTTTTCTCATTAAAACGAGTACACAACGAACGGGCAGATTCGACTAACACATCTTTATAAGCCTCATTTCCGGTTAAACGATATGCATTCCCGAAACTGCAATACATCAAGAAACCAATATCATGATGATTGGTCATTTTCTTCAGGGGTTCAAGCGACTCCGTCCACTTTATTGCGGCCTTTTTCCAATCTTCTTTGTTGGTATATTCATATACATACCACAGACAACCGGGATAAAAACCTTCCGTCCAATCATTTTTACGAGTTACCTTCAGTTTCCCGTCTTTACCTATCGTACGAGGATATTCGGTAGCTTCAGGCACAGCCTTCAACTGATTGGACAGTTGTTGTTCCGCCCTGGTAAAACCTTGTTCTACAATACTCGTATCTTCTCCTCCACTACATGCTATCAACACTAATACCGATATGCACAAAACGTAAAATACTTTCATTCTATATATTTTATATATTCAATTAATGATTGCATATTAATCAATCTATAAAATCCAATCAAATAAAAATTTATATAAGAAAGGCCAATACCTGTATTACAGAACCAAAATGACCTTTCTTATATGAACTTTATTATTCCCAGCCAGGATTCTGTTTCAGATTACTATTTTTAAAGAGCTCCGTATTTGATATCGGATAGAAATACAATTTATCACTTATCTTTCTGGACTCCAACGTAAACTTCTTATAGCTTACCTCATCATTGCTCTTTGTTATTTTCACTCCATAAACATCTTTGGATTCAGCCAATTCTTTCCAACGACGGAGATCCCAAAAACGATGTCCTTCAAAGGCGAGTTCTACTCTACGCTCATGTTTCACGCGTTTCAGGAACTCATCAAAAGATAGAATATCTGATAGTGCCGGCATATTCACACCCGTTCTGCCACGAACCGCATTCACTGCTGCCAAGGCAGTCATACCACATTTATCCGTAGTATAGTTAATATCACCATAAGCGTTCACCATGGCCTCTGCATAGTTCAACAGAACTTCAGCATAGCGAAATAATACCCAGTTGTGATGAGTTGCAGCAGAGGAAGAACCAGCTTCAAAACTGATGCTGTTATTTACATACTTACGCAAATAATAACCGGTGGAAGTAGCATTCGTTAAAGGCAAACCATTGGCACCGCCTTCATGAATTTCCACTGCATTCTTAGCCGGCCATGTCATACCATTATGCACAATCGTCAAATAGAAACGGGGATCTCTGCCTGTATAAGGATTCTGACTCATAGCTTCATTATTCCAGTCAAACTCCTCACCTGTTGCCATTTCAAATGCACTTGCCAGGTTTTCCGTCGGGCAGGTAGTTGTTTTACCACCTGTTACACCCATAGGAAAGTTGGCTGCTTCAAAACTGGTACTTGTTCCTGTAGGACGTACCAAGATCACTTCATTACTTGCCGTATTAGTAGCACCAAACAGATTTGAGAAACTGGCATCCAGCTTATAACCTAATGCAGAACTCTGACCAATAATTTCATAAGCAGCTTCTGCAGCAGCCACCCACTTACTTTTATTATTACCGGAATTAAATAACGGACTGGCAGCGTACAAAGCGGCA
>OGZW01001820.1_pt1 | contig 17108 bp, 19 predicted proteins | sample 1577001 | NCBI WGS metagenome assembly OGZW01 (sample SAMEA3541519, study PRJEB24748) | human gut metagenome | biome: human gut; feature: human-associated habitat; material: faeces | place: China | collected 2012 | reverse complement strand
AGCTTTTCGGGACACTGGCTCATGGGCCGTGCGCGAGGGCTGCAAATAACACGAACGCTTCCAAATAGCAGGAGGATATAGACTTAATCGGGCTTTTCCTCCCGCAGGCACCGCTTCTGCCGGCTCAGCGTCTCCGGCGACATATCTAAAAACGAAGCTAAAAAACGGTCGCTGACCACATCCTCCAGCCCCTCATATTCCTTCAAAAAGAAAAGATACCGCTCCTTCGCCGCCATCTGATACCGCGCACTTTTGAGCGCCCATTGCTTGTGGTACGCCTGCATCAGCCATTCAAAAAGGATTGTTTGAAATTCCGGATAGGTTCTAAACAGCATGATTACATCCATATTGGCAATCACAAAAACATCTACACACCGTTCGAAGGCGAAGACGCGCAGGCGTTCGAACGCGACCTGCCGGGAGAGAACACGGCCGGATATTCGGGGCAGGAGATCAGCCGCCTGCCGCTCGAAACGTGCCAGACGATGAACGGCATGTGGGGCTACAAGATCACCGACCTCGATTACAAATCGACGAAGACGCTGATCCACTACCTCGTGCGGGCTGCGGGCTGCAACGGGAACCTGCTGCTCAACATCGGTCCCCAACCCGACGGGAAACTGCCTGCGACGGCCGTCGAACGGCTGCGGGAGATGGGCGAATGGCTCGCCCGGTACGGCGAAAGCATCTACGGGACCCGCGGCGGCGACATCCCGCCCCACGACTGGGGCGTAACGACGCGCAAGGGCGACAAACTCTATGTGCATGTGCTCGATTTGCAGGACGATGCGCTGTACCTGCAGCTCGCGCAACGGGTGAAGAGCGCCCGGTGCCTGAACAACGGCGAGCGGGTGAAGTTCGACACGCTCCGGGGAAAAGGGATCGTCCTGAATCTGGAGCATGTTCCCGAGGATACCGACCGAATCATAGAACTCACTTTACGATGAAAAAAACGACACAGCTATTCGCCGGTCTGCTTATGCTCACGGGCGTGTTGTCGGCGTGCTCCCCGGCCGGCAACGAGGGTTTCATGCGGCGCGTGGAGACCGATTTCCGTCACAAACAGGAACTGCTTTCCCGGGGCGATCTGTTCGGGATATTCGACGAACCGATGACGCGGCAGGAGCGCGAGGCCATGATGTTCCTTTATGCCTATATGCCCGTGGGGGACATGACCGACTACCCGGGCGATTTTTATCTGGAAAACGTGCGCAGCGCGCTGGCCACCCGCCGGGAAATGCCGTGGGGAGACATCGTTTCCGACGAACTGTTCCGGCATTTCGTGCTGCCCGTGCGGGTGAACAACGAGAACCTCGACGATTCGCGCCGGGTGTTCCACGACCAGCTGGCGCCGCGCGTCGAAGGGTTGCCGATGTACGACGCCATCCTCGAAGTGAACCACTGGTGTCACGAAAAGGCCAACTACCAGCCGTCGGATGCGCGGACCAGTTCGCCGCTGGCCACCGTGCGCACGGCCCACGGCCGCTGCGGCGAGGAGTCGACGCTGCTCGTCGCTGCGCTGCGCTCGGTGGGCATTCCGGCCCGGCAGGTCTACACGCCCCGCTGGGCGCACACCGACGACAACCACGCCTGGGTCGAGGCCTGGGCCGACGGACGGTGGCATTTCCTCGGGGCCTGCGAGCCGGAACCGGTGCTCGACCTGGGGTGGTTCAACGCCCCGGCCAGCCGCGGGATGCTGATGCACACCAAGGTCTTCGGTTATTACGACGGCCCGGAGGAGGTGATGAAAACCACGGCCAACTACACCGAAATCAACGTGATTTCGAACTATGCCGCATGCGCTCCGCTCACCGTGACGGTCACCGACACGGCGGGCAGTCCCGTGGAGGGTGCGACCGTGGAGTTCAAACTTTACAATTACGCCGAGTTCTTCACCGTGTCGCGCAAAACGACCGACGGCCGGGGACAGGCGTCGCTGTCGGCAGGACTGGGCGACATGCTCGTCACGGCCGTCCGCGACGGGCGGTTCGGCATCCGGAAGGTCTCTTTCGGGCGGGAGCCGCAGGCGACGGTGGCGCTGGATCATGCGATCGGCGACGAATTCTCCTTTCCCGTCGACATCGTTCCCCCGGCCGAGAGCGCGAATTTGCCGGAGGTGACGGCCGCCCAGCGCGCGGAAAACGACCGCCGCTTCAACCGCGAAGACTCCATCCGCAACGCCTATATTGCCACGTTCCCCGCACAATCGGCCGTCGATTCGTTCGCCCGCGCCATCGGAGTGAAGCCCGGCCAGATCGCCCGGTTCATAACCGCATCGCGAGGCAACCACGGCGAGATCATGGATTTCCTGCGCGAAGCGAGCCGGAAAGGATGCACCGGGCGGGCGCTGCAACTGCTCGCCACGCTGTCGGAAAAGGACCTGCGCGACACGCCGTCGGCGGCGTCGGGGCATCCGGAAAATATCCAACTCCGTCTATCTCAATGGTGCAGCCTTTGACTTCCATTAGATATTTTTGCTTTCCTTTTTCCATATAGAAATCCATCCAGCTGTTTCCAAAGGCATACTCTGGTTTAATACAATCATACCCCTGTTTCATCAGCCATTCTTTTACCACTTTATTCGGCGCCTGGCAACGGTCTGTGCTTTGCAGTATAATAATCGCAATCAATTCGAATCACACTAACAATTGAAACCAATTTCTCATTAAACTCAAAATCCATACCGGTTTGTGTTTTCATTAATGCCCTCAATGCCCTGATTTTTTCTTTCGGTGTTTCCACAATCTTTGCCGTTCCAAATCCATCAAAAGAATAGTAGCTGCATCCATATTGGCAGGCTACTTTACCTGAAAATGGCTGTACATCACACTCAATCTGAACGCAACAATCAGAATTATTTCTGATAATGTCAAGTTTACGCCCCTCTAACGCCCCATGCAAATAAAATACGAGCTTTTCTCCTTCAAAAACATAGCCATAGTTCATAGGAACTATGTATGGTCTTCCTTGATCCACTAAACCGAGATGCAAAACCTTGCCAGAATCAAGGATATGCATGATTTCACTATGTTCTGTTACCTCTCTGTCTCTTCTTCGCATACGTATCCTCCATAACCGGAAGTTGTTATTGTAAATCATTTTTTGATATTTCAATCGATGGATAGTGCTCTAAACTTGTTAAGTCAACATCTAATGGAGTAACGTATTCCATATAAAATTTTTCAGGATTTTTATCTTGCAATTTTTTAAGTTTATTCTTAATTTTTTCCTCCTCTGTAGAAACAAAAACCACTGATACTACTCCTACCTTTTCACTTGGATTCATTCTGCTATCTTCAACATTTCCACATAAAATCATTCTAACTGTATTCATAATAATCCTCCTCCACATATAACTTCCGATTGTTCTATTTCTTCCTTTTCTGATTTGAAATACTTTTTAATTTCTTTCACCAGCAACACAATTAACCATTTAATTTCTGGAAGATTTTTCTGCATCAATTGCAAGTTTATGTCCAAATATAATCGTTCCTTATGCGTCTGATCTGGAGTATGCATTTTTCATCTGATTGCTCAGCTCATACAATACTTTATTCAATGTATCCTGCGTTTCTTTTTTTACCATGTCAGCAATTTTTTCATTTGCCTCCTGACGAAGCTGCATGCGTTTTTCTGCATCACTTTCTTTTGACAGAAGTTCATCATATTGGTTGATATATTCATGTCCTTTTGACATGACTCTTTCCTGATAACGTTCAATATGGAAAATGGATTTGCTATAAGAAGCATCTGCCATGGCTGCGATCATCCTGCTTGCCCAGTAAAAATTATCTGTTGAAGCATCGCCTGTCGTATTGGAAAAATACTCCGGTACTTTCTCTACATCTGTGTAGACTGGTGCGACTGTATTAAATACGTTTGAAGCAAATGCCACCCATTCGATTGCCCGGCTGTCTTCTGCTGCATCCGGTCTCATCTGGATGATTCCTAAGAAATCTGTCCGGTTTACACCGATCGCACGATATGCACCTTTCATAGATTTATCTCCATAAGAAGCATATGGATCGTATGGTGTGCCCTGAAAATGAGAAGAAAGCACATATTTTACATCTTCGATCGTCACCTTTTTCTCCGGAACCATGCACCAAGGGATATCATCAGAAAGCGGTGTGTAGTCTGCGTCCGGTCCATCCCAGTTCATCGTATTCGGATTCAAGCAGCGTGCCATGTACCATGCCCTTGGTGTATTGTATACATGATCAGAGTCATCATGGCTGCCAAAAATATCTCTTGGATTGAATGTTCCATCCTGTGAAAGGTTTAAATGATTTTTTTCAACAAATTCTTTCAGATCGGCGGAACACATATATTCGTTCTGGTCTGAAAATGCATCCTCAAGATCAAACTGATCCATTCCAAACTGATTTGGCATCATCACATAAACATCATCCGGTACTTTTCGTGCGATCCAGTGATGTCCGCCGATGGTCTCAAGCCACCAGATCTCATCTGCATCCTGAAATGCAATTCCATTCATTTCATAAGTACCATACTGTTCTAACAGGCTGCCAAGACGTTTGACACCTTCCCTTGCACTGTGTATGTATGGAAGTACAATGTATACAATATCCTCTTCCCCGATTCCTCCCGGAATTTCTTCTTTTCCGTCTTTTGCAGGCTGATATCTTACAAGCGGATCAGCTCCGAGAACTCTTGGATTGGATGTGATCGTTTCCGTTGCTGTCATTCCGACATGCGCTTCATTCACTCCGCAGGCTGCCCAGATACCTTCGCCCTCTTCTGCATTTGGCATTGCAGTATAGCGCATCGGATTTTCCGGAAGCTCGATTTCGACATGTGAAATGACCGATTTATAGATTTTCGGCTGTTCTTCCGGGTGAATCACTGCAAATTTTTTGGATGTGTAATGTCCGGAACCAGAATCATCATTTCTCGCGATTATGGTTGATCCATCATAACTTGCTTTTTTTCCTACTAAAATTGTTGTACATGGCATATTTATGTTCTCCCTTCTTTGACTATATGATTGTGATAATCATAACTATCTGAATAAATGTGTAGTAATTTTACCATATTTAACTTTTATTGAATTATAATCATCGCACCTACCGCATTGTAGATTATATGGAGCACTACAGAACCCCATAAGCAGTTTGTTCTCTTATATACTGCATCGCAAAAGAAATGTAACACTATCAGACAGATTATATACGTAAATGACAGCACATGAATTGTTATCATTCCTGAAACTACCCATCTTACCGGATAATGTATTAACAGGAATAAAAGTGAATTGATTATACTGATTACCAATTGGCTGTTTATCAGACCTGACATTCTTGTCTGTATATATCCTCTAAATAAAACCTCTTCCTCAAATCCGGCAACAATATATATCACCCAGTTTAAAAATAGTTGATTTATTGTAAATGAAATTGATTTTCCCTGAATTATGTACAATAATATTTGTATAGCAAGGAGCAGAACTCCTCCTGCAATGCCTGATATAATACTTTTCTTTAGATTTTTGCATGAATTCCTATGCTACTTATATTTTCTCTGCTGTTATGAAAAAAATATAAAAATAATATAGTGATAAGTAAAGGTATCCCTATTTGTGACAAATTTAACACATAAACATTTAAGTTTGTTGTATAGAGCCAGCCTTGAAAAAAGGCACTTCCAAGAATCAGACAATATACAATAATCGCCTTTCGTGCATCTCTTTTTTCATAGATTCTTAGATTATGCGAATAATCATCATTCACCCACTTCATGAAACTTCCTCCGGATTAATATATTTCGCAAAAAGAACTATCCTGCTGCAATGGAATTTTTTTCGCATCGATCCGCTCGATCCAGATATATGTCCGGTTCTGTAAAAAAATGATAAGCTGGTCGATCAATTCTTCCTGTCCTTCCACTTCCATTTCCACACTGCCGTCATATAAATTTTTCACCCAGCCGGTAAGTCCAAGCTGGTTTGCTTTCTGCACTGCATAATAACGGAAGCCTACTCCCTGGACGCGCCCGTAAAAAAAGATATGTTTGCGCACTTTTTCCTGTTTCATAGCTGTCTCCTCATCCTGTTACCATATCCGGATAATTTTTTTATTTTTAAAATTTTAAAAGGTAAGCCGCATCTGATTCCAGACCACATTTCCATGAACGGATTCCGATACACCCTCATTTACAAAACCGAACTTTGCATAATAGTGAATGAGCCGGTCTTTGCAGGTCAGAACAAGTCCTTTTCTTCCCTGATCTTTTGCATCTGCAATCGCTCTTTTTAAAATTTCTCCCGCATAGCCGTGATTCCGGTATGCCGGAAGCGTATTTACACCAAATATCATCTGCCATGCTCCATCCTCATGATGCATGGATGCATTTTCATACATTTCATCTGTCAGATTTTCCTGATCTGTCACCATTCCATCAACAAATGCGATTAATGTATCATCTTCGAACATCAGCCAGAAATGATCTGCATAGTGTGAAAGCCGCTGCGCAAATTCCTCTTTTGTTGCCGCCTCTGCTGCCGGAAAGCATTCTTTTTCTACTGCTGCAATCTGGTCTATGTCTTGTAATGTTGCAGTTCTTATATTCATTTTCATCATCTCCTGATTTTTACAGATTTATATTTAAGGGTGTTTATTCTGCAAATGTGAGCTTTTTCCTAACATTCCTTCTCATTTTTTCTGATACGGTAATCCGGAATTTTATAATATGCGGCTGCCTCTTCAAAATATTTTTCATCAATATGCGGCCACTTTGCCTGAACATTGTCCTCTAATGCAAGTTTTTCTGCCAACTCAACCATTTTGGCTGAACAGTCGATTCCAGTAAGGATGGTCAGAATGTTGCTGTTCACAAACCACGGTGCTATAGAAAGCAGACCGCCGGTGATCATATCCTGTGCAACTTTCTGATTGTCATAAGGTACTTTCAGAAATTGAGGTTTCCATATTGTTGTTCCATTTTCCACACCGGACTCTAACAATATGCACTGTGCATATCCGGCATCATCAATGGATATTCCAACACTTCCCGAATTAAAGTAATGTTTGTTTTTGTATGTCATCTCTCCCGGATAATGGGTATGGGCGCAGATCATGTAATCGGTGTCAATCTTTTCTAACCATTGTTTTACCGGATCTTCATTCAACTGCAAAAGTTCCCTGCTGCTCGCCGGTGATCCGTGACAACAGGTAATGGACGGATAACCTTCTTTTTCATAAACGAATGTGATTGGCAGGCTTTGAAAGAAATCAAAATCTTTATCCACAAGCTGCCCGTAAGTGTAGAGTAGATTTCCACTTGCAGAGTTACTTATCCACATCTGCTCTGTGCATTTCTTTTTTCTGGCTTCCTGCTGTGTGAGCATGTACTCCTCACGATTGCCCCTTAGCAGATGACAGGTATGCATTTTTACAAATTCGTAAAGATAATCTAATGTCTCTCTGGCATATGGCGTATCAGAAATGTAGTCGCCAAGAAAAATGTATTCCTTGCAACCCTGTTTTTCCAGATATTCTGTGCACGCTTTAAATGCATAGATGTTGCTGTGTATGTCTGATATAATACCGATTTTCATGAAGTCTCCCTGCTACTGACAGTTGCAAGATGCTCTGTGCATCTGTTATAAAATCATTGCTTTTATCTATTATATTTCGAAATCCATGCAGGAACGGATTGCTGTGTATGGTCTGACTTTTGTGTCAGCAACTGCTACATGTTGTGGATTCGTGCTGTAATTGTGCAATGCTTCTTCATCTACGAAAGTAGAATCTAACATGACATCCACGTTTGAACTGGAAAGACAGTCGATTCTGACTTTAATGTCTGTAAGTCCCGGAATCTGTCCGGCAAGACCTTCTAACCCTTCTTTGATTTCGGCTTTGATCTGCTGTTTTTTCTCCTCTGAATATTCTTCTTTCAGTTTCCATAAAATTATATGCTTTACCATTTTTCTTTCCTCCAATTTTTACACTCATTATAATCCATCCAAGTTTTCTCTAAAAGCTATTTTATAGAAATTTTATCATAATATTTTTTCAAAAAAAATAGAACAGCGACCCGGTTGGCAACTGCTCTAATTTTTCACTTATTTTTCAATAATTTTTACGGCTGTTCCGTAGGCGATCACTTCTGCCGCTCCTGCCATAACCTGAGAGGAACCGTACATAACTCCGATTACTGCATCTGCTCCTAACTCTTTTGCCTCATCGACCATTCTTTTTACTGCGATCTGTCTGGCTTCGTTAAGCATCTCCGTGTATCCAACGATTTCTCCACCTACAAGTGTTTTCATTCCTGCCATAAAATCACGTCCAATGTTTTTTGTCTGAACAACCGTTCCTTTTACCATTCCCAGTGCCTCAATTTCTTTTCCCGGCACATACTCAATACTTAGCAGCTTCATCTTCTTCTCCTCCTTCGATTTCCTTTAGTCTGCTTCTCAATGCTACGATGATGCAGATGATTACGACGACTGGGATTCCGATAAATAATATTAGAATTCCAATTGGTAATGCTTCCTGGCTGTTGCCCCACAGAAAAAGACCAATCATAAACAACATGAGAATAATCATTACCACTCCGCCGATCGTGGCTCCCATTTTTTTCTTCATGTGAATATCGATTTTGCTTACGTCCACAAAATCTACTCCTTCCTTTTCCATTTTTTCCATCTCGTCCAACCACTCATCTGTGTTTATAGTATCAACCGTATCTTTTTTCTGAAGGATTACATTGGAGAGCTTCTGCATATTGTTAAGATTTTCACGTTCTTTTTCCAGATGCCTCATCTGATTTTCGAGACATTCTTCCAGAGAAATGCTTTTACTTAATACAGATTTGATTTCTTCCACCGAAACGCCAAGTTTACGCAGAAGTTTGATTTTTTTCAGAGTTTTAATGTTTTCCTCATGATATTCACGATAACCATTCTCTGCCCGCTCCGGTGTAAGGAGTCCCTGTTCTTCATAAAACCGGATATTTTTGCTGGTAATTCCGACCAGTTCTTCCACCTGTTTGATTTTCATGCCGATCCTCCCTTTTTCTTTGGGTCTTTTTTCACAACATTTTGTGGCTGAATCGCTTGATGTAGCTTTTTTATACAGCTTCCATAAGGTGGAAGGTCAAGAGAAAATTAAAAAAAATTATTTTTCATACATAACCTCTACTGCACCGCAGAATTCCTTTGCTTTTTCCGTTATATGAAAACCCTTTGCCTCATAAAATTTTCTGGCACGGATATTCTTTTCAAACACCCACAAAAGTGTATGTGCATAACCTGCTTTTTCTATATCGCTTAAAATCTGTTCCATCATTTTACTGCCGTAGCCTTTTCTCCAGTTATCCTGCAGACTGTGGATACAGATTAATTCTGCATACCCGGTCATATCCTGATTGCGGGCAGCATCCCACCATGCGATGCAGTGTGGCTTCCCTTCCACTTCAAGAATATAACCATTCCCTTTTTTCGCATCCAGAAGTTTTTGATACATTGCCGTGGCACATTCCAAATTGGTGCACTGTTTTAAATCTTCCGGTTCTAATATGTTTTGAAACGCAGCTTTCCAGCTCTCGGTCTGGATATAAGCCAAAATCTGCGCATCACCTGCCGTGGCTCTGCGGATGTTATAATTTTCATTCATCTTTTAATCCTCTACATATTTCAGCACACCCGGATCTTTTCCATCCACATATCCGGTGACTTGAAACGCAATATTTTCCTGTAATTTTTTTATTCTTTTGAAGTCATTCACCCAAATGTGCTCTCTGTCTTTGTAATAAACAGATACATCCAGTGATTTCAGTGCATAAAATGGGCTGGCGTTGACGCTTTCTCTGGTCGTGTATTCTTCTGTCTTTCCAGTTTGTGGGTTTACATAATTCACAATCAAATAATAGGTAAAATTATAATCAGCACTGTTATAATTATAAAACCTATGTGTTTTTAAACCGATTATTTTCCCCGGAATCTTTATGGAATTCTTTTTAAATTTTTTTATTTTTATTCTTTGAATATTAAAAAATAAAATAACTGCTATATAAATACAAACGACAATTCCCACGATCAGAAAGTTTACTTTTCTTCCGGCTGAAGTCTGCATTGAATCCGAAGTAAAAGCCAAAATGAAAATAAGCATCAGAAAGAGAACTGCTACTATTATTTTCCATGTGCTTATCCTTGATGTTTTCTTTGTTGTGTAATCAAATTTTACCTTCACCATGTCCGTTCCACGAATTTTTACCCAGACATACCAGCCACCAAAAATAAGAAATGTAAATATAATAAAAATCATTTTTTATAATTCACCTTATTTTCCTAAAGTCACGTTTTACTCCAACGTGCAATACTCTTTGATCGCTGTCTCATACAGATTGTCTCCCTCACTGTCAATGACAACGATCACCGGGAAATCTTTCACTTCAAGCTTACGGATTGCCTCAGCTCCAAGATCTTCGTAACATACGATTTCTGATTTTGTGATACATTTGGATAAAAGTGCTCCTGCTCCGCCGACTGCCGCAAAGTAAACTGCATGATTTCGGACAATCGCATCCATTACTTCTTTCGAACGTTTTCCTTTTCCGATCATCGCCTTTTCTCCAAGATCTAAAAGAGTTGGCGCATATTTATCCATTCTGGTTGCAGTTGTCGGTCCTGCAGAACCTATCGGACGTCCCTCTCTTGCCGGAGATGGTCCCATGTAATAGATTGTGGAATCTTTGATGTCGATTGGAAGATTTTCCCCACGCTCCAATGCCTCGATCATTCTTTTGTGTGCGGCATCTCTCGCCACATAAATGGTTCCCGTTATGTAAACGTAATCACCGGACTTTAAATTTTTTGTCACTTCCGCGGTGATCGGTGTTGTAATATGTTTGTCCATATTCTGCGCTCCCATTTCTAAATTTATATTTTTCTTCATTTATGACTGTAAAATAAAAAACTACATTTGTAGTGATATGTTTTTTCTTACACTTCTCTTACCACATGCCGGTTCACATGACAGCAGATATTGACTGCCACCGGAAGTCCTGCAATATGTGTCGCGTAAGTATTCACATTCACTGCGAGAGCAGTGGTCGTTCCGCCAAGTCCACCCGGTCCGATTCCAAGCCGATTGATTTTTTCTAACATTTCTTCCTCTAACTCTTTCACGTATGGGATAGCAGAATGTTCTCCCACCGGTCTGGTCAACGCTTTTTTTGCTAAAATCGCACATTTTTCAAAAGTACCGCCAATACCAACTCCGACAACCATTGGCGGACAGGCATTCGGTCCTGCATCCTTCACTGCTGTAATAATTGCGTTTTTTACGCCCTCAATTCCATCAGCTGGTTTTAGCATGAACACACGGCTCATATTTTCACTTCCGAAACCTTTTGGAGCCATTGTAATTATCACTTTATCTCCCGGAACAATGCTGTAGTGGATCACCGCTGGGGTATTGTCTTTCGTATTTTCGCGGATGATAGGATCACCAACGACTGATTTTCTTAAATACCCTTCCGTATATCCCTGACGGACACCTTCGTTTACCGCATCTTCGATTGCCATTCCCTCAAAATGAACATCCTGTCCGACTTCCAGAAAAATAACTGCCATTCCGGTATCCTGACAGATTGGGATCATCTCTTCATCTGCAATTTTCAAGTTCTCCTGAAGCTGATTTAATATTTTTTTACCAAGTTCTGATTTTTCAGAAGCGGTGGCATCTTTCAGGGCTTTATCCATATCTTTGGAAAGATAATGATTTGCCTCGATACACATTTCTTTTATATTTTTTACGATATCCTCTGTATTGACTGTTCTGATCATGTTAATTTCTCCCGATAATTGTACTGTATTTGTAATTTAATATATATTTTCCTATTCATCTTTCTTATGATCCGGTTTTCGGATGTTAAAGTATTTCTTGTATTTCTCCAGAGATTCATTCTGTTCACGAGAAGTCATATCCGGGAACGCCTTCATCAAACGCTTGAAACCAAAATTCTTCTCTGCAAATAATTCTTTGTATCTGCGCTCAAGTTCTTCTTTCTCACGCTGTTTTTCCAGACGAGCCGCCTCGCGTGTTTCTTTGTAAGTAGCAATCTTTTCTTTTACATTGATATTTTCTGCAGACTCAGAAAGTTTTTCTCTGGCACTTGCTGCAGTAGAAGCGATCTTCTCTTTTGCAGTGGATGGCAGATCCATAAGATTTTCTTTCGTATCAGAAATTTTTGTGAGAAGTTTCTCATGTGTTTCCTGGAACTCCTCCGATTTTTCTACTGCAGTTGTCACATTTTCGTAGATATTTTCACCGATTTCATCGGATAATTTATGTATTTTCGCAGCCATTTCATCCATAACTTTTAATCGCTTGTTAAACTTCAAAATTGTAGTAACAGTAACACCACAGTCCACAGCAAATCCTGCCATAATAATGCTTAGCAGCACTACTCCCAAAATATGCGGGATCATTGTGATACCTTTGTAAATAATCGGATGAAGCACATCCATCACAAATGTACATGCGAGTCCCCAGTAGATGGAAAATTTCAAACATACATATCCGTGAAGATTAAACGGCTTATTGCTATAGTCCCACCATTTATTGTGAAATACTTTCTCCAGAATAAATCCTGTAATGTATTCCAAAATGGAAGTCAGTAAGAAAGAACCCGCAAATAATATCAGCAGGTTGTCCTTTAGCGGAGTCAAAGCAGCTACAACAATCACCACTCCACATCCGTAAATTGGGCAATAAGGTCCATTTAAAAATCCCCGGTTTACAAAAATTCCCCGGTCCAATGCTGCATAAGATACTTCTGTGCACCATCCGATAAATGCATAAATAATAAAAATCCATACTAACTCATAAAAATTTTGCGGCACTTTTCATTCCCCCTATTGTTCTGCTTTCTATTGGAGTTTTACTACAATTTGAAAACTCATGTATTCTATATTTACGCAAAAGTATAAACGAAAGTTTTTGCTATGACAATGAAATTTTTCCACGGAAGTTAGATTTTCGCAACACGTTATCCACATTTACACTGTGATTTTCTTGATAATATGTGTTATTTTTTATTTTTGTGTTGATATCATTTATTTTTCAAATAAGCAAAATGAAACAACCTTTTTTTTAAGCTTCTTATCATGAAATATAATTCGTTTTTATATAGACAAATCGGCTGCTACATAAAAATGTGGCAGCCTACTGTCCTGACCATAGTGAATTCTTTGTATCACTGCGGTCAAAATATTCTTTTATTCTTCTTCCGAATCAGACTCAGCACGGCTTAATAATTCCTGCATTAATTCATCATCTGTTTCTGTCATCTGACCTGCCGCTTTTTTTGCAGCCTCTGCTGCAGCCGCAACACTTTTGGCTTCCTCTTCCTCTGTGACAAGTTCAGATTCATCTGTATTGTCCATGAGGGATTTGTCCTCACGTACTTTTGCAATGCTTGCAACTGTGACATCATCCGCAAGATTCATCAGTTTTACACCGGAAGTTACTCTTCCGAGCAATGCCGTATCACTGACTTTGATACGGATAATAATTCCTTCCGTTGTGATCAGCATCATCTCGTCATCCTGATTGACTGCTTTCACACCGACGATATTTCCGGTTTTCTCTGTGATCTTATAGCATTTCACACCTTTACCACCACGGTTCTGGGCTGTAAATTCAGATGCAAGTGTGCATTTTCCAAGACCTTTTTCAGATACGATCATCAGTGATTCGCCCTGGGATTCCATCTGCATTCCGACAACTTTATCTCCATCCGTCAAATTCATACCGATCACACCCATAGAGGTTCTTCCTGTACTTCTGACATCTCTCTCATTGAAACGGATACACTGTCCGTATTTTGTCACAAGGAAAATATCCTGTTCGTTGTCTGTTTTCTTTACCTCGATCAACTCATCATCTTCACGCAATGTGATTGCTGCAAGACCTGTTTTTCTGACATTTGCATAATCGGTGATCGGTGTTTTCTTCACAATACCATTCTTGGTTGCCATAAACAGATAATGTCCTTCCGTGTATTCCTTGATTGGAATTACAGCAGTAATCTTCTCTCCCGGCTGAAGCTGCAACAGGTTGATGATTGCAGTACCTCTCGCGGTTCTGCTTGCCTCCGGAATTTCGTAGGCTTTCATTCTGTATACACGGCCGGTATTGGTAAAGAACATCATGTAATGATGGGAAGTCGTCATCAAAAGTTCCTCAATGTAATCTTCATCGATTGTCTCCATTCCCTTGATTCCCTTGCCTCCACGGTTCTGGGCACGGAAATTATCAAGGCTCATTCTCTTGATATAGCCAAGTTTTGTCATTGCAATCACAGTGTTCGTTACCGGAATGAGATCCTCCATGGAAATATCATACTCGTCAAATCCGATGGAAGTTCTTCGCTCATCACCGTATTTTTCTGCGATCAAAAGGATTTCCTCACGGATAACACCAAGAAGTTTTTTCTCATCTGCCAGAATTGCTTTTAACTCTGCAATACGATCCATCAACTCTGCATACTCAGCTTCGATCTTCTCGCGTTCCAGACCTGTCAGTGCGCGCAGACGCATATCGACGATCGCCTGTGCCTGGACATCTGTCAGGGAAAATCTCTCGATCAAACGATTTTTTGCTTCCGGTGTATTTGCACTGCTTCGGATAATATTGATCACTTCATCGATATTATCAAGCGCAATCAGTAAGCCCTCCAGAATGTGGGCGCGTTCTTCTGCTTTGTTTAAGTCATATTTTGTTCTTCTGGTCACAACATCTTTCTGGTGATCCAGATAATAGCCTAACATTTCCTGAAGATTTAATACTTTTGGCTGATTGTCCACAAGGGCTAACATGATGACACCAAACGTATCCTGCATCTGCGTATGTTTGTAAAGCAGATTTAAAACCACATTCGGATTTACATCACGGCGCAGCTCAATACAGATACGCATACCCTGGCGGTCAGACTCGTCACGAAGATCCGTGATTCCGTCAATTTTTTTATCTCTTACAAGCTCTGCGATTTTCTCGATCAGCCTTGCTTTGTTGACCATGTATGGAAGTTCGGTCACAACGATACGGTTTTTACCGTTTTGCATTGGTTCGATATTGGTGATCGCACGAACTCTGATCTTTCCACGTCCGGTGCGGTAAGCTTCGTTAATTCCGGTTGTTCCAAGAATCATCGCTCCGGTTGGAAAATCCGGACCTTTTACAATACTCAAAAGTTCTTCGATATCTGTCCCACGATTCTCTAGCACTTCGTTGTCGATAATTTTTACGACAGCATGAATCACCTCACGCAGATTGTGAGGCGGAATGTTTGTAGCCATACCGACAGCTATACCAGTTGTTCCGTTTACCAGAAGATTCGGATAGCGGGAAGGAAGCACCGTCGGCTCTTTCTCGGTCTCATCGAAGTTTGGTACAAAATCAACGGTATCTTTATTTATGTCCGCGAGCATCTCCATGGAAATTTTACTAAGTCTTGCCTCTGTATATCGCATTGCAGCGGCACCGTCACCGTCGACGGAACCAAAGTTTCCATGACCATCAACAAGCGGATATCTTGTAGACCAGTCCTGTGCCATGTTGACCAATGCTCCATAGATGGAACTGTCTCCATGTGGATGGTATTTACCCATGGTATCACCGACAATACGCGCACATTTTCTGTGTGGCTTGTCCGGTCCATTATTTAATTCGATCATGGAGTAGAGTACACGACGCTGTACCGGTTTCAAACCATCTCTTACATCCGGCAATGCACGCTGAGCGATAACGCTCATCGCATAATCGATGTAGGATGTCTCCATTGTTTTTTTCAGATCGACATCATGGATTTGATCAAAAATTTTGTCATCCATTCTATTTACCTCATTCCTGCAAATTCTTTTTGGTTAAAAATATGCATTTCTCTAATTAAACTACATTTGCAATTATATTATAAATAAACTTTCTATTTTTTATTGAACTACATTTGCAGTAATATATAATTTCTAACACATGCAATCTTAGATATCGAGATTCTGCACATACTTCGCATTTTCTTCAATAAACTCACGTCTCGGCTCTACTTTATCTCCCATCAGAGTTGTAAACGTAATATCAATCTCAGAAGTACTCTCATCATCGATCATGACACGTTTTAAAATTCGTTTCTCCGGATCCATGGTCGTCTCCCAGAGCTGTTCCGCATCCATCTCACCAAGTCCTTTGTAACGCTGGATCTTATTATTTCCATCACGTCCGATCTCCGTTAAGATTGCATTTAACTCATCATCACTGTAAGCGTACCATACATTTTTATTTTTTTCGATCTTGTATAGTGGCGGCTGTGCCAGATATACATGGCCTTCTTTGATCAGATCCGGCATGAACCGATAGAGGAAGGTCAGCATTAACGTACTGATATGGGCACCATCGACATCGGCATCCGTCATGATAATAATCTTATGATAACGCAGCTTGGTGATATCAAAATCTTCATGGATACCTGTACCAAAAGCCGTGATCATGGCTTTAATCTCATTATTGACAAGAATCTTATCCAGACGTGCTTTTTCGACATTCAAAATCTTACCTCTCAGAGGCAGGATGGCCTGTGTGGCTCTTGAACGTGCTGTCTTTGCAGAACCGCCGGCGGAATCACCCTCGACAATGTAAATCTCACATTTCGCTGGATCTTTATCTGAACAGTCTGCCAGTTTGCCCGGAAGACTCATACTGTCTAATGCACCTTTTCTTCTTGTCAAATCTCTGGCTTTTCTTGCTGCATCTCTGGCTCTCTGTGCCATGACAGATTTCTCCACAATCAGCTTGCCGATGGCCGGATTCTGCTCAAGAAATACACCAAGCTTGTCGCTGACAATACTCTCAACGGCTCCTCTTGCTTCGGAGTTGCCCAGTTTCTGCTTTGTCTGACCTTCGAATTGAGGATCCTCGATCTTGACACTGATAATTGCAGTCAGTCCCTCACGGATATCCTCACCTGTCAGGTTCGGCTCATTATCTTTTAAAAGTTTATTCTTTCTTGCATAATCATTAAATGTCTTTGTTAACGCATTTCTAAATCCGACAATATGAGTGCCACCTTCCGGAGTCGTAATA
>OGZW01001813.1_pt1 | contig 17138 bp, 16 predicted proteins | sample 1577001 | NCBI WGS metagenome assembly OGZW01 (sample SAMEA3541519, study PRJEB24748) | human gut metagenome | biome: human gut; feature: human-associated habitat; material: faeces | place: China | collected 2012 | reverse complement strand
TTGTTCTTCGGGATACTGGCTTTTTGGTTTTGCTTCCAAGAAATATCATCCACTGGAACATCTGGATGCTAAAAGATGGAAGGAACGTCACATTAAAACCTGGTATTATACAACCAATCTGCACAAAGGCGCGTTTATGTTGCCGAGATATGTAGAAGACATGCTGGAGGAAGAGGAAGATCGTAAGAAATAGAGCTTTCTGAAGAGCAGATAACAAATACATTATAAATGTATGATGAAATAAAGGAAAAGCAGAGGAGATTAAAAATGGGAAGATTATTAATTATTGGATGCGGCGGTGTTGCCGGTGTGGCTATTCACAAATGCTGTCAGAACAGCAAAACATTTTCAGAAATCTGTATTGCCAGCAGAACAAAGTCAAAATGTGATGATTTGAAGGAAAAGCTGGAGAAAACGACAGAGACGAAGATTACAACGGCCCAGGTGGATGCAGACAATGTAGATGAACTGATCGCACTGATTAAAGATTATCAGCCGGATGCGGTTTTGAATGTGGCATTGCCGTATCAGGATCTGACAATCATGGATGCTTGTCTGGCATGCAAGGTGGATTATATTGACACAGCCAATTACCGCTCGAAAGAGGTTATGGACTTACTCTTGGTAATTCTTTAAGAAGAATTATGCTTTCTTCATTAGTTGGTACAGCAGTAAGCAGTATCAAGATTGAGGGCGTTCTTCATGAATTCAGCTCAATTCCTGGTGTTAAGGAAGATGTTACTGAGATAGTGATGAACATCAAGCAGTTATCAATCAAGAACAATGGTAATTCCGTTGAGCCTAAGGAAGCTCATATTGAGTTCGTAGGCGAGGGTGTAGTTAGAGCATCTGATATTCAGGTAGACCCTGATATAGAGATTATTAACCCAGATCTTGTTATTGCACATCTTAATGGTGCAGACAGCAAGTTAATTATGGAACTTACAATCACTAACGGACGTGGTTATGTAAGTTCAGAAAGAAATAAAAAAGAAGACCAGCCAGTTGGCGTTATCGCTGTAGATTCAATCTACACACCAGTAGAGAGAGTTAATATGGCTGTTCAGAATACACGAGTAGGTCAGGATACAGATTTTGACAAGCTTACACTTGATATATTTACTAATGGAACAATAGCTCCAGATGAGGCATTAAGCCTTGCAGCTAAGGTTCTTAGTGAGCATCTTAAGGGCTTCATTAACCTTTCAGAGAATGCTGCTAACGCAGAGATTATGGTTGAACAGCAGGTTGATGAGTCAACTAAGGTTCTTTCAATGAGTATTGAAGACCTTGAATTATCAGTTCGTTCATCTAACTGTCTTAGAAGAGCAGGTATCAACACTGTTGAAGAACTCTGCAATAAGACACCAGATGATATGATTAAGGTTAGAAACCTTGGTAAGAAGTCTTTAGATGAGGTGCTTTTAAAGCTTAAGCAGTTAAATTTACATCTTAGATCTAGTGAAGACTAAAAATTAAAGCGTAATATTAGAGTTTGTAGAAAAAACATCTATACAGTAAGACCATATGCGCGTGTATAGACGTTACAAATGGAGGTTAAATCAATGGCAAAGTATAGAAAGCTTGGTAGAACATCAAGCCAGAGAAAGGCTTTATTAAGAAGCCAGGTAACAGCTTTAATCGAGAATGGTAAGATTGTTACAACAGAAGCAAGAGCTAAGGAAGTTCGTAAGCAGGCTGAAAAGCTTATTACACTTGCAGTTAAGGAAAAGGACAACTACGAAACAGTTACAGTATCTGCTAAGGTTGCAAAGAAGGATGCTGATGGCAAGAGAGTTAAGGAAGTTGTTGATGGCAAGAAGGTTACTGTATATGAAACAGTAGAGAAGGAAATCAAGAAGGATCTCCCTTCAAAGCTTCACGCTAGAAAGCAGATGGATAAGGTTCTTTACAAGGTAACAGAAGTTCCTGCTGATGCTGCTGGAAAGAAGAAGAATACTAAGACTGTTGACCTTACTAATAAGTTATTTGACGAAATCGCACCTAAGTATGCTGACCGTAAGGGTGGCTACACAAGAATCGTTAAGATTGGCTTAAGAAAAGGTGATGCAGCAATGGAAGTTCTTCTTGAATTAGTATAATTACATCATTGCGTATTATTAGCGGATATGGGGTAACTCATATCCGCTTTTTTAAGGTTGAATTACATATTAGAAAGTTTTGTATTTTTTCACGTTATTTCAATGAATTTAGTATATAAAATTGATTTTTATAAAGTTATATAGTAATATGCAATTATTTGAAAGAAAGAATAAAAATGTATCATTACAGGGAAATTAACTGTGAAGATATAATATCAGCAAGTATGTCCGGAAATGTCTGGAATACTGGAACAGGAGACTGTTATGGGAATAGTAGAAGCGAAGAATTTGACATTTGAATATATAAGACGAGATGAAGAGGGGAATGTTGAGGGGATAACTACAGCAGTTGATAATGTAAATATAGATATTAAAGCAGGAGATTTTGTTGCAGTGCTTGGACATAATGGTTCAGGCAAATCAACATTTGCCAAGCATCTTAATGCCCTTGTTATGCCGACAGAGGGAACAGTGTATGTCGATGGAATGGATACTAAAGACAGCGGCAATACACTTTCAATAAGACAGACAGCAGGAATGGTATTTCAGAATCCGGATAATCAGATAGTTGGTACACTTGTAGATGAAGAGGTAGGATTTGGACCAGAGAATATAGGCGTTCCAACAGAAGAAATATGGGAAAGAGTAGAAAAAAGCCTTAAGGCGGTTGGAATGTATCAGTTTCGTAGTGCTTCTCCTAATAAGCTTTCAGGTGGACAGAAACAGCGTGTCGCAATAGCAGGCATAGTAGCTATGAAACCTAAATGTATCGTGTTAGACGAGCCTACAGCAATGCTTGATCCTCTTGGAAGAAAAGAAGTATTAAATGTTCTTCATGAGCTTAACAGGAAAGAAAATGTTACTATAATACTTATAACGCATTATATGGAAGAGGTAATAGATGCAGATTATGTGTATGTAATGGATGGTGGAAAGCTTGTAATGGACGGAACTCCAAGGCAGATATTCACACAGGTTGAGATGTTAAAGAGTATGAGGCTCGATGTGCCACAAGTGACGGAACTTGCTTATGAATTAAAAAAGGCAGGTCTTCCTATCAAAGATGGAATAATAAGAAATGAAGAATTAGTGGAAGAATTAAAAAGACTGGATAAATAAAAATGATGTTACTGCCAGTTGGCAGAATGTACATTAGAATGGAGAGTGCAATGTCAATAATTGTTGATAAAATCAGTTATGTATACGAAGCAGGAACAGGCTTTGAAAGACGAGCTCTGGACAATGTGTCGTGTGCAATTAATGACGGAGAATTTGTAGGTCTTATAGGACATACGGGTTCTGGTAAGTCCACATTTATCCAGCACCTTAATGGGCTGCTTAAGGCGACAGAGGGACATATATATTTTAATGGACAAGATATATATGATGCTGGATTTAATATGAAAGAATTAAGAAGCAAGGTCGGACTGGTATTCCAGTATCCGGAACACCAGCTTTTTGAAACAGACATATTTAAAGATGTGTGCTTTGGACCTAAGAATTTAGGTTTATCAAGACAGGAATACGAGCTTAGAGCCTTTGAGAGCTTAAGACTTGTCGGGCTTGATGAGAATCTTTATTATCAGTCGCCATTTGATTTGTCAGGCGGACAGAAGAGGAGAGTTGCAATAGCTGGCGTGCTTGCTATGAAGCCGGAGGTTCTTATATTAGACGAACCAACAGCAGGACTTGACCCTAAAGGAAGGGATGACATTTTAGACTGCCTTAAATACTTAAGGGAAGAAACTGGAATTACTGTAATCCTGGTATCTCACAGTATGGAAGATGTAGCCAAATATGTTGACAGAATTATGGTTATGGATGATGGCGTATTAAAATATGATGATACACCACAAAATGTATTCAGATATTACAGACAGTTAGAGCAGATAGGACTTGCAGCACCACAGGTTACTTATATAATGAATGACCTTATAAGGGCTGGAATAAATGTAAATCCAGATGCAATAACAATTGCGGAAGCAAAAGAAAGTATTCTGTCACATTTTAAGCGTAATGCAAAGGCGTAGCGGTAATATTAACAGGCAGGAATGGAGATTGTATGATTAGAGATATAACAATTGGACAATATTATAAAGCTGATTCTGTCATTCACAGATTAGACCCAAGAGTTAAGCTTATGGGTACTCTTATCTTTATAATTTCGTTGTTTATGGGAATGAATATATGGATATATGCTGTTGTCACGGTAGCATTGGCGGTAGTTATTAAAATGTCCAGAATTCCTCTCAAATTTATGGTTAGAGGACTTAAATCAATAGTAATACTGATTATTATAAGTGCGGTGTTTAACCTGTTTCTTACACCGGGAGACGTGCTTATACAGATATGGAAGCTGACAATAACTTATCAGGGGCTTAAAATGGCTATATTTATGGTTGTAAGGCTTATATATCTTATTGTAGGCACATCATTGATGACACTTACTACAACGCCTAATAATTTAACAGACGGTCTTGAGAAGGGGCTTGGATTTCTTAAAGTTATCAAGGTACCAGTTCACGAGATAGCGATGATGATGTCGATAGCATTAAGATTCATACCAATACTTATAGAAGAAACTGATAAGATTATGAAAGCACAGATGGCAAGAGGTGCGGATTTTGAGAATGGAAGTCTTATAAAGAGAGCCAAAGCAATGGTTCCAATACTTGTTCCGTTATTTGTGTCAGCCTTCAGAAGAGCCAATGAGCTTGCAATGGCTATGGAAGCAAGATGTTATCACGGTTCAGAGGGCAGGACAAAGATGAAGCCTTTAAAATATGAAAAGAGAGACAGAATTGCCTATATCAGTATGGTTCTGTACCTTGGAGTTATTATCATTGTCAAGATTATAGCTGCATAGTAAGTCGCTAAAAGGGGCTGTAGCACGAAGCATTATCTATATAGTAGGAAGTCAGGAAATGTTGTATTAACCTGCGTATTATATAGATTATGTCTGAGGCGGCAGTCCCTTTTATGTTAAGAAGTGAGGAATTAGAGAGAAGTGTGCAGAAAGATTAATGACAAGTATGTAAAGAGATTAGAGAGAAGTGCGCAGAAAGATTAATAACAAGTATGTAAAGAGATTAGAGAGAAGTACGCGGAAGGATTAATGACAAGTAAGTGAAGATATTAATAGGAAGTGTATGTATCTATTAATAATAAGTGTGTAAAAAAATTAAGGAGGAGTGAATGAAAAGAATAAGATTAAGGGTTGCATATGATGGTACGAATTATTCGGGCTGGCAGATACAGCCTAACGCACCGACAATTGAGAAAAAGCTCGATGAAGCTATATACGCGCTTACAGGTGAAAATGTCCATGTAACAGGTGCAAGCAGAACCGATGCAGGAGTTCACGCATTAGGAAATGTCGCTGTATTTGATACTGCTTCAAGCATACCAGCAGACAAGTTCACATATGCACTTAACAGGTACCTTCCTGAAGATATAATAATACAGCAGTCAGATGAGGTGGAATCTGATTTTCATCCAAGACACTGTGATACAAGAAAGACATACTGCTACAGTATATTAAATACGGAGTTTGGACTTCCTAAGAAACGTAACTATATATGGAATGTACCAGGGAATATTGATATTTCTAAAATGCAGGAGGCAGCAGAGTATCTTGTAGGAGAACACGATTTTAAGAGCTTCTGTTGTGTGCGTACACAGACAGAAACAACCGTAAGGAAGATATATTCGCTTGATGTAGATAGAAAAGGTGATGAAATATTAATAACAGTTACAGGTAATGGCTTCTTATATAATATGGTAAGAATAATAGCAGGAACGCTTATACAGGTCGGAAAAGGGAAATTTAATCCAGAGTATGTAAAGGAAATGCTTGATGCAAAGGACAGGACACAGGCAGGCCAGACAGCACCACCGCAGGGGCTTACGCTTATGAAAATAGAGTATCTGTAATTCTTGATATTTGTAATTGTGATAATCTAATACATAGTTTATATTTTTAACTCAGGTTGTTGATAAATATATTGTAGAATAAAATCCTTGTGGATAATTTCCTGAAAATTATATGGTAAAAATACATTTTCTGATTGACACACAAGGCTGTGTGTTATATAATTCTTTAATGTGGCGTGATAAGTGCGCCTTGACATAAGTTAATCAGAATTAGGTGTTTCACCATATGCCCCGGAGAAGCATTTAATATATATTAACATTTATTTAATTAGAACAATTAATTATGCATTTAAGCAATATTTAGGAGGAAAACTAATGAGTACTTATATGGCTAGTGCATCTAACATCGAAAGAAAATGGTATGTTGTAGATGCTGCAGATTATACATTAGGTCGTTTAGCATCACAGGTTGCTGCTGTATTAAGAGGTAAGAATAAGCCTACTTATACACCATTCCTTGACTGTGGTGACAACGTTATCGTAATCAACGCTGAAAAGATTAAGGTTACAGGTAAGAAGTTAGATCAGAAGATTTACTACAATCACTCAGATTATGTAGGTGGTATGAAAGAAACAACTCTTAAGGAGATGATGGAAAAGCATCCAGAAAGAGTTATTGAACTTGCTGTTAAGGGTATGCTTCCAAAGGGACCTTTAGGAAGACAGATGTACACAAAGCTTCATGTATATGCAGGTCCAGATCATGAACAGGCAGCTCAGAAGCCAGAAGTTTTAAAGTTTTAATTAAAGGACATATCATAAGGAGGAATTAACAGTGGCTAAGAAAGCAAACGGAAAGTTCTACGGAACAGGTAGAAGAAAAAGCAGTATTGCTAGAGTATATTTAGTACCAGGTAATGGTAATATTACAATAAATAAGAGATCACTTGATGAATATTTCGGTCTTGAAACACTTAAGGTTGTAGTTAAGCAGCCATTAGTTCTTACAGAGACAGCTGACAAGTATGATGTAATCGTTAACGTACACGGTGGCGGATACACAGGTCAGGCTGGTGCTATCAGACACGGTATCTCAAGAGCTCTTCTTCAGGTTGATTCAGAAGAATACCGTCCATCACTTAAGAAGGCTGGTTTCTTAACAAGAGATCCAAGAATGAAGGAAAGAAAGAAGTACGGTTTAAAGGCAGCTCGTCGTGCTCCACAGTTCTCAAAGAGATAATATTTCAACAATTCAGTGCGTCTTACGACGTTTCAGAAAAGTGTATTACACCTCAGGACTTTTTGTCCTGGGGTGTTTTTTGTAAGAGCTGTGGTACAATAAATAAGATTTTACATATAAAATATTATTGTCATCAGATTATCAGCAGGTAAATAAATGTCGGAAATTTCTTTATTTTATGGAATTCGAGTTACAATGTATTATGATGATCATAATACGCCGTATTTTCATGCAGAGTATAATGGAAATAAGGCAATTATTGAAATTGATACAGCTAGATGCATCAAGGGAGCTTTTCCATCAAGACAGTTAAAGTTGATTTTAGCGTGGTGTGTGTTACATCAAGATGAGTTGATGCAGAATTGGGAATTGTCAAAAGATGGAAAGCCGTTAAATAGAATTAATCCACTTGTATAGGAGGTGTTTGTCTATGTTTCAGAAGGTAGTTCAGGTAGTACCTATGAAAGACTACACAGTATATGTGTATTTTGAAGATGGAAAAATCGTATGTTATGATATGAAAAATATGTTGGATAAAGAAGTCTTTAAACCATTGAAGGATATTTCGGTATTTGCTGATACATGTACAGTTATGAATGATACATTAGCATGGGATATAGGTTGAGATAGAGATGTTTGTAAGTGTATTGATATTGATCCGGATACATTATATGAACTTCCCTATTGTAAAGAGAAAATAGCTTAGTGATAAATCTACATATTATTGAAATGTTTTATTACGTAGTATATTTAAGAAGAGTAACAATTGTAAGATTAATAGAGTGATGAGTAGTTTTAGAAATCTGTCAGTTGTTATGGCAAAATATAAAAAAATGCCAGTCCCTAAGTTCAACATTAGGGACTGGCATTTCTTAATTATTCAATTACAACTCATATCTTGGCAAGAACTACATTAACAACTGCAGTCCCAGATGCTAAGTACACTACCAATCAGGCCTATTCATACATTCCTGTACGGATTATCCTTCAATAGCAATCCTCTTAGCACCTTCAATTTCCTCAGCAGCTTTCTTTGGAACAGAAAGTCTTAAAATACCACTTTCATATTTAGCCTTTATATCGTCCTGAGTAATTGCATTACCAACGTAGAAGCTTCTGCTCATAGAGCCGGCATAACGTTCCTTTCTGATATACTTGCCTTCCTTGTCCTGTTCGTCCTTATCAAGACCCTTAGCGGCACTGATTGAAAGGTAACCATTATCAAGCTGTATATTGATTTCGTCTTTCTTAAAGCCAGGTAAATCAATATCAACTTCATAGCCGGAATCAGTTTCTCTGACATCAGTCTTCATTTCGTGGCTGGCGTGTTTGCCATATAAAGCTTTTTCAACTTCAGGAAATCCGAAGTTCATCCAATCATCATTAAATAAATTCTCTCCAAAAATACTAGGCATTAACATAAGTCATCGCTCCTTTTTTAATAAACTATTTGTTCGGCTGAACCTTTCGTTCATTCAGATTGGATATATAAATAACCAATCCCCAGGATTACATATTCATCTGAACTATTACCTTGTTTCTTTGGAACATCTGGAATGGCGTTATCTTAATTACTATTTCTTAACTCCCTTTCCTTTGTTCTGGCTATGTTATATACCTAATTATTAGCACTGTCAAGTGGTGAGTGCTAATAATTTATAAATAGTTTATAATTATTCTAATTTATTCCTCTTCGACCTGAGTTTAATGTGTTTTGTATACACACCCTTGACAACAACAGACAATAAATATAATAAACGCTAAGGAAGTTTATTATAAAAATCATTATTTCAATTCTTACTATTTTCAGAGGTGTTGAAAAGACTGTATAGGATAAGCTGGTCAGCAGGTAAATTGATTGACAAATACTGTTATAAAGCCTACAATAAATATAATATATTAGTACGTTAATTAATTTCTATTATGATTTGTCAAATTCGTGTGAAGTAATCTGAAGGGAATTGGATTGTGATTTCGATTTTACATTTATTAATTTATTATTAAATTCTAATCGGTATACAAGAGCGTAAATTTATACAAAAGGAGTATATTAATATGAACAAAAAGATAGCGAGGAAATTATGTGCTATTGGCTTGATATCTTCTATTGTCTTATCAGGATGTGGTAAAGCAGGTATAACAGGTGGAAGTATAGATGAATCAGCAGGTGGCACAGATAAAGTTGTCTCCTTAAAAGTGTGGACGGAAAAAGATGGTCTGGATGTCATGAACAAAATGTTAGACAGCTTTAAGGAACAATATAAAGATGAAGCAGAGTTTGATATAACGGTTGAAATCCAGGCAGATTCACAGGTTCGTGATGTTATGCTTACAGATGTACACAATGGTGCAGATGTGTTTTCATTTCCAGATGATCAGATTATATCATTAACGGCTGGCGGAGTTCTGACAGAGGTACCCAATGCAGATGAAATAGCAGCAGCTAATGTAAAGGAGTCAGTCGAAGCAGCGACTCTGAATGATACATTATACGGCTATCCTATGACAGCAGATAATGGATATTTTATGTATTATAATAAAGAATATTTTTCAGAAGATGATGTTAAGTCATTAGATAAAATGTTGTCAATTGCAGCAGCTAACAATAAAAAAGTTGCTATGGAGTTTGATTCAGGATGGTATCTTTATACATTTTTCGGAAATACAGGACTTAGTCTTTCTATTAAACCAGATGGTATAACTAATGAATGTAACTGGAATTCGCAGACAGGTGATATAACTGGAGCAGCTATAAAACAGGCTCTCAATAGTATAGCAGCTAATCCAGGGTTTGTAAGTATGCCTAACGGAGATATAGCTGAACACATTAAAAGTGGTGATGTTATAGCAGGAATAAGTGGTGTATGGGATGTTATGAATGTAAAGGAAGCCTGGGGAGAGAATTATGGTGCCTGTAAGCTGCCAACATATACAGTTGCAGGAAAGGAAGTTCAGATGTCTTCGTTTACAGGCTATAAGATGATGGGCGTGAACTCTTATTCAAAGAATAAAGAATGGGCATGCAGGCTTGCTGACTGGCTGACTAATCAGCAGAATCAGGAGCTTAGGTTTAAAGAGAAAAATCAGGGACCATCTAACAGTAAGGCAGCAGAATCAGATGAAATCAAAAAAGTGGCTGCAATACAGGCAATCATTGCACAGTCCCAGTATGGAACATTACAAAGAGTAGGAAACAGCTACTGGGATGCCTGTAAGAAGTTTGCTAATACGGTGCTTAGTGGTAATAATGGTGGTTTATCAGATCAGGAAGTTATGGATACGTTAGTTAATGAAATTACAGCTTCTGCTGTTAAGTAACAGTAAGTTGACCAAAGTTGATTTACTGTGAGTAGAAAAGATTGGAGAACAAGCATGAATAATAAAAAAAGAACAAGCCTGAAGACACTGATATTATTGCCGGTATTTATACTAGGTGCTTTAACAATAATATGTAATGTTATGGCTATAAACAATATAAGAACTGTTAACTCTAATGCCGCTGATATAACAGATAATTGTATGATGAGTGTTTCAGATCTTGGTGAAATAAAGAATGATATACAGGTTATTCATACACTTGGATTATCACATATTATTGCAACAGATCTTAATACTATGATATCAGTGGTAGGTGAGATTAATGATAATCAGGAAGAATTAGAGAAAAAGCTGGACGAATATAAGAAATATGTCCAGAATGATGATATGGATACATATAATTCATTAGTAAGTAATTATAATACTATGAAATATGAACTTGGAAACATTATGGCATACAGTGCTTTAGGCAAGAATGAGGAAGCATATGCTATTGCTAACGGAGTCGTAAGTGATAGCAGCACAGCAATCCAGAAGGATATTGAGGTGCTAAGCACACATGCCAATGATACAGCTTCTGAGGCAAGAGAAAGGCTTACCAGTGTGTATGCAAGTTCACTTGTCAGCAATGGTATAGTTATTATTATAAGCGTTATATTGATTATTGTAGCAATATATTGTGTTATGAAGTATGTTATCAAACCAATTATCGCAACCAATAAAGATATCAGGGATATTATTGATGGAATCGATAATGGAGAAGGAGATCTGACAAAGCGTGTAAGAGTTATTTCTAATGATGAGATAGCAGATCTTGGCAACGGTATCAATCTTTTTATGGATAAGCTGCAGGAAATACTTAAGCTGATTATAGAGAATACTAACTATATGGAAAATGTTGTTGCTGAGGTTGATGGCAGTGTTGTCAAATCCAATGACAGTGCTTCTGATTTATCTGCTATGACAGAGGAATTATCTGCAACTATGCAGGATGTAGGGCTTTCTGTTAATACTATTAATGATAATGCTGATAATATACTAAAAGATGTCGAGATTATAGCGACAAAGTCAGATGATATTAATCAGTTCTCAAAGGAAATGAAGGCAAATGCAGAAAAAATAGAGAGTGATGCAAGATATAATATGGTTCAGACAGGTGAAAAGGTTGGGAATATATTAGATGTTCTTAATAAGGCAATAGAAGATAGTAAGAGCGTTGACCAGGTAAATAACCTTACGAATGATATTCTTAATATATCAAGCCAGACGAATCTGTTAGCACTCAATGCTTCAATAGAAGCTGCCAGAGCAGGTGAAGCGGGTAAGGGCTTTGCAGTAGTGGCAGATGAGATTCGTCAGTTAGCAGATTCAAGCCGTGAAACTGCCAACAAGATACAAAGTATTAACTCGGTTGTTGTTGCTGCTGTTAATAATCTATCAGATAATGCTAATAATCTGGTTTCGTATCTTCAGCAGACTATTCTTCCTGAATTTCAGACATTTGTTGATGGCGGCGTGAAATATAAAGAAAATGCTTCATATATAGAGAATGCAATGGATGAATTCGTTGAGAAAACAGATGTCCTGAAGAAAAATATGGATGAAATAGCTCATTCCATCAATACGATAACAACAGTAGTTGATGATGGTGCTGCTGGAGTTAATAATGCGGCTATAAGCACACAGGATCTTGTTGAGGATATAGTCAATATCAGCAATAAAATGATAGAAAACAAGAGCATTGCCCAGAATCTTAAGAATAGTACTAACATATTTGCAAAGTTCTGATTTTGAATATTGGGGAGAATTGTGGAAGTACGTAGCACGGAACAATTCGTAGGTATCAAAGTCGGGGGCTTTTGCCCCCGACATCATCATATAATAAATATTTACAATTTTCATCTGCCAGTTTTAAAAAATGGGCAGACTATAGAATAAATTTACCTTTTAAAGCCTATATATTACTATGAATATTGACAGTATTCCAACAATATTGTATACTTAACAAGTTGATGGAATATTACTGGGAATGAGGTTCTCCCAGGAACGAGATAGCAATAGCTAAATCTTTCGTTCATAACCGCTTGATTATAAAGCTGATGACTTCTGCAAAGTGCAGGAGCTGTCAGCTATTTTTGCGCTAATATTTATTCAGAAAAGAGGATCGTTATGTTAAAAAGTATAGCGCTGATAATGTTAATTGGAATGTCTGCAGGCTGGGTATGCCGCAAGGTAAAGCTGCCGGGACTGATTGGAATGTTATTTACAGGTATTATATTAGGACCGTATGTTCTTAATATGCTGGATTCGTCAATTCTTCTAGTGTCGGCAGATATAAGAAAGATAGCACTTGTAATTATTCTTACAAGAGCAGGACTGACACTTAATTTAGAAGATTTAAAGAAAGTTGGAAGACCGGCATTTCTTATGTGTTTTGTGCCAGCAACATTTGAGATGATTGGTATGATTATACTTGCACCACGTCTGCTTGATGTAAGCCTGATTGAATCGGCAGTAATAGGTGCGGTTGTGGCAGCAGTATCGCCAGCTGTAGTTGTGCCTGAGATGATAAAGCTTATGGAAGATGGATATGGAACAAAGCAGGGAATTCCACAGCTTATATTAGCAGGTGCATCAGTTGATGATGTCTATGTTATAGTTATGTTCACTGCATTTACATCACTGGCACAAGGCGGCAATGTTTCGGTTATGAGCTTTGTTAATATACCAGTATCAATAATGTTTGGCATAATTATAGGAATTATAATAGGAAAAGCTCTGGCAGTAGTCTGGAAGAAGCTTCATATCAGGGATACAGTAAAGGCTGCAATATTTTTAAGTGTGGCACTTCTGCTTGTGGATATTGAGGCATCATTAAATACTCCAATTACATTTGCTTCATTAATATCTGTAATGTTTATTGGGATTGCACTTAAGAAGGACAGACCAGAGGTGGCTTTCAGGTTATCACAGAAGTATAATAAAATGTGGGTATGGGCAGAAGTTATGCTGTTCGTGCTAGTAGGTGCAACAGTTGATATAGGCTATGTGGCATATGCCGGTGTATCGGCAATCGTGATTATAATAGGAGCGTTAATTTTCAGAATGGCAGGAGTCGCTTTGTGTATGGCAGGAACTAAGCTGAAGCTGAAAGAAAGGGTATTCTGTATGCTTGCATACACACCTAAGGCAACTGTTCAGGCGGCGATAGGCGGAGTTCCATTGTCAATGGGACTTGCGTGTGGCAATACAGTGCTTATAGTAGCAGTATTAGCAATAATAATAACGGCACCGCTTGGGGCATTTGCCATTGATATGACCTATAGAAAGCTGCTTAAGAAAAGCTAGGGAGAATTAAGATAAATTAGATGGATTATTAGAAATAAGGAAGATTCATAGCAGCTAATAGTAGTTAAAAGAAGTTTAATAGAAAATAGAATGGAGAAAATATGGATACTAAAGCAAAATCACAATTCAGATTATTATTTCCATGCTACTTCTCATTTTTTGTAAATGGAGCAATGGTATTGTTAGTTGGAGCAATACTTCCATATATTATAGAAGAAGCAGGAATTAATTACAGCGTAGCAGGAGGTTTTTTATCGGCATTTGCAATAGGCAATCTTCTTGCGAGTTTTGTCAATCCGCCGATGGCTTCACGGATAGGAAGAAAAGCAACAATTGTTGTATTTTCAGCATTTATACCAGTAATGCTGCTTGTTATAACATTTCTTCCACCAGTGCCGGTTATATATGCAGCATTTATGCTTATTGGAATAGGCAGAGGCTCAGTAAGCATAATCAATAACGCAGTTGTTAATGATAATTCTAACGGCAGACCAGCCGCACTTAACCTTTTACATATGACATTTGCGGCAGGTGCGTTTATTGCACCATTTATTACATCGCTTTACACAAGTTTTGGTCTGGGCTGGAGAGCAGCTGCATATACAATAATTATAGGCTCAACATTATCAGTTATATTATATGTGTGGATGAGAATAGACTATAACTGGCCTCTGGAGTCTAAGAAGGCTAAAGAAAATGCTTCTGACGGCAATGCAAAGCCATTTTATAAAAATAGCATTTTCTATATAATGGGCTTTTTATTATTCTTATATCTTGGACTTGAGAATTGCGTAAATGGATGGTTTGTAACATATTTTAAGAGCATGGATATAATGAGCAGTACATATGCAACCAACCTTGTATCGGTTACCTGGATAATGGTTATGCTTGGAAGACTTCTCACAGCTAAGATATCATCAAAGGTTGATAAGAATAAGCTTATATCTGGATACTGCGTTGCTACAACAGTATTCTTTATATTACTTACAGCAACCCATAATCTTGCAGTTATTACTGTAGCTATTGCAGGACTTGGCTTCTTCTTTGCGGGAATATATCCAACAACAGTATCAAGTGTTGGCAATATAATTAAAGGTTCAACAACAGGAATGTCATTATTTCTGGCCATTGCCGCATTAGGCGGAATTGTTACACCACAGATAGTAGGTTTCCTTGCTGACAGAATAGGAATGACAGCGGCAATACTTGTATTAGCGTTCAACGCTGCCGGTATGCTTATAATGTCAGGAACTAATGTGTTGATGAGAAGAAAAGAAACACATATATAAATGACTATATGAAATATAATTTTATGTGATTTTATATTTACAAATTAAAGCATATAAATGTATAATAATAGTAGTTAAGAGGTATATTTATACTGACGGTGAGGAAGTGCAGATTACAGATGAGAATAATGTATGGATTGTTAATTGCTATTGAGATTATTCTTATGGGAATATGTTCATATAAAGCAATGAATAAGAAAGGCAGACTGGCAAAGATAGTATTTATATATGAAGCTGTTGCAGCATTTTGTGGCATAGTATTTCTTGTATATATATATGTTCCAGGAATAACTATCACAACGCTTTGCAAGAGCCTTACATTGATATGCTTTGACTGGATTCTTATTCTTCTAATGTACTACACGCAATATTATACAGGATTGTTTCATGGAGTTAAGTTTATTAAAGAGGTAATGATTGCATTTTCAGCAATAGACAGCGTTATGCTTATTGCCAATGTATGGAATCATCAGATATTTACTATAACAGAGATTAATGATTATGAGATTGTAACAGAATTTGTGAAGACCAGTTTCTTTTATAAGGCACATTTTATATATAATTATCTTGTTTTCTTTTTATTGCTTTTATCCTTTATGTTTATGATAGCGAACTCATCTAAGTTCTACAGTTTCAGATACGAGATAATATTTATAGCACTTTTAATTGTATTTATTCTTGACCTTGTGACAATAAGGTGAAGCATATCTGAGAAACCTTTAATGTCGTTGTCAAGAGCTGGCCGCCCGATGACCGGATAAGTCTGGCTGGGTGTGAAAAAGGTGGGAGGTGATGGCATGGCAAAGATCTGCGGTTCGGTGGAAGGCGCCGAGCGATTCCGGATGAAAGTGGAAAAAGAAAATCGGAAAAGCATAGAAATATGGAAGAAAATCAACAGAGAACTGAAAAATCTACAGGAGTCAGGGGCGCAGGAAGCTTACGAGCAGCTGCAACAGATTTGCAACAGCTATGGAAAACAATTCCAGAAGGTGTTGGAGGAACTGGCGGGAGTTCTCAAGCAGATGCAGATGTATCGTGATTTTCTGGTGGCCATAAGCCGGAATGCATCACTGGGCGGTGCAATGCACGCGCCTCCCGCACGGCCAGCCGATATGGGACAAGTTCTGCTGAGCGGCAAGGCTCATGAGATACCGCGTCAACCGCTGGCGCAGCAGGACCAGGTAAGCTTTCAGGGTGGCGCGTATGATACCGTGCAGACCACAGAGGAACTGGTGTTATACCGCGTGTATGGTGGAGCGTCCTCCCGTATCGGAAGGTTTCTGACGACGAGGATGCCGACAGACCGTATGGTGGCCAAAATGGAACTTGCTCTGGACGCCAGTTGGAAAGGGACCCGCACACAATACTGTGAAGTACATATACCGGCGGGGACTGTCCTGAACATTGGACGTGCAGGAGGGCAGGTCACGGCAAGCGGAAACCTGCTTCCGGGTGGTGCGGTGCAGGTACTGCTTTCCGCAGAGCAGTGCCAAGGCTATGCAGATTGGTACGGAGAAGGGCAGGAGCTGAGATTTGTACAGAACTTCCTGAATGGAACAAGTGCAGAAACGCAGCTGGAGCCACAGACAAAAAAGACACATCTCTCCGTAGAAGGAAAAAATGGCAGCTGGATCGGGGAACGAGGCAAGTCGGACTGGGTGCCATCTGTGCCGGAACAACAAGAGGTCATGCAGAGATATGGAAAAAATTCGGTGCTATTCAAAGATGGCTATCCGGATTTTGAGCCATTTGCGGCCTTTGAAACACATCTGGAACCAGCAGAGTTTCAGGTGAGCGACAGAGTACAGTTCAAGGCGTGCTCTGAAGCAATGTCTGATTTCTGGGCATCAGTTGCAGAACGCTACTGCGGGGCCGAGTTTGATGATCCTCTGAATAATGCGGAATATCGAAGTCTCCTGAAAAAAACATTCCGCGGCAAGGATGACGAACTGGAAGAGATCCAAGAGG
>OGZW01001810.1_pt1 | contig 17151 bp, 13 predicted proteins | sample 1577001 | NCBI WGS metagenome assembly OGZW01 (sample SAMEA3541519, study PRJEB24748) | human gut metagenome | biome: human gut; feature: human-associated habitat; material: faeces | place: China | collected 2012 | reverse complement strand
TAACAGATTGTTTTCTAATTGTTTACTCTCTATCTGTAAATAAAAGAAAATCAATGTAGTATTAAAGAGGCGCAAGCTGCGGTAGAAGAAGCTTAAAAAATAGCTAAATATTAAAAAAGGTCAGGCGGTTAACCTTTATCACAAGGTATTATCGCCTGACCTTTTTTTAGTATGTTTGTTATGTAGAACGATATACTTCCCAAAGTCTTTCAGAAAGTCCTAAGTCTTTTTGAGAGAGATGAAAATCCTCATCAACTATTCGTCACACAATGTATCAGAATTTCCGCCACGACGCGGACTGGAAGATAATATCAGCACTTTCTTTGCCATAATTCGTATTTTAAGAGTTATTTTTGTTTCTTTTCCAACGGCAAAGATAAACTATCCGCCAATAATTTCTGTAGATAATTTACAGATAAAATAACCTCGATTACGGATTCTTCTTTCCTCTTATCTAAAATTCGTAAATCCCTCTTGCAAATAGGGAAATTCCCTATATAAATAGTAATATTCTCTTTATAGTATCATTTTCCCCACCTATTTTTGCAGTATAAGAAAAAAACAGTAAACTAAAATCAAATGGATTATGAAAACAAAGATAAGAGAATGCTTCGGTCTATTGGTATTTGTCCTAACCATGCTTAGTTTGACTTCATGCGAAGTAGAAATAGATAGTTGGTATGATAATGATGATTATAGTGAGGTATATTATAGAAAGACACATGAACTGTGCAGCCGTACATGGCAGGAAAGTTGGGAGCAAGATGGAAAATATTACACTCAGCGATTGGACTTTTATGAAAATCGGACCGGAAAAGACTATATACGAGTGGAGTATCGAGATGGCTGCGTAACTGAAGACATATATTACTTTGATTGGAATTGGGATAACAATACACAAACATGTATCCGTATGAAATACGGACCGGATGACGTCTCTTATTTTGAACGCATCTGGATGAGCGACAATACACTAAGTGGTTTGCTTGACGGTACAGAAGTTTATTTTAAAGGAAGGTATTAGGAAAAAAGAACGAGGTGGCTGTCAAAAGGCAGTCGCCTCGTTTCCATATCAGTACTTTCTTTGATAATGTAGATAAAGTTATTCGTTCTTCAGACTGAGAATGGGGTTTTCGTTGGCTATCCGCCATGACTTGATAATCACACAGCCCACGATGAACGCCAATACAACGATGAATACACCTGTATAAAACAGCCAATCGGTAGTCATTACATCCCGAAACTGCGACTTCCATACCATTCCTGTATAGTGCGAAAGAACAACGCCTATCAATATGGCCGGTACAGCGATACGGATGACATCTGTTGACAACATCAGCAAAATGCCTTTCACTTCCGCCCCATTAATCTTGCGGATGGCAATTTCCTTACTCCGACGCCGTATCTCATCATTAATATAACCTACCAATCCCATCAGTGTGATGGCTAAGATAGCAATGGTTGCCAAAATGATAGAATCCCGAAAAACGCGTTCTGAATGGAAAGAACGTTCCATCTGTTTGGCATAAGAGGTAAACTGTACATTATCTTGCGGATAAAGTTTCTTCATTTCTTCGTTCAAGCGTTTGAGGTTATCATCAAACGGTTCTTTCAGCCTCACATGCATTACATTGCCACGTCCGCTGCTCCAACGAATCTCGACCGGCTCCATTTGCGCCGCATCAATAAATCTGAACCCATCCAATATACCTGTCACCGTACCATGTTCGGGTACATACTCACCTACTCCGTTATTGTCCCACTTCATGGCACGCACAAATTCTTCGTTGACCAGTATTTCCCCTTCGGCTGTCGGTGCTTTTCCCGTTTTCAACCTCATCCCTATAAAATTAAAGAACTCCCTGTCAAAGAAAGTCAGGCGCGGAGAAAAAATCATATTGCCACTATTGTCATTCACCGGATAAGGAGACGGAAATCCCAACATTCCGGCTTCTGCCGTAGCAGCCCCTTCCACGTATGGCAGGTTATGAAGCAAACTGAGTGTGTTGTCCACATGCTCATACGAATCATAAACAGACGCCAACCGTTCCATATTGTAGCCTAAATCTTTTGACATCGTATAATGGTATTGAGAAAAGACTACACACGTCATCCCGACTAAGAATGCCGTACCTGCAAATTGCACAAAAAGTAACGGATACTTCCAGCGTTTCTTGTTTTCAGTGTATTGGCGGAAAACCTGGGTAACAGGAATTGAAGAAAAGAACCGTCCCGGCATGATACCTCCTATGAAGAACAGAAACAGCACCACCAAAGCAGGAGCCCAAATGTTTTGCAAGCTAAACAGTTCTCCGACTGGTGTCTGAATCAGTTCTTCTATTTTTTCATTGAAATTGAGAATGATAAAAGCAATCAAAGCTAAAGATATACATACGATTATGGCTGTTTCCCACAAAAACATTCCGAATATGCCTCCTGTACCTGCCCCATTGCATTTGTGTACGCCAATGGCTTTGGCACGGTAAGCCAGCGAAGAGAGAGAAATAAGCACGTAATTCAATGTCGCGGTGAACAGTAATGCTATTGCAAGTATACCCATAATATAAAGCATTTTCACTGTATTCCAATTGTCGAGATGCAGTCTGCGCAATGGAGAAACCATTACCTCAATACCTTTTACTCCAAACTTTCCATAGTGGTCCATGGGCATGCAATTTCTCCGGGATCAGGAAAGAGTTCGATTGCAGTTGCTCTCGAGAAGGGGGCAGATGTTCTTGTAACAGGAGATATCGGTCATCATGATGGAATTGATGCAGTAGAACAGGGGCTTGCAGTGATTGATGCAGGACATTATGGCACAGAATATATTTTTATTGAAGATATGAAGCAGTTCTTCGAGAAGAAGCTTCCGGTGCTGGATGTACTTACAGATCCGATCGAACATCCATTCCAGATCATATAATCAGAAGTGAACGCATAATAATGTTCAGCATGGCAGTTGTGAACGGAAAGCAGTTTACAAAGACAGTGGAGGTGGCCAAGAGTTGGAAAGTCAGAAATGTAAGGTTACGATAAGCGGAAGAGAGTATCTTTATGAGAAAGGGACGTCGTATCAGGAGATCGCGAAGGATTTTCAGGAAGAGTATAAACATCAGATTGCACTTGTGATGCTGGATGGACATCGTCTGCAGGAACTTAGAAAACAGGTTTCCGGAGACTGTACGCTACAATTTGTTACTACACAGGATACAGCAGGATATGACACATATCGGAGAAGTGTCTGCTTTCTTTTTATTAAGGCAGTACATGATGTGATTGGCCATGAGTGTCCGCAGCAGGTGCGGGTAAGGATTCATTTTTCATTAGGTGCAGGATTTTACTGTACGGTGGAAGGAATCGATCATGTGGGAATGGAATTCCAATGGAAAGTTGAAGAACGCATGTATGAACTTGTACAGCAGAGACTTCCGATCACAAAAGAGTTGATCCATACAGAAGAGGCAGTGGAATTATTCCATCGATATGGAATGTTTGATAAAGAACGCCTGTTCCGGTATCGGAGAAGTTCCCACGTGAATCTGTATGCCATGAATGAATTCCGTGACTATTATTATGGTTATATGATGCCGGATACAGGAGGTTTGAAGTATTTTGCATTGTATCTGTATCAGGGCGGAATCGTACTTCAGATGCCGCTGAAAGACGAACCGGAGAAAGTGCCTTTATTTGCGCCAAAGGATAAGCTGTTTCGTGTACTCAGTGAGTCTGTGAGATGGGGAGACCAGCAGGGGATTGATACCGTCGGTGCGCTCAATGACATGATCACGCAGGACGATATGCGAGAGATTGTTCTTGTCCAGGAGGCATTCCAGGAGCGCAAGATCGGAGAGATCGCAAAGCAGATCGCAGATCGTCCGGGGGTGAAGTTTGTTCTGATCGCAGGACCTTCCTCTTCCGGCAAGACAACATTTTCACATCGCTTATCCATTCAGCTCAGAGTGAACGGGCTTCATCCACATCCGATTTCTGTAGATAATTATTTCGTAGATCGGGAGAAAACACCGAAAGACGAGGATGGAAATTATAACTTCGAATGCATTGAAGCAATCGATGTGGAAAAGTTCAATGAGGACATGAGCAATCTGCTGGCAGGCGAGGAAGTCTATCTTCCGGTTTTTGACTTTAAGACCGGTAAGCGGAATTTTGAAACAAAGCCAAAGAAACTCGGTGAAAATGATATCCTTGTAATCGAAGGAATCCATTGTCTGAATCCGAAGCTGACAGAACAGTTATGTGATGACCGGAAATTCAGGATCTATATCAGTGCATTAACACAGCTGAATATTGATGAGCATAACCGGATTCCGTCTACAGACGGACGTTTGATCCGAAGGCTTGTCAGGGATGCAAGAACAAGAGGGGCATCGGCGACGAAGACCATCTCAATGTGGCCGTCAGTGAGAAGAGGAGAAGAGAAGAATATTTTCCCATATCAGGAATATGCAGATGTGATGTTTAACTCTTCCCTGATCTATGAACTGGCAGTGTTGAAACAGTATGTGGAGCCGTTGCTTCTTGGCGTAAGCAAAGACTCTCCGGAATATGTTGAAGCAAAGCGATTGTTGAAATTCCTGGATTATTTCGTAGGAATCGGAAATGACAATGTGCCAACGAATTCACTTTTGAGAGAATTTATTGGCGGTGGATGTTTCCATGTCTAATGCAATAGAAAGATAGAAGAAAGAGGATACATAGAAAACTTGTATGTGACAAGAATTTCTATGTATCCTCTTTACATTAAGATACCTCTTTGTTGATCATATCCTGCAATAAGCAGAAATATACAATATCTAATCCTAAAATCGAGAGAACCAGGTAGAGAATAGAAGAATTCCCCTGTATTCCTCTGATGCGGTCACAGCGTTCTCCCATCTTATAAGCCCAGTAAATACCATAGATTCCACAGGTGATCAAAGAAAATAGGAATACCATGCCTCCGCTTGTTGCCTGAGGCTCTCCGGCCAGCTGATTCACCTCATCATTCAGCTTGATCATCCAGTAGATACTGTAGATGCCGCAGGTGAGAAAAGAAAAAACAATTGCAAGTACAAGATTACGTGGCATAATGCCTGCTGTTGACCTGTACTGGTAATAATTGTTCTGATTATAGTTGTTCTGGTATGCATTCTGGTAATATGCATTCTGCTGGAACTGGCTATCCTGCTGTTTTTGATTCTCCTGTGTATGAGCATTATCATTAGGAGCAGGAAGCGGAGCACCACATTCCTGACAGAAAGAAGCACTGTCTTCGCAGAGTGAATTACATTTTGGACAGATTTTCATAGAAGATTCTCCTTTGCATGAATTAGTTCGAAAAATGTCAGAAGTTGACAAGATCCTTCTGAAAAGTATCGTAGCATAAAAAGATACAAGTTACAAGAAATGTAGCCAAGTTTTAGGATATCTTAAGATATTCGATAGAAATAAACCTGGATATGCATAATATTCTTCCTTTTTCTTTCAAAAAGTTTGTGGTAGAATAGTAATGTTTCTGAAAACAAAACATGAGGAGATGAAAGTATGCCAGTATTTGACTTTAACAGTGCACCGGAAGATAAGAAAGAAGTTCAGTGTACTTATACAACATTTTATTCCAATGAAGACCATGCGACACCGGAGTGTCCGATTCTTGTTCTGGATAATCAGAACCGGAAGTGGAACCATCATTCCTGCGGTGTGTTTACCAATCAGAATAAGCAGACCGCATTTGAGTTTGATGAAAGGGACGGAACATGCAGCGCAGATATCCTGAAAGTGGATGCACGTTTTGTCAGTCTTTTAAAATGGCTTGGAGAAAATCACATCAATGTACGTCTTTCCGGAGAAAATAAGCCGGATGGTTATGCCGTTTACAGAATCCGTGAGATCGCATTTGGAGGCGGAACAAAATTATCTGCTGAGGACGGCTTCCTTCAGTTTATGATCGATCGGTTGTTTGCAAGTGATGCGCCAAAAGAAGAGATTAATGATGACGAGCAGGAAGAGTCCGGAGATGACATGAAGCTTACAAGTATTCAGAGTATTACAGACTTTATGACGTGCGCAGGACGTACACTTCCGGATAACATTCGTCTGTGGGCAAGAAGGAATCTTGCAGTTGCACGCTCTCACGAGGTCTCTCAGGAAGAGCGCCGTCATGCACAGAGAGCACTATCTATCATGATGAATATTCAGTGGAAGATCAATTCCTTGCCGGAAAAGCTCATCAAAACCTTGCCATTTGTTACTTTGAAGCAATCGATCCGGATGAAGCGAGAAGAATTCTGGATGAAGAGCTGTATGGAATGGAGAAAGTAAAGCAGAGAATCATAGAGACGATCATTCAGATCAACCGTACACACACACTTCCGGCGTACGGACTTCTGCTTGTCGGACCGGCCGGAACAGGTAAATCCCAGATTGCTTATGCCGTTGCAAGAATCCTTAAACTTCCTTGGACAACACTGGACATGAGTTCTATTAACGATCCGGAACAGCTGACAGGAAGTTCAAGAATCTATTCGAACGCAAAGCCAGGTATTATCATGGAAGCATTCTCCATGGCAGGGGAATCCAATCTGGTATTCATTATTAATGAGCTGGATAAGGCGGCATCCGGAAAGGGAAACGGAAACCCGGCAGATGTTTTACTTACACTGCTGGACAACCTTGGATTTACAGACAACTACATGGAGTGTGTGCCTTTTTCTTATAAGTACAGTCCAGTTTCCATTGGGTGTACGACAAGGATCAGATCAGCGCACCACTCATGTCCCGTTTCGCTGTTATTGATATCCCGGATTATACACCGGAAGAGAAGAAAGTAATCTTCTCCAAATTCGCACTTCCGAAGGTGCTGAAACGCATGAGCCTGAAGGCAGAAGAGTGTATTATGACAGAAGAGGCACTCAATGAAGTTATTGAACTGTACTCCAACACGTCAGGAATCCGAGATCTGGAACAGGCAGCAGAACACATCGCAGCGAATGCGCTGTATCAGATAGAAGTGAACCATGTGGAGAAAGTTGAATTTGATGCAGAGATGGTAAGAGAACTGCTTGGATAAAGTTGGTTTTCGCCCTGAAAAAAATGAGCTCTGGAAAGTTTTGGCTTTCCAAAGCTCATTTTTTGAATTCCTACTGTCTATAGTACTGCAGGAACTCCCCAATCTTACCAACCGCCTCTTTCAGTACTTCAATACGCGGCAGATAAACAACGCGGAAATGATCCGGCTGATGCCAGTTGAATCCGCTTCCCTGAACAATCAGGATCTTCTTGTCACGAAGCAGATCAAGAGCAAATTTCTCATCATTCACAATATTGAATTTCTTTGTATCAATCTTCGGGAACATATAAAATGCAGCCTGCGGTTTTACTGCGCTGATTCCCGGAATATCCGTCAGAGCCTTGTAAACATATTCACGCTGCTCGTAAATACGTCCACCCGGAACAATATAATCATTTACACTCTGGTGTCCGCCGAGAGCTGTCTGCACAATGGACTGCGCCGGAACGTTAGAGCAAAGACGCATGTTGGAAAGCATCTTGATTCCTTCGATATAGTCTCTTGCAATATTTTTATTTCCACTTAAGATCATCCATCCGATACGGAATCCGGCGATCATATGGGACTTGGACAGTCCGCTGAATGTCACGCAGAACAGATCCGGTGCGAGAGAAGCGATAGAAACATGCTCTTTTCCATCCATAACAAGACGGTCATAAATCTCATCAGAGAAAATGATCAGCTGGTGTTCTCTTGCGAGGTCTACAATCTGCTGCAGTATTTCCTTCGGATAAAGAGCACCGGTCGGATTGTTTGGATTGATGATAACGATCGCTTTTGTACGGTCGTTGATCTTCTTACGCATATCTTCGATATCCGGATACCAGTCAGACTGCTCATCACAGATATAATGCACAGGCTTTCCACCGGCAAGTGTAGCACAAGCTGTCCAGAGCGGATAATCCGGAGACGGGATAAGAATCTCATCTCCTGTATCCAAAAGAGCAGACATGGTAAGATTGATCAGTTCACTGACACCATTTCCTGTGTAAATATCGCTCATCGTTACATTCGGCAGGTGCTTTAACTGGGCATACTGCATGATCGCTTTTCGCGCAGAGAACAGACCGGCAGAAGCAGAGTATCCTTCGCAGTCAGAAAGCTGACGGCTCATGTCATAGATCACCTCATCCGGTGTACGGAAGCCAAACGGAGCCGGATTTCCGATATTAAGCTTCAGTACATGAGTTCCCATCTCTTCCATTTTGGCAGCCTCATCGACAACCGGACCTCTCACATCATATAATACATTATTTAACTTGGATGATTTTTTGAATTCTCTCACTTTCATACCTCCTGAATTATCTGCGGATGTCTGTATCTTATCAACATCTGACAGTGTGGAATCATTATCATTATTATTGCTTAACCAGTCAGGATCAACCTGCAGGGCATCTGCCAGAAAATGTAAGATGTCGGTACGCGGGATTGTCTTCCCACTGACATACTGGCTGACATGACTTTTCCCAAGCTTGATCCCTTTCTGCTGGGCAAGACGAACAAGATCAACCTGCTTCAGGCCTTGCTCGTTCATAGCGGCTTTTAATCTGTCTGCAAAGGTTTCCATAAAGCTCCTTTCTGGGGTTATCCTTCTGGGGATCAGACCCCATTAATAAAGTATTAACAAAATATAAAGTTCAATTTAAAATCTGCTCCAATACGAAAATCTCTAAAAGTTCAATTTAAAAGTTCAAAACTTTAGTCAGAGTATACCACGATAAATGAAAAAGTTCAATAAAAAAATTACTGTTATAGAAAATCCGCAAAATCACGGTATCATTAAGAAAATATGATATACTAAAAGTGTTTATTACAGCAAGTGGAGGAACTTCATATTCATATTATAAACACAAAGTAGAAAGAACGAAGGGAAACAGGAAAATGATTCTTGAAAATAAAAAAATAAAACAGGCATTGGAATATATAAAGGAAGAAGATCCGGCAACGACTCAGGACACGCTCAATATGTGTCAGATCCCGGCGCCTTCTTATAAGGAAGAGAAAAAAGCAGAGTATATCCGGGAGCGGTTCCGGGAGATCGGGCTTAGGGATGTCAGGATTGACGCTGTTGGAAATGTGCTTGGTATCTGGCCGGGAACAGGTGAAGGACCAAGTGTAATGCTTGCAGCACACACAGACACAGTATTCCCGGAAGGGACAGATCTGTCGATAAGAAAAGAAGGAAATCGTTATTATTGTCCCGGCATTAACGATGACACACATGCAGTGGCGGAGATGATCGCAGTAGCGAAAGCAATGATCCATGCAGATCTTCACACAAAAGGGGACTTGATCTTCTGTGCAAATGTGTGTGAAGAAGGACTTGGAGATCTAAGGGGCGTGAAGTATCTGTTCGGATACGACAACAAAGCTTCAGAAGAATGTCCAGAGGTAGATGCATTTGTCTCGATTGATAACCAGTATACGGGCGGGGTGATCTATACGGCAACAGGAAGTCACCGTTATGAGGTGACATTTACCGGAAGAGGTGGTCACAGTTTCCAGAACTTTGGCATTCCTAATCCAATCCATGCAATGGGACGAGCCATCGCACAGATCGCAGAATTCCAGGTTCCGGATGAGCCGAAGACGACATTTAACGTAGGCGTGATCCAGGGAGGAACTTCTGTAAATACAATTTCAGGTTCTGCATCCATGCTGGTAGACCTCCGTTCGGACAGCGAAGACGAATTGGACCGACTGGATGAAGAACTTCATAAAGTGATCGAACTGGCAGTGAAAGAAGAAAATGCAAGATGGGATGCTTCAAAGCCGCAGATCAAAGTACAGATCGAAGAACGCGGTGTGAGACCGGCGGGGGCACAGCCAAAGGACTGTGCGATCGTGAAAGCAGCATTCCGGGCGGCAGAACTGCTGGGGATTGAACCGGAGTATCGGTATGAGAGCAGTACAGATGCGAATATCCCGATCAGTATGGGAATTCCGGCAATCACTGTTGGAAGAGGTGGAGAGGAAGACGGAATCCATACACTTCAGGAATGGTATGAGCCAAAGGAAGCATGGCTTGGTCCACAGAGAGATTTGCTTCTGATGATTCTGCTTGCCGGGGCAGAAGGAGTCTGTGAGCCGGCTATAGAAAAAAGATAAAAAATCTTAAGAAAATATCAATGTCTTTTTAGGCACATTTCTTGTATACTGATGGTATGAGAGAATATTTTGTGCAGATTGTACCGGATGTCCCGGAGATTTTATCTTTTGCACAAAAAGAAGTAAAAATAAAACAAAGCAGGAGGGCAAAAGATGCGGGGAATCAGAAAGCAGTCATCCGACACACAGAGCTCCAGTCAGCCGAAAGAAAAAAGAAGATTGGATACAAAACAGAAAAAAGGAATGTTGATCGGCGGAGGTATCTTCCTTGTGGCAGTGATCGCCCTGATTCTTGTGAAGAATCTGACAGGTGGAGGTGGAGCAGATGGAGAGAATGTTCTTTATGCGGATTCCGTCGGAATGATCACAGGGACAGGACTTGGGACACAGAACCGTTTTACAGGAGTGGTTGAAGCACAGGATACGTTGAAACTGACACTGGCAGACAACCAGAAGGTAAAACAGATCTTTGTTGAAAAAGGGCAGGAAGTAGAGCCTGGAACAAAGTTGTTTGAATACGATACAGAAGAGCTTGCCATGACATTAGATCAGGGAAAACTGGAGCTTGAGAAGATCACGAACAACATCAGCAGCCTGAATTCACAGATCGCGACACTTACAACGGAGAAGAAGAGTGCGCCGGCCAGCGAACAGCTGTCCTATACGACACAGATCCAGGAACTTCAGATGGAGATCAAGCAGGAAGAGTACAATTATAAAGTAAAAGAGCTGGAAGTAAACCGTACACAGAAGAGCCTGGAACAGTCTACAGTAACTTCTACAGTTGCCGGAATTGTACAGGAGATCAACGAACAGCAGGGAACAGATCCTTCTACAGGAGAGTCCAAACCGTTTATGAGTATCCTTTCTACAGGAAAATACAGAATCAAAGGAAAGATCAGCGAGCAGAACATCGGAGATCTGACACCGGGCACACAGGTGACGATCCGCTCCAGAGTGAATGAAGATGAGATCTGGACAGGTACAGTAGATAACGTAGACACAGAGAAGCCGGAGAACAGTTCCCAGGATTCTATGAGTTATGGTTCTGAGAACAGCGATAATCAGGCAACAAAGTATCCATTCTATGTCACATTGGATACAGTGGATGGATTGATGCTCGGACAGCATGTCTATATCGAGACAAGTACTTCACTGGAAGCAGACAAGATGTGGCTGATGCGTGACTACATTGCAGACGCAGATTCAGATCATCCATATGTATGGGTAGCAGGAGATAATGACAAGCTGGAGAAGCGTTCTGTTACACTCGGAGAGACGAACGAAGATATGGGAACCTGTGAGATCGTAGACGGACTGAAAGCTTCTGATTACATTGTATGGCCAAGCGAGGAGTGCAAAAAAGGTGCAGCTGTTGTGAAGAACGATTCAGGTACATCAGGCAGTACTTCAGGCAGTACTTCAGATATGTCAGGAGCCGAGGGCGGTTACGAAGAACCTGTAGAAGAGAATGCAATGCAGGAAGGAGTTCCGGGAACGGAGGAGAGTGCGGATGAATAAAAAGAAAATAATCAAGATCGGCATTCCTGTGGCAGCAGGCTGTATCGTTCTTGCACTTGGAATCGGTTTCGCAGTGAAGAACAGCGGAAAGGCTGTTAAAGTAGCTCCTGTCAGCAGTGTGAATTCCGGTGGCTGGTACGATGATAGCGGGATTGCAAGTTACGGAACCGTCACAACGAACCAAAAGCAGGACATTTACGTGGATGATACTATGCCGATCACACAGGTTTACGTGAAAGCCGGGGATACGGTGAAAGTCGGAGACCGTCTTGTGGCATACGACACGACACTTTCTTCCCTGGAGCTTGAGATGAAAGAAATGCAGATTCAGGGGATTGACCTGAACATTCAGAACCTGCAGAAAGAGATCACCCAGCTCAAGGGGACAAAGACCGCGAAGGCAGATACAGGGGCATTCGTCGTGCAGACAAGCGCAGATGGAGAACAACAGCCAACTGTACAGAAGATGAGTGCTGTAAAGACAACCGTTCTTAATACATCAAAAGAGGATGAGAATAAAAAACCGGATGGTGATACCTCGAAGGATGATACGACAAAAGACGACAACACAAAAGATGATACTTCAAAAGACGATGCTTCGAAAGATGATAATACAAAAGACGATACATCCAAAGACGATAACAAAAAAGACGATGTACCATCTTCCGCAGTCGAGCGTCCATTCCCTGAAGCATTAAAGGGAAAAGAGGTTTACAGTGAGATCACATTAGATTCTGTTCCTTATAATAAAGAAGATGCAGACGGAACAATGGAAAAACCGTATCGTTATCTTTGCGCACCGGGGGCAGCCGTAAATGCACCGTTTATGCTCAAAGTATTAAAAGAGGGTCAAGTGTGTGCCTTTGATGTAGTAGATAACGCAGAAGCGCCGACAAAATTCTTATCCTGTTGGATCCTCGATGGAAAAACAGGACAGGTAGTCATACCGGATCCACAACCAACTCCAGACCCGGAGCCGACTCCAAATCCAGAGCCAACTCCGGAACCAGAGCCAACTCCGGAACCAGAACCAACTCCGGAACCGGATATTTCAGAAGATCCGGTTATCCCAGACACCCCGGACCTCCCGTCAAAGGAAGAAGTGACGAAGCAAATCAAGGAGAAAGAGCAGAAGATCAAAGATCTGGATCTTTCCAGGAGATCCGCTGAACTGGAACTGAAAAAGCTGAAGAAAAAGGTCGGGGACGGCGTGATCAAAAGTACGGTAGAAGGTGTAGTCAAAGAAGCGACTGACGAAGCGTCTGCAAAGAATGAGAACAAACCAGTTGTCAGCGTTGTCGGAGAAGAAGGTTTCTATGTGACCGGAAGAGTCGGAGAGACAATGCTTGATCAGATCAAAGAAGGAATGACTGCGACTGTAATGTCCTGGCAGTCGGGAGAATCCTACGAAGCGACAGTTACAGGTGTTGGCAACTCACCGGTAAGCGATTATTCCACAGGAGAGAACCAGAATCAGTCCTTCTATCCGTTCACGCTCGTGATCCACGGAGACGCAAATCTCTCGAATGGTGAGTCTGTGAATCTGTCGATGAATGGAATTGCAGCAGGTAGTGATGGATCGATCTATCTTGAAAAAATGTTTGTCCGCGAGGAAGGAAACCGCTATTATGTCTACAAGCGGGGCGATAATGGCAGATTAACAAAACAGTATGTAGAGGTTGGCAAAAATATGTACAATTCACTGGAGATCACCTCCGGCCTCACAATGGACGACCTGATCGCGTTCCCTTACGGCAGAGATGTCAAAGAAGGCGCAAAGACACAGGAAGCAGATACCCTGTACGACTATTATTAAGAAGACTGAACAGTATCAAAATGAAAGAGAGTGAGGTGCCATTATGTTAGAAGACATCAGACTGGCGTTTCAGGGAATCTGGAATCATAAATTAAGATCTGCGCTCACAATGCTCGGAATCATCATAGGAATCGGTTCCATTATAGCAATTGTGTCCACGATCAAAGGAACGAATGAACAGATTAAGAAGAATCTGGTCGGTGCAGGAAATGACGCGGTAAATGTACAGCTCTATCAGGGTGACTGGCCGATCGATCTGCAGTATCAGTCACTCCCGGACGGAGTGCCGGAGATCTCAGACGAGACACTGCAGGAGGTCGTTGAACTCCCGGAAGTGGAGACAGCGTCTTTATATCATACAAGAAATGAATACGACGCAGTTTACCGCGGCGCAAAGTCATTAAGTAACAGCGTGATTCTTGGAATTGACAGAAATTATCTGGATGTTTACGGATATCAGGTAACCAAAGGAAGAGGATTAACAGACAAAGATTATTCCGAAGGACGAAAAGTAGCCTTGATAGACAAGACAACAGCGGCAAGTTTATTCGACAATGCAGATGTGATCGGAAGAACGATCGAGATCAAGGGAGAGCCTTTTGTTGTCGTTGGAATGGTTGCAAAGAAAGCAGAGTCCCAGCCGGTGATCAACTCAATGGAAGATTACTACCGCTACATGTCAGATGACCAGAGCGGAAAGATTATTATTCCGGATCAAGTATGGCCGGTCATTTACCAGTATGACGAACCGCAGAACCTTGTCGTGCGTGCAAAAAGTACAGATGATATGACAGCGGCAGGAGAGAAAACCGCAGATATTTTAAATGCTATGCTGACAGTTTCAGATGATACCGTAAAATACAAAGGAGAAGATCTGTTAGAGCAGGCAACACAGATCCAGGAGATCAGCAACTCGACAAATCAGCAGCTGATCTGGATCGCCAGCATTTCCCTGTTAGTTGGTGGAATCGGAGTTATGAATATCATGCTCGTGTCGGTTACAGAACGTACCGGCGAGATTGGATTAAAGAAGGCACTCGGAGCGAGAAAGCGCAGAATTCTGACACAGTTCCTGACAGAGGCAGCGGTACTGACACTGCTTGGAGGAATTATAGGTGTTCTTGGAGGAATCGCGCTTGCGTACATTATATCCAAAGTCTCAGCAGTTCCGGTAGCAATCAGCGGAGTTTCGATTGTGATCGCAGTGCTGTTCTCCACACTGATCGGTATTATCTTCGGATTGATCCCGTCCGTGAAAGCGGCGAACATGAATCCAATCGAAGCACTTAGACATGAATAAAAAAACAGTGGAAAAAGAAAATACTTGTTTCAATTTCCTTCCATATCTGTTATAGTATGTGTTAATTAAAAGAGTCAGGAGAATCTGAATGATCGGATTCTCCGTCTTTCTATGCAAAGAGAAAATAGTAATTATTAAAAGGAAAAGAGAAAAGGGGCATGTAGATTTGAGCAGCAGTACATTCGAGGGAAAGAAAAAGACAGAGAACGGAACAAAGAGGTTGATCTTCACAGCAGTATCTATCTTGCTGGAGATCGTCTTCCTTCTCTTTCTGTTTACAAAGGTAAGTGAGTACGCAACCATTATTGACTGGGCAACAAGAATCGTGGCAATCTTTCTTGTGCTTGGACTTTACAGCATGGATAAGACTTCATCGATGAAAATGCCATGGATCATACTGATGCTTGCATTCCCGATTCTTGGTGTGAGTCTTTATCTTCTCGTAGGTCTGAACGGAAGTACGAAGAAGATGCGGGCAAGATATGAAGAGATTGATAAAAAACTGCTCCCATACCTTCCGGATAACAGACAGATTCTTGAATGGATGAAAAAAGAGAATCCGCAGGCGGGGGCAATCGCTTCTTATCTGACGAATTACTCCTGTTACCCGGTTTATCAGAACACAGATGTTACCTATTATGATGAGGCAATCAAAGGGCTGGATGCACAGCTGGAGGATCTTTCAAAGGCAGAAAAGTTCATCTTTATGGAGTATCATGCCATTGAAGACGAAGAAGCATGGCAACGGATCCAGACGGTACTTGAAGATCGTGTGAAAGCAGGCGTAGAAGTTCGTATCTTCTATGATGATATGGGATCGATTTGGTTTGTGAACATGGATTTTGCAACAAAACTGAAATCTTTAGGAATCAAATGCCGTGTATTTAACCCGATTCTGCCGGGACTGAATATGTTCCTGAATAATCGCGATCACCGGAAGATTACTGTGATTGATGGAAAGATTGCTTACACAGGTGGGTACAATCTGGCGAATGAGTATTTCAACATCACGCATCCGTATGGAATCTGGAAAGATACCGGGATCCGTATGGAAGGAGATGCGGTCAAGTCTATGACAGTAGCATTTCTGGAAATGTGGAATGCAGCCGGAAATGTAAAGTCAAAAGAACTTGTACCGGAGAAATATGTGATCAACTATGCATACCAGGCACAACAGCGTGGTTATGTCCAGCCATATGCAGACAGTCCGCTCGATGGTGAGCAGGTAGGCGAGGAAGTATATATCAGTATGGCGAATAAAGCAGAGAAATACTGCTGGTTTATCACTCCATACCTGATTATCACAGACGAGATGACACATGCACTCACACTGGCAGCAAAGCGTGGTGTTGATGTACGTATCATAACACCGGGTATCCCGGACAAGAAGATGGTCTACAGTGTGACCCGTTCCTTCTATCATAATCTGGTTAAGCATGGAGTCCGTATCTATGAGTGGACACCGGGATTCTGTCATGCGAAGATGAGTGTGGCAGATGATCGCATGGCGACCTGCGGAACGATCAATCTCGATTACCGCAGCCTGTACCATCATTTTGAGAATGGATGCTTCCTGGCAGATTGCGACGCAGTGCTGGAGATCCGGGATGATCTGATCCGCACGATGGGAGAAAGCAGAGAAGTGACCGAGCAGTATAAAGAAGGAAGAAGTGCGGGCTTAAGACTCGGACAGCTGATCTTACGTCTGTTTGCGGAGCTGCTCTGATAATATCGTTTGTGGGTTGAATTTGCATTGGATTGATTGTATAATGAACTTGATTGTTGAGAAATTAACAATAGTTTTTTTATGAAATGGATGGTCTGCCGGTCAGAAGATACTGAACCCGACAGCCGGATATGAACTTTATTTTATGAAGGAGGAATCAACGATGATTACCTGGAACAATTTGGATAAGCTTACTTCTTATCAGGAACTTAAGAAGACAGAAAGTGTAGACCTCGCAGCAGTGATGGCCGGAGAGAACGGAGCAGAGCGTGTGAAGAACTACAGCGTTCCGATGGCAGAAGGATTAGCATATAATTATGCAGCGAAGAAAGTGGATGACACAGTTCTCGCAGCTCTTGAGAAACTGGCAGAAGAAGCACAGCTGACAGAGAAGTTCGAAGCACTTTACGACGGAGAAGTTGTGAACACAGGAGAAAAGCGTCTCGTACTTCATCATATGACACGCGGACAGCTCGGAGATGCTGTTGAGGCTGACGGTGTTGACAAGCGTACTTTCTATGTAGAGCAGCAGAAGAAGATTGCTGAGTTCGCGAATAAAGTACATGCAGGTGAGATCACAAACGGTGCCGGAGAGAAGTTTACAACAGTTGTTC
>OGZW01001805.1_pt1 | contig 17166 bp, 15 predicted proteins | sample 1577001 | NCBI WGS metagenome assembly OGZW01 (sample SAMEA3541519, study PRJEB24748) | human gut metagenome | biome: human gut; feature: human-associated habitat; material: faeces | place: China | collected 2012 | reverse complement strand
CTGTACCCAAAATTCAGCCAAAATAGTTATTTTGGCGATCTGGCATAAAAAAGAGTCGAGATTTTCCAAAAGCAGGAAATCTCGACTCTTTGAGCGCTGTTTTTTTACAACGCCTTTTTTCTTTTTAATTCGCTTTTTCAACCTCGCTACTCTATGTTTGTTAATAGCTGTACGTTAGTCGCCCGATAACGTTACTGCACTTGTCGAGCAATGGGACGTCGAGGACGCCGTCCCCTACATATTAAATGCAGGGGACTCCTATGGTCGTCCGTTGTTTTGTCAAGATAATGCGCTGTCCTTTACATCATAAGTTTCAACGCTGTCGTGCTCATCGGTGGTATATGAATAGACCGTATCTCCCTCGATCGTGACATCGACCTGCTTCACATCATAAGCGCTGCCGTCCTTATCCTTTTCAAAGTATACCGAAAAATCAATGGTCGACAGGTCAAGATCGCCGTATTCTCTATCGTGTGACAGCATATCGAGCCAAAGCTCATATGCAAAAAGTTGCGCCGTGACGTTATCTGAATTATCAATATCGGGCACATTAGACAGCGCAAGCTCCTTCGAAAGGTCAAGTGAGTTTACAGTATCAAAGTGAAGCTTTTTGCCGTCGGTGTTATACTGCGTCACGAGCGCCTGCGCCTTTTCAAAGATATACTGCGCCGTTTTCCACGGGCTTGCCTCTGCATAAGTGTTTGAAAACGGGGCGGAAGTATACACATTCCAGTTGTCGCCGTTGTCATAATTATACAGCGTAAAGCTATCGCTGAGCATATCAACGGTGAAATAATCCGCCGACATATCGAACGCTAGATCGGAGTTTTTTATGGCTTTAAGGGTCAGAAGAATAAGACTTTCAGTTGTCACACTTTCATTTTGCGCATAGTCTGACTTTACATATTCTGTTATATCATTGCTGCTCATAATATCGTTGTAATAATTATAGTCAGCAGGGGAGTAGCTAAAAATGGCATTGTCTGGGTTTTTCATAGAGCTTTCGTCATAGATATCCAGCAGGTCATTTTTGAGGGTTTGAGCTATAATTTTGGCATTTTCAGTGAAGCTTTCGCCGCTTCCGTATTTGAGAGAAACGCTGTTATCGCTGTCTGAAATGGTTATCTTGCAGTTGTTATTCTCAATATGGGCTTCTATTCTGCAATTCACCGCCTTGTTAAAAGCGTCCTCATCAAGGGCTTTTATCTCCGACAGGATATCGATTACCAAAGAATTTGGCTCATAGCTGTTATCATCTGTCAAAAAATCCACGCTTGGAAGTCCGCTGTCGGTTTTCTCCAGCAGGTCAACGTAATACCTTGTGCTGTGTTCCTTGCCCTCGATATTTTCGTCATAGTTGCCGCTGTAGACTATATCGCAGTATGCAGGGCTGTTTCGTATTATGTCGAGATTTCCTACCGTAGAATTTGCGCTTTCAAGCACTGTGTCTGCAAGCTTTATAAAGTCTGCTGAACACAACTGCAGTGTACCTGTATCGCCGGATACACTGCTGTTTGCAGGTGGAGCTGTGCCTGCGTTCGGCTCGTAGTCATGGATATTTCTTGTCATGTAAATTCCGCCTGACATTACAAGCGCCACTGCCGCCACTGCCGCAACTACCTTTGCACCCTTGTGTCTTGCGACTATGGCAGGCTGTGTCGGCTCGGTTTGTGGTGTGAAAGTATCCGTATTTATATCTCCGTTTTGTTGTGGAAAACGCTTTTTGAGCGTTTCTTTGAGCTGATCTTTCTTTTGTTCCGATAGGCTTGCGTTTGCAAAATAATTCTTTATATCTCTTTCGTTCATATGCTCATCTCCTTTTCGTAGTCTGAAAGTGAAAGCTTTAGTTTTTCTCTTGCTCTTTTCAGCCTTGATGTGACCGTGCCCTTGCTTGTTCCCAAAATGTCGGCTATCTCATCGGTCTTGCAGCCTTGATAATAAAAAAGATAAAGCACTATCCTGTATTTTTTATCCAGCCTGTTTATAGCGTTTTGCACATCTATCTGCATATCAGGTGATGAAAAATCGCTGCTTGCACTTACCTCATTTTCTGCACGCAGACGTCTGCCTGCCGACCTTAGCAGGTCTTTGGATAGATTTATCGCCGTTCTCAGCAGCCACGCTTTAAGATGCTCGTCATCATTGAAGAAAAGCTCACCCTGCCTTGTGAAATATTTTATTATGACCTCGCTGACTATATCCTCCGCCTCGTGAACGCTGCCTGTGACTGCCAGTGCCGCTCGGTAGATATCGTCTGAAAATTTGTCAACTATGTAGTCAATATCTCTTGTCAAAGCTGTCACCTCCTTTGTTGTTTTGAAAAGCCTTTCATCTATAACACGAATGTAAAGACCGTTTGATTGCATAAAAAATGGACGAAAAAATTTTTTTCGTCCATAAAAAATCAGCTTTTACTTGTTTTTACATAAGACCACCCGTCACCGAGGTTATCCTCGCTCCCTGATGAACTTAGAGGTGAGCGGTAAATATAGTAGTGATCATAAATGGTATAGAATTTCACTGTCAAGCCGTCACAGTCGATATATGTGATATTTCTGCGCTCCAGCTCCTCAAGCTCTTTCTTCACAGACTTGCAGGCATTGTTTTCAGTGAGTGATTTAATGGAGCATTTGCCCTTTGGCAGTGTCGGCTTTTCGCATGAAATGCTTTCTATCATAAATTCCGCAGTGGTCTGAAAGTTAGCCTTATTGTCATTGAAAACGGCTTTTATCTGGCTGTCGGAGCGCATATAGTGCTGATGCCAGAAGCCGAGTGCTACTGCAAGAATAACGACTATCCAAATTATCCACTTGGCTTTTCTGCCTGTTGACCATTTGCGAAGCTTGCCGTCAGCACCCATATCTTTCTCGCTGACAATAGGATTTATCTGCTCGCTCATTATTTTACGAACGCCTCCAATCTGTAAATAGGCATACCCATGTCTGAGAATTTCTTCTCATATTCCGTTACGATATTGCCCTCGAAGCCGCTGTTGTGAAGGTCGAGAGAAATGTTTTTAAGTCCGTAATTTGCCGCAGAGAACTCCTCCAATGAGAACTCAAAGAAGTGCATATTGTCGGTCTTTTGGTATATCTCGCCTTTGTCCACAAGAATACGTCTGTATATTTCAAGAAAAGCTCGGTATGTGAGCCTATGACGTGCATATGTATTTTTAGGATACGGACAGCTAAAGTTAAGATAGATACACTCCACTGACTTTTCAGGGATAAAGCAATCCAGATATTCAGCCTCGCCCCTTGCAAATCTCAGGTTCGGTATGCCCTCGTCTATAGCCATTTGTGCGGCGTCAACTATAACGTTACTGCTTTTTTCTACTGCAAGGAAATTCTTGTCAGGATTTCTCTTTGCTATCTCTCTTGCAAACTGACCCTTTCCACAGCCTATCTCCAGCACAAGGGGATTGCTGTTTCCGAAGATCTTCTCAAAGTCAATAAGCTGTTTGTTTGACTTGTCCTGAAAATTCTTCTCATCACGGTCAAGATATAAAATATAATCTCCGCAGGCTTCAAGACGTGCCTCAAGATTTTTCTTTCTTCTCATTCTCATATGGGATAAACTCTCCTGTTATTTATTAGAATATTTGTGCAGAAAATAGTCCTTGTCAGACGTGACCTTTAGCCACTGCACAGCCGACCCTGTGAGCATATTTTCATAAGGATAAACTGTGAGCATGACTTCGGGTGTGTCCTCACCGCTGAAATGAGGGGTCACCTTAAAAGCTATCTCGCAGTTGAGCCGTTGGACGACCTCTTCCTCGGTGAGCTTTCTGAAAAGCACTGAGGTGTCCTTTTCGGCGATAGGTATTTTGGTAAACTTCGCCTGATAAATTTTCTTGCCGTCCTTTTTGGTGACAAGTGAAAAGCCATGCTTCACAAGGGTTATCTTTCCGCCATGGTTTTCGTAGTATTCAAGGTTTGAAAAGGTAACACGTCCGTCATTGACAGCTTCACCCGATATCGAAACGCAAAGCCCTTTGTCTGACGCTTTCCCTGCACTCTCCACTCCGAAAGCAAAGGGAAGTCCGTCTATCATTATCTCTCCGCAGGTGGAAAACTGCAACATCACCTGCTTTTTCTTCAAGCCTGCAAATGGATTTTTCATGACAACTCCTATATTAAAGGTCGATCTGCACGCCGCCAACAGGTCTTATGGACAGCACATAGCAGGAGCCTTCACCGAATACTCTCTCCATTTCAGCCTTGAAAGCTTCAAGCTTCTTTTCAGGTACGAACGCTTGGATAGTTCCTGCAAAGCCACCGCCGTGAACTCTGCAAGCACCCTCACCGCCAAGAGCCTGCTTTGCAAGATACAAAGCCAGTGAAAGGCCCTGCTCGTTTGGGGCAGAAGAAGCATAGATGTTCTGAAGATATTTGAATGATGAATCTCCTGATTCATTGATAAGGCTCAGGAAAGCGTCAAAGTCGCCGTCTGAAAGTGCGGAAGCTTCCTTGCCAACTCTCTCGTTATCGTCAAAGAAGTGGAGCGCTCTAAGCACAGCTCTGTCACTGCACTTTTCTCTAACGGCACAGATGTTTTCAAGAAGCTGTTCCTTTGTTATCTCTCTCAGCACTTTTTTGCCAAAGAAAGCCGCAACAGACTTCATTTCCGCAGGGATAGCCGCATACTCAGGGGTGAGGTCGGCATGGTTGCCCTTTGTGTCAACGATACACAGTGCGTGACCGCTTTTTGTGAAATCGAACTTTACAGAGTTGATAACGGGGTGTTTTTCGTCAGCAAAGTCGATTGTGATAAATCCGCCTACTGATGAAGCCATTTGATCCATAAGACCTGAGGGCTTGCCAAAATATACATTTTCCGCAAACTGAGCTATCTGAGCTATTTCCACAGCAGAAACCTCGCCCTCGTTGTAAAGACCATTGAGGATAGTGCCGATAAGCACTTCATAAGCCGCAGATGAAGAAAGTCCAGAGCCTTTGAGCACGTTTGAAGTGGCATAAGCCTTGAAGCCCCCGGCATTGTGACCATTCTTTTTAAAGCCTGCGGACATACCTCTTATAAGCGCCGCAGAAGTGTTTTTCTGCTCCTCGTAGATAGTGTCGTCATCAACGTTCACAGTGTCCATTGGGAAGCCATCAGACTGTATGGTAATAACGTTCTCTTCGGTGTCAGGAGCGACAGCAGCGATAACGTCAAGTGAAACGCCTGCCGCAAGAACACAGCCGAAGTTGTGGTCGGTGTGGTTGCCGCCTACCTCAGTTCTGCCTGGAGCTGAGAAGAAAGCAGTTGGCTTTTCACCGAAAAGCTTTTCAAACTCATCTGCAACTCTGTTATATCTTTCTCTCTGAAACGCCGTCATATCGGCTGTGTAGACCTCGTCAAGTGTGTATTTTTTCATTATGTATATCCTCCGAACGTAAATATAAGTATACTTTGTTATTATACAACATTTATGCTCTTTTTTCAAGTACATTTTTTTAAACAAGTGAGGAGGTGAGAATGAGAAATGAGGAGTGTTAAGAATGAGGAATGAGGAATTATGGTATCGCCTGGCGGCGATTTATTTTATTGCAAAAATGTCAAATCAACGGGCGAACACTGTTCGCCCCTACATACAAACAGCGTATTTACGTTGACTGTAGGGGACGGCGCCCTCGACGTCCCGCTTGTTTAAGCCTTTTGCAACACTCTTGTATCGCCTGTCGGCAATCTATTTTTTGTTGCTCAAATCGTGCGCTGCACGTTTCATGTGTGCGTGTATGTGTGCCAAGTGTGCCTATAGGTGAATTTTTGCACAGAAGCTCCCTTAATATTTTATGCAAACTGACAAAATTGCCGTAAGCAAACTTTTTATAACACTCTATTGGTGCTTTAAATCAAAAAAGCTGTTGCATTTTGGTGAAATTTGTGGTATAATTACTTGTGTCTATTTTAATTATTGTTTATTTTTACCGACCACGAAAAAATGGTCGGTGCAGTGAAAGGAAAGATTTATTGTATGAAAAAACTAATGCTTGGAAACGAGGCGTTTGCAAGAGGTCTGTATGAGGCAGGCTGTAAGGTGGTATCATCTTACCCAGGCACTCCGTCAACGGAGATAACAGAAGCTGTTGCAAAGTATGACGAGGTATATGCTGAGTGGGCGCCTAATGAAAAGGTGGCAATGGAAGTGGCTCTTGGCGCTTCTATAGGCGGTGCAAGAAGCTTCTGCGGAATGAAGCACGTTGGTCTTAACGTTGCCGCTGACCCTCTTTACACAGCAGGCTACACAGGCGTAACGGCAGGTATGGTAATAGCTGTCGCCGATGACCCTGGTATGCACTCGTCACAGAACGAGCAGGATTCACGTCACCATGCTATCGCTTCTAAGACAATGATGATAGAGCCTTCCGATTCAGGAGAGTGCAAGGAGTTTGCTAAGGCTGCTTTCGAGCTTTCTGAAAAGTTCGATGTTCCTGTTATCGTAAGACTGTCCACCAGAGTTTCTCACTCTCAGTCAGCAGTTGAGCTTTGCGAGAGAGAGGAAAGGGAGAATATCCCATATGAAAAGAATATCCAGAAGTATGTTATGATGCCCGGGAACGCTATCCGCCGTCACCCTGTTGTTGAGGCAAGAATGAAAGCTATTGCTGATTATGCTGAAACTTCACCTCTCAACAAGGTAGAGATGAACGATACAAAGATAGGCGTTATCACAAGCGGTATCTCATATCAGTATGCAAAGGAAGCACTGGGCGACAAGGCTTCATATCTTAAGCTCGGTATCGTAAACCCAATGCCAATTCAGATAATAAAGGACTTTGCCGCAAAGTGCGAAAAGGTCTATGTGATCGAGGAGCTTGACGATGTTATCGAAACACACTGCAAAAAGAACGGCGTGAACGTTATCGGCAAGGAGCTTTTCAGCCTTATGGGCGAGATATCACAGACTATCGTTGCCGAAAAGATACTTGGCGAGAAGCCTGAGTATATCACATTTGAGGATAACGTGCCTGTAAGACCTCCTGTTATGTGTCCGGGATGTCCTCACAGAGGTCTGTTCTATTGCCTGCATAAGCTGGGCGTTATGGTATCAGGCGATATCGGCTGTTACACTCTTGGCGCAACAGCACCGCTTTGTGCTATGGATTCAACTATCTGCATGGGTGCGTCTATCAGCGGACTTCACGGCTTCAACAAGGCAAGAGGAGCAGAGGCAGAGAAGAAGTCTGTTGCCGTTATCGGTGACTCTACATTCATGCACAGCGGTATGACAGGTCTTGTGAACGTTGCATATAACTCCACAAATTCAACTGTTATCATTCTCGATAACTCTATCACAGGTATGACGGGTCATCAGCAGAACCCTACAACTGGTAAAAACCTTAAGGGCGACCCTGCTTATGCCGTTGACCTTGAAATGCTCTGCCATTCACTTGGTATCAAGAGCGTAAGAGTCGTTGACCCATATCACATGGCTGAAACAGAAGCTGTTATCAAGGAAGAGCTTGCCAAGGAAGAGCCAAGCGTTATCATTTCAAGACGTCCATGCGCACTTCTTAAATATGTAAAGCACAATCCTCCTCTTAAGGTAAACAAGGATAAGTGCGTAGGCTGTAAGCAGTGCTTGAAGATAGGCTGTCCTGCTATATCTATCCATGACGGCAAGTGCGTTATCGACCATACACAGTGCGTAGGCTGCGGCATATGCAAGGAAATGTGTAAGCTGGGTGCGATATGCGACTAATGATAACATATATTTCGAGGTGTAAATAATGAAAACAAGATCAATTATGATAGTGGGCGTAGGCGGACAGGGCTCTCTGCTTGCGTCAAGAATAATAGGAAACGTGCTTCTCTCACAGGGCTTTGATGTCAAGGTCAGCGAGGTACACGGAATGAGCCAGCGTGGCGGCTCTGTTGTTACATACGTTAAGTACGGCAGCGAGGTATGCTCGCCTGTAGTTGAAAAAGGTGAAGCTGATATCATCATCAGCTTTGAGCAGCTTGAAGCCGCAAGATATGTTTCATATCTCAAAAAGGGCGGACATATCATCACTTCAACTCAGCAGATAGATCCAATGCCTGTTATCACAGGTGCGGCTGTTTATCCTGAGGATATCATAGGCAAGCTTAAAGCAGAGGGCGTTGACGTTATCGCTGTTGACGCACTGGCACTTGCGGAGCAGGCTGGTACTGCAAAGGCTTCAAACGTTGTTCTCATGGGCGTTGTGTCAACTAAAATGGCTTTTGACGAGGACGTTTGGCAGAAGGCTCTTGAAAACTGTGTTCCTGCAAAGTTCCTTGAACTGAATAAAAAGGCGTTCGCTCTCGGCAGAGAGGTAAAATAATGGACGAGATAAGCGGTCTTATCATAAAAATGACCGAGTTTTTCAGCGGCGACCCTAAGCGTATACAGCACTTTATAAAGGTGCATACCTTTGCCCGTGTTATCGGCAGGGCAGAGGGGCTTGATATCCGCACTATGCACTGCCTTGACGTTGCGTCGGTGGTGCATGATATAGGCATAAAGCCTGCGGAGGAGAGATACGGCAAGGGTCACTGCGGCGGAAAGCTTCAGGAACAGTTAGGTCCTGAGCCTGCACGGAAAATGCTCACAGAGCTTGACTTTGACGAGGATATCATAGACAGGGTGTGCTTTCTTATCGCACATCATCACACCTATGAGGGCGCTCAGGGGCTTGACTGGCAGATACTCTTGGAAGCAGATTTCCTTGTGAACGCTTTCGAGGACAGCCTTTCCAAAGAGAGCATAAAAAGCTTCCGTGACAAGGTGTTCAAAACGAAAACAGGCATTAAGATGCTTGAAGAAATGTACGGCGTATGATACTTGTGCAAAGTTGATACCCGAGTAATATGACCGAAACCATTTTAACAGGAGGTGTGTTCCAATGGGAAAATATTGGAACGAAGAGATCGAGTGCATGGCGCACGAGGACATGAAAAAGCTCCAGAGCGAAAGACTTGTCAAGCAGGTCAAGCACGTCTGGGACAATGTGCCATACTACAAGAAGCTTATGGAAGAAAAGGGCGTAACGCCTGATGATATCCACGGCATTGAGGACCTGCACAAGCTGCCGTTCCTTTCAAAGGCTGATCTGCGTGAGGCTTATCCTTACGGTCTGCTTGCAAAGCCGCTTTCAGAGTGCGTGAGAATACATTCAACAAGCGGAACCACAGGCAAGAGAGTTGTGGCTTTCTACACTCAGCATGATATTGACCTTTGGGAAAATTGCTGTGCAAGAGCTATAGTTGCCGCAGGCGGAACAAAAGACGACGTTTGCCACGTTGCATATGGCTATGGACTTTTTACAGGGGGAGCAGGTCTTAACGGCGGCTCTCATAAGGTGGGCTGTCTTACTCTGCCGATGTCATCAGGAAACACGGAAAGACAGATACAGTTCATGCAGGACCTTGGTTCGACTATCCTGTGCTGTACTCCGTCATATGCTGCATATATAGGTGAAACTGTAAAGGAAATGGGTATCAAGCCTGAAGAGCTTACACTCAAAGCTGGTATCTTCGGTGCTGAGCCTTGGACGGAGGAAATGCGTCACGAGATAGAGAATCTTCTTGGTATCAAGGCTTACGATATCTATGGTCTGACAGAAACAAGCGGTCCAGGCGTAGCTTTCGAGTGCGAAGCACAGTCTGGTATGCACATCAATGAGGACAACTTTATTGCAGAGATAATCGACCCTGACACAGGCGAGGTGCTTCCTGAAGGCTCAAAGGGCGAGCTTGTATTCACAAGTATCACAAAGGAAGCTTTCCCTCTGCTGAGATACAGAACAAGAGATATTTGTATTCTTACAAGAGAGAAATGCTCATGTGGCAGAACTCTCGTCAAAATGTGCAAGCCAATGGGCAGAAGCGACGATATGCTCATCATTAAGGGCGTAAACGTGTTCCCATCGCAGATAGAGTCAGTGCTTCTTAAGATATCAAAGGCAAGCCCTAACTATCAGATAGTCGTTGACAGGGTGAACAATTCTGATACTTTCGAGATAAGAGTCGAGCTTAATGACGATATGTTCTCTGATACTGTCAAGTCTATCGAGGATCTTGAAAAGAAGATATCCAACGATATCCATAATATCCTTGGCATCAAGGCGAAGATAAGACTTGTTGAGCCAAAGAGCATTCCACGTTCTGAGGGCAAGGCAGTAAGAGTTATCGACAAGAGAAAACTTGTCTGAAAGACAGGGGGTAATTTTATGACAGTAAAACAGCTTTCGGTTTTTATTGAAAACAGACCTGGCAGATTGTCTGCCGTTACAAAAATACTTGGGGATAATGATGTGAATATCCGTGCGATGTCCCTTGCTGACACAAAGGATTTCGGTATTCTCAGACTTATCGTTGACGATTTTGAAAAAGCAGTTTCAGCCTTGAAAACAGAGGGCTTTTCCGTTACCACCACTCAGGTGCTTGCAGTGGAGATAAATGACCGCCCAGGCGGACTTTCAGAAGCAATGAAAGCTCTCTACAATGACAACATCAGCGTTGAGTATATGTATTCTGCATTCATAAACACTAAGGAAAACACGGCTTATCTTATCCTTAGAGTAGAGAACGTTACAGCCGCTCTGGAAGCTTTGAGTGAAGCAGGATTTGCACTTATCTCACAGCAGGAATTGGCAAGCATCTAGCTGATTAGTAAATACTAACTGAAAAATCACTTAAAATCTATGTGAAATTTTTATGAAATGCCGAAAACCTCTTGATTTTTTCAGAAAATGTGTTATTATATAAGTATAGTATTTGATATGATACTTGTAGAATTTATGCAAGGAGGTCTGTGAAAATGGCTTATAAGATTAGTGATGAGTGCATCGGCTGCGGCGCTTGCATGGACGCATGTCCAGTAGGAGCTATCTCCGAGGCTGATGGTAAGTGTGTTATTAACGCTGACGAGTGCATCGACTGCGGTTCTTGTGCAGGTACTTGCCCTGTAGGAGCACCTCAGGCTGAGTAATTTACTTAAACTAAGAGAAAACGTCTGTCATATGGCAGGCGTTTTTTTTGTACTTATTTTTTGTGTATTAGTTTTCAGCACATTATCATAAAACTGTCACATTGGCGGAGTATGATGTAAATACAATAAGAGAAAGACAAAAAGATGAAATTTACACATATACTTTTTTCTCCATATATACTTCATATACTTCAAAAAGGGAACGCTGGCTTGTGTCGGCGTTCTTTTTTTGCGTGGGTGATTTTGTGGATAGATATGTAAAATATCGTGGAAAATATGGGCTTTTGTAACGCAGGTGTCCGTTTTTCGGTATTATTAATAAAAGTTTTGCGAAATTTGTTAAAAGTGATAAAAATAGAACCCTTATTGTCGTTTCTGGGATATAAAATGTACAATGGTTGTAACCTGACGTTCATATAAACTTCATAAACGAGCGAAAAAACGGCTTGAAAATTACAATTTGATTACAATGCCCCTTGACTTTTGTAACCTTATTCATTATAATATGGTGTAGTTTATCACATTTGAAAGGAGCGTTCTGAATTGGGTTATTTGAAGTCGGGAATATCCCGCTGTGTGGCTGTGCTTTCTGCCTGCGGAGTTGTGACAGTATCTGCTGTGACTTTTGCAACGCTTGATAAAAACGTTATCCAGCCATGTGCGGTCATGCCGCCTGAAAATGCAAAGGTCATTTCTGCTGTTTCTGACAAGGAAACATCTGAGCAGATCGGGGATATCACAACTGTTCTTACAACATCAGCCGTCAAGGAAACTGCGAAAAATTCTCAGACTGAGGCTGTAAAGGCTGTAAAAACTGCAAAAAGCGAAACAACAAAGTCAACAAAGTCAGCTTCCGAAACAGCTTTGAGATCAGAGAGCGTAACGACCTCTGTAATATCACAGAAGCCAGCGTCAGTGACCGCAGTGCAGAGCGTGACTTCCGCTGACACAAAGCTTAGCATATCAGTAAGCCTTGTGACAAAGAAAACTCAGCAGGCTTCAAAGTCTGAAACAAAGGTTTCTGCTGTTACTTCCGCCCCTGTCAGCACTACTGACAGCGATACTGTTGCCTCAAAGGCTACAAAAAAGACTACAACAGTGAAAACTACTACTGCAAAAACTACTACCGCTGCAAAGACAACAACTGCCCCTGTTACGACCACAACGCCTGCGGTGACTACTACCAAGAAAAAAACCACCACCGCTAAGGTGACAACAACTAAAAAGCCTGTTACAACTACAACCACTGCGCCTGTTGTCGACAACGGCAAGACCCCTGCACAGCGACTTAATTCTGCAGTGCTTGATCCAAAGGCGACGCTCAGCGCAAAGGAATAGTCTTTATGGACTTATCTAATTATTCATCATATTGGTAGGATTGCCTTTTTAAATGTAATTCAACAAGGCAATATGATTAAAATTTTCTACCCTCATAGATGTATATTCCGTTTGGGGGATAGGAAGTCTAACTAAATAAAAAAGAAAACTCTACCATACGATATATTAGAGTAAGGAAAGGTTATATAGTAGCATATTTCCTCACAAATAATAGTAGTCGTTGGTAGAGTTTTTTTATTTTAAGAGGCAAAAAGGGTCAAGTTATGAAACGGTATGGCATTGTATGTAAAAATAGAAGTATGAAAAGCACGCATTTAAGCCCTTTTTGCAATGTACGAAAATCTTTTCAATTTTATTAATAAAAATTGTTTGGTTTTTTTCAGACTATTGCAAAAATTACTATAAAATGGTATTTTTATAGTAACAATTTTAGCGAATAAAAAGAAAATTAAAAAGGAGAGAAAGTATGGGATACAGAGAAAGTAATAACAGCCAAAATGGTGGGTGGAACACAGGAAATAACCAGCAGTCAGGCAGGAATTCCGGGAATTCTTCACAAAATGGCTGGAACCCTAATAACTCGCAGTCGGGTTGGAATCCTGGAAATAGTCAGCAGCCAGGCTGGAATCCAGATAATTCCCAGCAAAACTGGAACAATATGAATCTAAACAGTCAGTGGAATCCTAACATGGGTGGAGGATATCCAGGAGGTCCGGGGAAAAAAAATCGTGGGGGACTGACAAAAGAAGTAATTATTGCCCTTCTTATCGCAGTAGCAGCCATTGTGTTTGTTGTTATTTTATTTGTGGTTAGTGGAAAAAAGAGTAGCTCTCAAAAGGACAATAACAGCACGAAAAGTTCCACCCAGGCAGTAGCAGAAGCAACAACGCAGGCAGCGACAGAGGAGACACAGGCTACAACAGCCGCAACAACACAGGCAACTGCAGCAACAACAGCTGCAACACAAAGTCAGAACACGACAACAGCCGCAACGGATAATACGTTTATTTTCTCAGATAGTAATTCCAGGAAACTTACAAAAGAAGAAGTGCTTAGATTAAGTGCATGGGATACAAAGCTTGCGAAGAATGAGATTTATGCCCGTCATCACAGAAAGTTTGACAGTGCAGATCTCCAAATCTATTTTGATAAAAAAAGCTGGTATTCAGGAACAATTGAGCCATCTGATTTTGATGAAAAGAATGAGCTTAGCCAGATAGAAAAGAAAAATATCGACTTGATAAAAAAATATGAATAAAAATATTTGAAATAATTTTTAATTATTTTAAAATAGAAACAAAGTAACAGATACGAGGGAAAAATATGAGAAAAAGATTTAGTTTATGTAAGAAAGTGGGAGTATTTCTTCTTACAGCAGTGATGTGTACAAGCCAGCTCAATGTACAGGCAGAGAAAAAGTATGATTTTGAGACAGAATATCAGGTGGTTGCCGGAGCAAACGGATATTTTATCGCGAAAAATCAACAAGGAGAGTACGGTCTGCTTGATCGTGAAGGGGAAAAAGCGGTTGGTTTTGACTACAGTGAGATGGAGTTTCCGAAAGATACCATGCAGTATCAGTACATAAAGGTAAAGCAAAACAAAAACTGGGGAATTGTAGATTATGATGAGAATACATTAGTTCCTTTAAATTTTGAAAAAGTATCCGAATACAGTAATGGAAATACCATTGCAGCCGGATATAACGGAAATACAACATATCTCTATGATTTAAAGGGAAAGCAACAAAAGAAACAGCTTACAGGTTCTGGAAGTTATTCTGTTATTTCAGATACTGTTTTCTGGGGAAAAGAAGACATTCGTAATGAGAAGGATAATACTTTAGTAAAGTTAGAGGAAAACAGTCTTTTAGATAAGAAGAAAAATAGTCTTGCCGTAAAGGTCGGAGATACCCACTATGCAGTACAAAGGTATACAACACAGCTGACAGGTAATTTAGAGACAGACCAGAATATTGAAGTGTATGAAAAAGATGAAAAGACACAGGATATTCTTCCAGAGGAAGAATGGGTAAAGGATAAAGACAGTACAGTAAAGGGAAGTCTTAAACTGATTAAAGCGGTATCCGATAAAAATATCATAGCAGATATGCAGATGGATGATGGATTCAAAGTTATTTATAACATTGAAGATGGACAAAGCACATCAAAATATAAGAGCATTGGCGAGTTTAGGGATGGAAAAGCCTTTGCGGTAGATATGGATAATAACATTAAGATCATAGACACATCAGGAAAGGCTATCAATAAAAACGATATTGAGGTTGCAGACTATAAGGAAAATACCGACAGCTTAAAGTCAGGAACTATGACAGAAAGTGAACTTGAAAAAGAGAAGAATCAGGATATCAAAAAAGAAGGACAGACTTCATTTCTTAAGTTTGAAAATGAAAAGAAGGATCGTTTTAAATTATACAGCCTTACAAAAGAAGATGTTATAAAAGGTACATGGAAAGATGTAAAGTTTGTTGGAAATGATTTTGTCCTTTTACAAAACGAAGATGACAAGTATGGTGTGATAGATAAAGATGGGAAAACCGTTGTAGAATTTGGCGAGTTTAGCAAAGACGAACTTTTAAATGCAAGCTATTGCAATAGCGGCATTACTGTTGTAAAACAAAATGGCAATAAAAATGATGTATACTATTATCAGACGGCAAAGGAAGTAAAAAAGAGCTTCTTTGAAGCAAATAAGAAGATTATTCTTTTTGCCGGAATCGGCGTAGCCATTCTTCTTGTTATTTTATGTGTCATTATTGCATTAAAGAAAAAGGCAGCAGCAAAAGCAGAAGAACAAAGACAGCAGGAAAAGAGACAGCAGGACGCACAGAGACGTAAACCGGCTTCTCCAAAGTTCCAGCAGCCAACAATACAGCCAGAACCACAAAGAAGAGAGAAGCCAAATGTTACAGCAGCAAAGGGCACATCAATACATTCTGCCGTAAAAGCCAGTGCATCAAAACCGAAAAAAGGTTATTTAGAAGGTGTTCGTGGAGAATACACTGGTGCGGTAATACCATTAGAAGAAGGCATGAAGATCCGTATCGGAAGAAGTCAGGAAAATAATGATCTTATTTTAAATAGTGTTAAAATAAGCAGACATCACTGCATTATCGATTATAATCCAAAACGCGGTCAGTACAGAGTTGTAGATTATTCTTCTAATGGAATATATCTGCCAGATGGAACGAGGTTAGAGCGTAAAAAACAGACATGGCTTAATGCAGGAACTACCATTATTATTGGAAATGAGGAGAACGTATTTAAGCTGGGAAAAAGTAAATAAACCAGCAGAATAAGCGAGGAATCAATGCAAAAAGAAGTAGAGGGGAACAAAAGAATCACGCAATGTATGGGTTGTATGGAAATCTATGAAGCATTTGATGATATCTGTCCATACTGTGGTTATATTAACGGAACGATGCCGGAGGAAATGTACCATTTAGAGCCTGGAACAGTGCTTGATAAAAAGTATTTAGTAGGTAAGGTACTTGGATTTGGCGGTTTTGGAGTAACCTATATTGCCTGGGACCAGGTTCTTCAAAGAAAGGTAGCCATTAAAGAGTATTTTCCAAGAGAATGTGCCTCAAGAATGAATGGAACAGAGGAGATTACGATTTTTACAGGAGACAGGAAAAAGCAGTTTCGAAATGGTTTAAAATCCTTTAAAGAAGAAGCGGCCAAACTGATGAAGCTTCATGATATTATCGGAACGGTGAATGTATTTGCCATTTTCGAGGAGAATAATACTGCTTACCTTGTTATGGAGTATTTGGACGGATGTACTCTGGCACAGATGTTAAAAGAAAAGATAATGCCGGTAGAGGAAGCGTTAAAGATGATACGCCCAGTCATTCGTTCTTTGCAGGAAATTCATAAAAATAATCTCATTCACAGGGATATTACGCCAGATAATATATTTATTACAAAGTCTGGCGAATTAAAAGTTTTAGATTTTGGTTCGGCAAGATATTCTGCTCTGGCACAGAATAAAAGTATCAGCGTGATCGTAAAGCAGGGGTATGCACCGCCAGAGCAGTACCAGCTTTACAAAGACCAGGGACCATGGACTGACGTATACAGTCTTGCGGCAACCATCTACAAAATGATTACAGGCAAGGTGCCGGAAGACTCCATCACCCGTATGGTAAAAGATACGTTAGAAGCGCCATCGGCACTTGGAATCACAATAACAAAAAGTCAGGAGAATGCTCTGCTTAACGCATTAAATACCAAAATAAGCAGTAGAACGCAGACGATGGACGCATTTGAAAAGCAGCTTTTTTCCGAGGAAGAAGTGCCGCGGATTGATAATGAAACCGGGCAGCCAGTGAAGAAACCACAGAAAAAATGGATTCCCCCTGTGATTGCTGCAGGAATATGTGTTCTCTGTATTGGAGCATTTCTGCGAATGCAGCAGCCAAAGAAAGATACAGCAGTTATACAGCAGCAAAAGCAGGAAGAAAAATATGTTGTTGGCAATTATGTCGGCGTTGATCTTGAAAAGGCGGAGAATGCGGCAAAAGAATCCGAACTTCAGATTGTCATTACAAACCGGGAGAATTCGGATAAAAAAGAAGGTGTGATTCTCAGTCAGGATCCGGTGGCAGGAAAAGAAGTTGGTGAAAATAATAAAAATATTTATGTGATTGTCAGCGCAGGAAATGAAAAAGTAAAGATGCCGGATTATGTTGGAATATCTTCAAAGAAATGTGCCAAGATAGAAAAGGCAGACAATATACGGACCGTAACTTCAGAAAGTAAGGAAAGTAATATTATTCCAGAGTATGTTGTAGAGCACACCGGAGCAGCGGCCGCTCTTGGCCATAAAGTCCAGCCGGTCCAGTACAA
>OGZW01001804.1_pt1 | contig 17167 bp, 15 predicted proteins | sample 1577001 | NCBI WGS metagenome assembly OGZW01 (sample SAMEA3541519, study PRJEB24748) | human gut metagenome | biome: human gut; feature: human-associated habitat; material: faeces | place: China | collected 2012 | reverse complement strand
TATCATGGTATGAGCTGACAAGACAGTTAGAATATAAGGCAAAGTGGAATGGCAGAAAATATATCAAGATAAATACATTTTATGCCAGCAGTCAGTTGTGTTCAGCCTGTGGATACCAAAATACAGAGACGAAAAATCTATCCGTAAGGGAATGGATATGTCCAGTCTGTGGAACAAATCATGACAGAGATATCAATGCGGCAAAGAATATACTGGAAGAAGGATTAAGAGAAATAGCATAAAAATAATAATATAGGGCAGGGACTGCCCGAATTAACGCCTGTGGAGATAGTAGGGAGCAAAACATCCAGTGGATGTTTGTTCTGCTCCGACCGGAGTGGAACGTAGAAACGAGGTCTGCGAAGCAGGAATCCCATTGGCTTTAGACAATGGGTAGTTCACCATTCGGAAAGAAAAGCAATTAACGCAAGAGGAGTTTGGCAGATTATTTCATGTCACTCGACAAACTGTTTCAAATTGGGAAAACGGGAAAAGTTATCCTGAATTACAAATTCTTGTAAGCATAAGCGATCAATTTGATATTTCGCTTGATACTTTATTAAAGGAGGATTCAAAAATGGTACAATCTATAGACAAAGAAAGAGTAATGGGAATCATAAAGTATGAAAAATCTGTTGTAGATTTTTTTACAGGTGCCGGAACAGGAATTATTGTATCTTGCTTATTTTCACCAGATTCATCGCTAAGAACGGCAGTCATTATCGTTGGAATTATAATGGTATGTATTGGCTGGTATAAAAAATCAAAGAGTGACAAAAAGATATCTCGATATATTGAAGAGCATGATTAAGTGAAGTTAAGCATTCATAAAAATAACGGCATTGTAGATCACTTTCGCAACATACAATGCCGTTATTTTTGTTCCGTTTTAGTGGACTAGACGGGAGTCGAACCCGTGTCCAAAAGCCCATTCCCTGTCCTTCTACTATCATAGTCTGTCTATTTGCCGCCGGTCTTGCTCCGGCACGTTCCCTCCTGAATCCGGGAGCAGACACCCTGATCCATTCGGTAGCTTCATGATACGCCTGCAGGGACAAAGCTTAACCTGCATCGTTTCTCACATAGTTGATGCCCGGGCCTTAAAGTGTGAGTGCTCTAAGTCGGACAGCTGCCATTAGGCAGCGTATGCTAATTCGTTGTTAGCGTTTGTATTTAATTTGTGATTTGACGCATCACCTGCGGATAGCTTCTCCAGCTGCAAGACCCCTGTCGAAACCTTGACTAGCCCTTGATCAGAATTATTATAAAGGTTTACAGACGGCATGTCAATGCCTTTGCTGCTTCGATTTAACGCATATTTATACCTTTTTCCCCATAAAATAATATTACGAATGAAATGCTGCGTGTGAACTTGTAACGTTCCAGCAAGAATTGTTTGTACGGATCAGGAGGTCAGATGGCAAAAAAGAAAAGCGTAGAGAAAAGCAATCCGGAGTGCCGTCGCAGTTTGACAGACCGATCGGAGCTGCAAAAGTTTGTGCTGCATTTGCTGCAGGGCGCGATGATCGGGATCGGGGCAGTGCTTCCGGGAATTTCAGGCGGTGTTTTGAGCGTAGTGTTTGGCATTTACGAACCGATTATGGCATTTTTGTCAAACCCCAGGGAGGCGCTTTCACAATACGGCAGACTTTTGTTTCCGGTGCTCTTGGGGGCAGCGGGCGGATTTTTGCTCTCTGCGCGTGCGATCGGATTTTTCCTGACACGCTATGAAGTTTTGTCGGTGTGCCTGTTTGTCGGGCTGATCGTCGGAATGCTGCCGTCGATGTTTCGGGAGGCAGGAGAAAAAGGAAAGAGCAGATGGGATCTGTATGCGCTGGCAGGGGCGTTTTTTACGGTACTGATCCTTTTGAGTCTCGTGCGCCGGATCAGCGTTTCGATTCCGCAGGGGCTTTTTGGAAATCTGTTCTGCGGCTTTTGCGTGGCGCTCAGCATTATTGTGCCCGGAATGAGTTTTTCTGCACTTTTGATGCCGCTTGGGCTCTATACGCCGTTTATGGAAGACGTCGGAGCAGTGTACCTGCCTGCGGTTGTTCCGGCGGTGCTGAGCGCAGGCGTGACAATGGTGCTTCTGGCAAAACAGATCACGCGGCTTTTGGAACGACATTACTCGGTCGTGTTTCATGGGATCATCGGGATTATTTTGGCAGCGACGCTGGTGATTGTGCCGTTTTCTGCGTTTGGAAATCCGAAAACGTCGGCAGTGAGCCTGCTTTGCCTGACGGCAGGCGCCGGGACTGCGCTGCTGTTTTCCATGCTGGGGGAAATGTAACGAGCGACGCTGTGGGGCGGCAGCCAGTTTTTTTCTGTATAGGAAGCGCAGCGTGCGGCGTATGTTGACTGAGGATGGGCGGTGCGCAGCATTGTGGAAAACGGGATGTCGGAGGAAAGTTTATCCTTTTTTAATATTTAATTCCCGACTGGTATATTGCATTTTGGGCGGAATGCAGTAAGATAGACTGGTATTCAGAAGAGAAAGCCGCAAACCTGGCGGCGGAATGAGAGGCAGCATGAAAAACAATTGGAAAAATAAAATGATGCAGTTTATGCAGGGACGCTACGGGGCAGATCAGATGGGACAGATGCTTTCGGCAGTCAGCATGGTGTTTCTGATCATTTCCCTGTTTTCCAGAAATCAGGCATGGTTCTTGTTGGCGGTGATCGGAATCGTCTACAATTATTTTCGGATGTTTTCCAAAAATATTTCAAAGCGCTACGCGGAAAACCAGAAATATCTGAAGATGACGGCGGGAATCCGGAGAAAGCTTGCTTCCTGGAAATCCCAGCTTGCACAGCGCAAAATTTACCATATTTACAGATGCCCTGGCTGCAAACAGAAAATCCGTGTGCCCAGGGGGCGCGGTAAAATCGAAATCCGCTGTCCTAAATGCAATACCAGATTTGTAAAGAAGAGTTAAGAAGCCTATGTTTGGATATATTATCGTAAATAAGCAAGAATTGAAATTTCGGGAATTTGACGTATATCAGTCCTATTATTGCGGGCTTTGCCAGAGCCTGAAAGAACGCTTCGGCAGACGCGGACAGCTGACGTTAAGCTACGACATGACGTTTGTTGCGCTGCTTTTGTCTGCGCTGTATGACGAGCCGGTGGAAAGCTCCACCTGCAAATGCGTGGCGCATCCGTTTGAAGCGCATGCGACGAGTCGGAGCGTGTTTACCGATTACGCGGCGGATATGAATCTATTATTGTCTTATTATAAATGTCTGGACGACTGGACAGACGAACGCAAATGGAAAGGGCGTCTGCGGGCGGCAGCGCTGCGCGGCCGTGACAAAATGGTGGAAGCGCGCTATCCGGAGAAAGCGGAGCATATTTATACCTTGTTGGAGCACATCCATCTGTACGAAAAGGCGCAGGAGCCTGACGTGGATCTGGCGAGCGGCTGTTTTGGCGAAATTATGGGCGAAATCCTCGCCTGTCGGAAGGACGAATGGGAAGACGACCTGCGCAGGATGGGATTTTTCCTCGGAAAGTTTATTTATCTGATGGATGCCTACGAGGATATGGAAAAGGACGAAAAAGACGGCAATTATAACGTATTTTTACTGCGCAGGAAGAAGCTTTCCGATGACGAAGCATTCGAACAGGAAGCCTATCAGATTCTGCAGATGATGATGGCGGAGTGCTCCAGAATATTTGAAAAGCTCCCGATACTGGATCATGCGGAAATTTTACGCAACATCCTGTATTCCGGCGTATGGTGCCGTTATGAGATGATACAGAAAAAGAGGAAACAAAAGGATGCGTGACCCTTATCAGGTACTTGGCGTGTCTCAGGATGCGTCGGAGGAAGAAATCAAAAAGGCATATCGGAAACTGAGCCGGATGTATCATCCGGATGCCAATATCAACAATCCGAACAAGGCACAGGCGGAAGAAAAATTTAAAGAAATCCAGCAGGCATACCAGCAAATCATGAAGCAGCGCGAGCAGGGCAGCAGTCCTTACGGCAATCAGGGCTATGGCTACGGGAACAACGGCTATGGAAATGGCGGGAATGCACAGAATGGCTACGGAGGTTATAGTGATTTTGGCGGGTTCGATGATTTTTTCGGCGGCTTTGGCTTTGGCGGCTTCGGTTCGGCGGGCGGCTATGGACAGAATGGCTATGGACGGTCAAACGCCGGTGCGGACGACGAAGAATCCGTTTATTTCAGGGCTGCGCTTAACTATATCAGCAGCGGACATTATAAAGAAGCGTTGAATGTGCTGAACAATATTCTACAGCACAGCGCGCAGTGGTATTATTACAGCTCCATCGCAAATCAGGGACTTGGAAATAATGCGGCGGCGCTGGAACAGGCGAAAAAGGCGACGGAGATGGAACCGCAGAACGCAGAATACGCAGGCTGGCGGCAGCGGATGGAGTCCGGCGGCAGCTGGTATACCGGACGACAGACGCAGTATGGTGGAATGCCGGTATCCAGTGGCAGCGGATTTTGCTGGAAGCTGTGTCTGGCAAACCTGATCTGCAACCTCTGCTGTGGAGGCGGGGGATTATGCTGCGGCGGTATGCCGGCAGGATATCATTTATGACAATAGAATGCTGCAGAGCGTGCATTCTATTGTTGAGAAAGGAGATACTTTATGCAGACAATTGTGATTTACTCCAGTCAGACAGGAAATACCAGAAAGCTTGCAACACAGATTTTTGCGGCGATTCCTGGCGATTCCAAGGACTTAAAAAATATTGACGAATATCGGGAAAAGGACGCAGAGCTTTATTTTGTCGGTTTTTGGGTGGATCGAGGCGACTGTGACGAAAAGACAGTAGAACTGCTTTCAGGTCTGCATGGCAAAAAGATCGCCCTGTTCGGAACCTGCGGGATGGGAAACGATCCTGCCTATTACCAGAAGGTGATCGACCGGGTAAAGACATGGATTCCGGAAGATAATGAATATATGGATGCATTTCTCTGCCAGGGTAAGATGCCGATTCAGGTGCGCAGACGCTACGAGGAAATGGCAAAGAGCGGACAAAATACCGAACAGATTCAGGCTATGATCCGAAATTTCGACCGGGCGATGCTGCATCCGGATCGGGCAGATGAGGCAGCGGCAGCCGATTTTGCGATACAGGTCTGGAAACGGATCGGATCATGACGTGTAATCCAATGTGCAGCGCCGTCTGGTGCCACAAAATACAAGGATCATTTTTTTCCATGTAAAATGCAAAAATCCCCATTGCTTTTGAAATTGTCTGTGGTATATACTACACAGAGTAATTTACAAAGGAAAGGGGATTTTTTATGGTAAAGGATATGACAGAAGGCAAGCCCGGAAGACTGATTCTGGAATTTGCTATCCCTCTTTTACTGGGAAATTTATTCCAGCAGTTTTACAGTCTGGTGGATACTGCGATCGTTGGAAAGTTTCTGGGCGTGGATCAGCTGGCGGCGGTAGGTTCCACCGGCTCGATCAACTTTTTGATTATCGGGTTCTGTATGGGAATCTGCAACGGTTTTGCGATTCCGATTGCGCAGAGGTTTGGAGCAAACGACGAGAGCGGAATGCGCCGCTGTGTAGCCAACAGTGCATGGGTGTCTGTGATCTTTGCAGTGGTGCTCACGATCGTGACGGTGCTTCTGTGCAGAAATATCCTGCAGTGGATGCGGACACCGGAAAATATCATCGACGATGCATGGATGTATATCGTCATCATTTTTGCGGGAATTCCTGTGACAATTCTCTACAATCTGACTTCAGCGATTATCCGTGCGATGGGAGATTCCAAAACACCGGTTTATTTTCTGGTGATGTCGGCACTGTTAAATATTGTACTCGATCTGTTCTGTATTCTGGTACTGAAAATAGGTGTTGCGGGCGCAGCGCTGGCAACCGTGATTTCTCAGGCAATTTCCGGTATCTGCTGTCTGGTCTATATGATCCGTAAATACGAGATTTTGCGGATGCAGGGAACAGAAGGAAAGGCTGACCCGGAACTGATGCTTCGTCTGACAGGAATGGGCGTTCCGATGGGATTGCAGTATTCCGTTACGGCGATCGGCAGCGTTATTTTGCAGAGCGCGGTCAATACGCTCGGTTCCACTGCGGTTGCAGCGGTTACGGCCTCCGGGAGAATCAGCGGATTTTTCGTCTGCCCGTCTGATGCGCTGGGTGCGACGATGGCGACCTGGGCAGGGCAGAATATGGGCGCGAAGAAGCCGAAACGAATCCGTGAAGGACTTCGGATGGCAAATATTTACGGAATCGTGTATGCACTTATTGCATTCGGTATCCTGGCAGCTGCCGGTAAGTATATGGCGCTTTTGTTTGTGGACGGGACAGATCCGGAGCTGATGAACCGGATTCAGCAGATGCTTCTGATCAACAGCGGAAGCTATACGTTCCTGATTCTGGTCAACAATGTCCGCTTCCTGATTCAGGGAATCGGCTTCAGCACGCTGGCAATTTTCTCCGGCGTGAGTGAAATGATCGCCCGTGGTATTGCAGGCTTCGTGCTCGTTCCGATGTTCGGATTTCTGGGCGCGTGTGTTGCAAATCCGCTGGCATGGCTGTTTGCAGATCTGTTCCTGATTCCGGCGTATCTGTATGTCATGCGGCGGGTGGAAGATTTCTTTGCCGGGAAACGGGAGCAGCTGTAAGCGGTTTGGTGATACCGGAACAAAGATCAGGAAACCTCCTGGAAGCAAGCCTACATCGGATTTCTGACTTTTTGCCCCTGGCATCACAAGTTCACATTTCTGACATATTTTTCTGCTACACTGCGGATAGATGAGTGATGACAGTTGCCGCGCTGCGGCAGATGAGGAGGCTATATGGACAGACAGAAGATTCTTGTGGTAGACGATGAGAACAGAATGCGCAAACTCGTAAAAGACTTTTTACAGAGAGAAAATTTTGAGGTACTGGAAGCTGGAGACGGAAGCGAGGCACTGGATGTCTTTTTTGCCCATCAGGATATCGCGCTGATGATTCTGGATGTGATGATGCCGAAGATGGACGGCTGGCAGGTATGCCGGGAGATCAGGTCCTATTCCAAAGTGCCGATTATCATGCTGACGGCGAGAAGCGATGAAAAGGATGAGCTGCAGGGCTTTGATCTGGGCGTGGATGAATATATTTCCAAGCCGTTCAGCCCGAAGATTCTGGTAGCGAGAGTAGAGGCGATTCTGCGCCGCACCGGTAAAAGCGCACAGGAAAATGAGGTACTGGACGTTGGAGGAATCCATCTGGACAAGGCGGCGCATATGGTGGAGATCGACGGCAGAAGTGTCGATTTAAGCTATAAGGAATTTGAACTGCTGACTTATTTTATGGAAAACAGAGGAATCGCTCTTTCGAGAGAAAAGATACTGAATAACGTATGGAATTATGACTATTTCGGCGATGCCCGTACGATTGACACGCATGTAAAAAAGCTGCGCAGCAAGCTGGGCGATAAAGGCGAACTGATCAAGACCATCTGGGGAATGGGGTATAAGCTCGATGCATAAAAAAGAGAAAAAGACCGCAAAGCGGACGTCCATTCGCAAACAGTTTGCAGGGATTTTTATCGGTTTGATGGCGGGGACGATTCTGCTTTGCTGGTTTTTAAACAGCGGTTTTTTGCAGAAATATTATATCTCGAATAAAAAAGCAGTTCTGATGCGGATGTATGAGGAGCTGGGAGAGGCGGTTGCAAACGGCGAGATTGATACGGACGAATATCAGCTTTCTCTCCAGCAGCAGTGCTCGAAGTATAATTTGTCTCTGCTCGTGCTTAATGCGAATTCCGAGGTGGTTGCGGACTCCGGCGGCGGTTCTGAATTTTTGAAGCAGCAGCTTTTACAGCATCTGTTTGCGCTAAGCGGCGAGAAGTACGAGATTATGGAAAACGGCAATAATTATATTGTCGCACGCGTTTCAGACAGTCGGGCGCAAATGGAATATATAGAAAGCTGGGGCATTCTGACGGGCGGATACTTTTTTATAGTAAGAAGTGCGCTGGAAGGAATCCGGGACAGCGCGAAAATTGCGAATACGTTCCTTGCAAGCGTCGGTATTTTCTCAGCAATGATCAGCGGTATTGTGATCTGGATTGTTTCCCGCAGGGTGACGACGCCGATTCTGCAGCTGGCGGACATTTCGGAACGAATGTGCCATCTGGATTTTGAAGCCCGTTACAGCGGAAACAGCAAAAACGAAATCGGCATTCTCGGCGAGAATATCAATCAGCTTTCCGATACGCTGGAGCATACGATTTCAGAGTTGAAAACGGCGAACAATGAATTAAAAAAGGACATCCAGAAAAAAGAAGAGATCGACCAGATGCGTCGGGAGTTTCTGTCGAACGTTTCCCATGAGTTAAAAACGCCGATCGCACTGATCCAGGGCTATGCGGAGGGACTTTTGGAGGACGTCAATTCCGATCCGGAGAGTCGGAAATTTTACTGCGACGTCATTGTGGACGAAGCGGCGAAGATGAACAACATGGTCAAAAAGCTTCTGACGCTCAACCAGCTCGAAGCCGGCAACGACGTTGTTTCGATGGAGCGCTTTGATATTACGGCACTCGTGCACAACTATCTGCAGTCCGCAGATCTTCTTGCTAAGCAGAACGGCATTTCCGTCCATATGGATCAGACGAAGGAGATCTATGTCTGGGGCGATGAATTCAAGATCGAAGAAGTTCTGATGAACTATTTTTCCAATGCGGTCAACCATTGCGAAAAAGAAAAGGTTATCGAGGTAAAGATCGAGGAAATGGACGGGCACGCCAGAGTTTCGGTGTTCAATACCGGTATGCCGATCCCGGAGGATTCTCTGCCGCATCTGTGGGAGAAGTTTTACAAGGTGGACAAGGCGAGAACGAGGGAATACGGCGGAAGCGGTATCGGACTGTCGATTGTCAAGGCAATTATGGAGTCGATGAACCAGAAATACGGCGTAATCAATTACGAAAACGGCGTTAGGTTCTGGTTTGAACTGGAGCTTGCCGGGGAAGAATCGGAGATTACCCCTGCAATTTCTGAAAAAAACAGTTGAAATATGAGGTTTTTTAGGATACACTTGTATAGTATTGAAACCGTGATTATTTAGGAGGAAGATTTTATATGATTTCTGCAGGTGATTTCAGAAACGGCGTTACCATTGAGTTTGAGGGCAATATTTACCAGATTATTGAGTTCCAGCACGTTAAACCTGGTAAAGGCGCTGCTTTCGTTAGAACCAAGTTAAAGAATATTAAGAGCGGCGGTGTTGTTGAGAAGACTTTCCGTCCTACTGAGAAATGTCCTACTGCCCGTATCGAGAGAAGAGATATGCAGTACCTGTACAACGACGGCGATCTGTATACTTTCATGGATATGGAAACCTATGACCAGATCTCTCTGAACCAGGATGCAATCGGCGATGCTCTGAAGTTCGTAAAAGAGAATGAAGTCTGCAAGATCTGTTCTCATAACGGCAGCGTATTCGCAGTGGAGCCCCCTCTGTTCGTAGAGCTGGCAATTACTGAGACCGAGCCTGGCTTCAAGGGCGATACCGCTACTGGCGCAAATAAGCCTGCTACCGTTGAGACCGGTGCACAGGTTTATGTACCGCTGTTCGTAAACGAAGGCGATGTCATCAAGATCGACACCAGAACTGGTGAATATCTGTCCAGAGTATAAATTCTGGCAATATTGGACAGACTGGTTTATCGACAGGCTGCAGCTTCTTTATACAGGAAGCAGCTTCCGAAATCTGAAACAATAGAATGCATGTTCTACGATCTTTCTGTTGTCAGGAATGGAAAATACAGGGCGCATGGAAAAGGGTAACAGCTTTTGCATGTGCCTTTTTGTGTACAGAATTTTTGTGTATAAGAAATGAAATTGCCCATACGATGCAAAATACTCTGTGGGGATTCTGCTGCGGCAGAGTGAAATTCTAAAAAAAGTATGAAATTCTACTTTCATAAACCTGATATGAAAATGAAAGAAATAACGAGAAAATAGAAGAAAATAAAAGAAAATGGAATATGAATGGCGCTCAGCTGTGTTGCATAATCGACCGAAGAAACATAATATACATATAGTGTTTAGCACTCAGGACAAATGAGTGCTAACAGTAAATACGAAAGTATGAATTTTCATATAAGGAGGCAGTTATCATGAAGTTAGTACCGTTAGGTGACAGAGTTGTATTAAAGCAGCTGGTTGCAGAAGAGACAACCAAATCCGGAATTGTTCTTCCCGGACAGAATAAAGAGAAGCCCCAGCAGGCAGAAGTCATTGCAGTTGGCCCCGGCGGAGTGGTGGACGGCAAAGAAGTGAAAATGGAAGTTAAGGTTGGCGATCAGGTCATTTACTCCAAGTACGCAGGTACTGATGTGAAACTGGATGACGAAGAATATATCGTTGTAAAGCAGTCAGACATTCTGGCAGTAATCGAAGCGTAAGTTTAAACTTGAATTAGGAGGCTGATTTATTATGGCAAAGGAAATTAAATACGGCGCAGAAGCGCGTGCAGCACTGGAAGCCGGCGTTGATAAGCTGGCAAATACCGTCAGAGTAACCCTTGGACCCAAGGGACGTAACGTAGCACTGGATAAATCCTACGGTGCTCCGCTGATCACCAACGATGGTGTGACCATCGCAAAAGAGATCGAGCTGGAAGATGCATTCGAGAACATGGGTGCACAGCTGGTAAAAGAAGTTGCAACAAAGACCAATGATGTTGCAGGTGACGGCACCACAACCGCAACTGTTCTGGCACAGGCAATGATTGGCGCTGGCATGAGCAACCTGGCAGCAGGTGCAAATCCGATCATTTTAAGAAAAGGTATGCAGAAGGCAACCGAGTGTGCCGTAGATTCTATTCAGAAGATGAGCCAGAAGGTCAACGGTAAGAACCACATTGCAAGAGTTGCAGCGATTTCTGCAGCAAGCGATGAAGTTGGTCAGATGGTTGCAGATGCGATGGAAAAGGTTTCCAACGATGGCGTTATTACTATCGAAGAAAGCAAGACCATGAAGACAGAGCTGGATCTGGTAGAAGGTATGCAGTTTGACAGAGGTTATATCTCTGCATACATGGCTACTGATATGGATAAGATGGAAGCAGTTCTGGACAATCCGTATATCCTGATTACCGATAAGAAGATTTCTAACATTCAGGAGATCCTGCCTTTACTGGAGCAGATCGTTCAGTCCGGCGCAAAGCTGCTGATCATCGCTGAGGATGTAGAGGGCGAGGCTCTGACCACCCTGATCGTCAACAAGCTGCGCGGCACTTTCAATGTAGTAGCTGTTAAAGCTCCTGGCTATGGCGACAGAAGAAAGGCTATGCTGGAGGATATTGCAATCCTGACCGGCGGACAGGTGATCAGCTCCGAACTCGGCCTGGAATTAAAAGAGACCACAATGGATATGCTCGGCCGTGCAAAATCTGTTAAGGTTCAGAAAGAGAACACCATCATTGTTGACGGGGAAGGCGACAAGGCTGCAATCGCAGCGAGAGTTGCACAGATCAAGAAGCAGATCGAAGAGACCACTTCTGATTTCGACAGAGAAAAGCTGCAGGAGAGACTTGCTAAGCTGGCTGGCGGCGTAGCAGTGATCCGTGTCGGCGCTGCAACGGAAACCGAGATGAAAGAAGCAAAACTGCGTATGGAAGACGCTCTGGCAGCTACCCGTGCAGCAGTAGAAGAAGGTATTATCGCAGGCGGCGGTTCTGCATATATCCACGCTGCAAAGGATGTAGAAGCTCTGGCAAATACACTGGAAGGCGATGAAAAGACCGGCGCGAAGATTGTACTGAAGGCGCTGGAAGCTCCTCTGTACTATATCGCAGCAAACGCAGGCCTGGAAGGCAGCGTTATCATCAACAAGGTAAAAGAGTCCCCGATTGGCTTCGGTTTCGATGCCCTGAATGAGACTTATGTAAATATGATCGACGCAGGTATTCTGGACCCTGCAAAGGTTACCAGAAGCGCTCTGCAGAACGCAACCAGCGTTGCAAGCACACTGCTGACAACCGAATCCGTTGTTGCAAGCATTAAGGAAGACACTCCTGCAATGCCCGCCGGCGGTGCAGGCGGCATGGGTATGATGTAAGCTGCGCAAACTTTTATAAGAAATATGAAAAACTGCTGTCGGCAGGTTTTGCCGGCGGCAGTTTTTTGTGTCCGGAGCTGGTTTACCCAGTTCGCCCGCGTCACATCATTCGCAAAAAACGCAGCTTCGCTGCTTTTTCGCTGCTGCGCAGCTCCTTTTTGCCCATGAAATGGCGCTCCCTTCGTAGATCTCTACAAGCATCTTTTCATGCAAGTATGAAATCTGCTTGTAGAGATCTACGAGTGAACTGTGTCCTTCATTTTATACAAAGATTTGAGAAATTTGCCTTGTCTCGAATGGGGAAAATGTTATAATTTATCTATCAGACATCGAGAACGAAAACGTGAAAATCAGAAAATGAAAGGAGAAGCAGAATGTCTTATATTGACATCATCAAAGAAAAAGCCAGATCGGACAGAAAGACGATCGTACTTCCGGAGACGAATGACAAGAGAACGCTGATCGCAGCATCCCATATTATCGAAGAGGGGATTGCCAACATTATTATGGTTGGCAATGAAGAAAAGATCATGGATGGTGCAGGATGGCTGGAGGTTGATCTGACCGGTGTGCGCGTGATCGATCCTACGAAATGTGAGAAGTTGGACGAATACGTTCAGTTATTATATGAAACGAGAAAACATAAGGGAATGACGCCCGAAAAGGCACGTCAGATTCTGCTGACCGATAACATGACCTTTGGTGTTATCATGGTAAAAGCAAATGATGCAGACGGAATGGTGGCGGGTGCATGCCATGCAACCGCAGATACCCTGCGTCCGGCGCTGCAGATTTTAAAGACCGCACCCGGTGTAAAGCTGGTATCCGGTTTCTTTATTCTGGATGTACCCAACTGTGAATACGGCGAGCACGGTACGTTCCTGTTTGCAGATTGTGGCCTGAATCAGGATCCGACCGCTGAAGAGCTTGCAGCGATTGCAGACACCAGTGCAAAGAGCTTTAAGACCCTTGTCGGCGCAAAACCGATTATCGCGATGCTGTCCCATTCCACCAAGGGAAGCGCAAAGCATCCTCTGGTAGATAAGGTTGTAAAAGCGGTAGAAATTGCACACGAACAGTATCCCGGACTGACATTGGACGGCGAACTGCAGACTGACGCAGCGATTGTGCCCTCTGTTGCAAAATCCAAAGCGCCTGGCAGCGAAGTTGCAGGTAAGGCAAACGTTCTGATCTTCCCGAACCTGGACTGCGGCAATATCGGCTACAAGCTGGTACAGAGACTGGCAAAGGCGGAAGCCTATGGGCCGATGCTGCAGGGTATCGCAAAGCCCGTAAACGACCTGTCCAGAGGCTGTTCCTGGGAAGACATCGTCGGAGTAGTAGCATTAACTGCTGTTCAGGCACAGCTCATGTAACGCGCGCAAGTGAGTCAGCATGCTTGCATGATTGAAGAACGGCGAAGTTACAGAGTGAGCTATGCTCACGACATAATTGATACAATAGAAAAATAAACGCCGCCCGTATAGGGCGGCATTTGTTTTTTTGCATCATTAACGAACGGGCAGCCTGCGCAGCAGGAAGTAAAGCGTGCCGGTGCGAGCCCGTGAGTCTAACAGCCTGCTGGGAATAAAATTGTGCAAACCGTCTCGATTTTAGTTGTAAATTGGGATGGTTTTTGTTATTATGGAGAGGTGAGATTCAAATAACACGAACGGGGGTATACAAAAATGAAAATTCTTGTCATAAATTGCGGAAGTTCTTCGCTGAAATTCCAGTTAATCGATTCGGAAACAGAAGAATTGACAGCGAAAGGATTATGTGAGAGAATTGGTATCGCTGGCAGCCGGATCAGCTACACACTGACCGGTCATGAAAAGCGTAAATGGGACGCTCCGATGGCAGATCATAAGGATGCTGTCCGTCTGATGCTGCAGACACTGACGAATCCGGAAGACGGCGCGGTAAAAGAACTGTCCGAGATCGGTGCAGTCGGACACCGTGTTGTACACGGCGGCGAGCATTTTTCAGAAGCAACCCTGATCACACCGCAGGTAAAAGAAGCGATTATGGAATGTACCGTACTGGCACCTCTTCATAATCCGGCGAACCTGCAGGGAATTGAAGACTGTGAGTTACAGCTGCCGGGCGTTCCTCAGGTAGCGGTATTTGATACTGCCTTTCATCAGACGATGGATGAAGAGGCTTATTTATATGCGATTCCTTACCGTTATTACAAACAGTTTGGAATCAGAAGATACGGTTTCCACGGCACGAGCCACCAGTACGTTTCCAGACGTGCGGCGGATATCCTGGGCAAGCCGTATGAATCGTTAAAACTGATTATCTGTCACCTCGGAAATGGTGCGTCCGTATCTGCAATCAAGGACGGCAGATGTGTGGATACCTCCATGGGGCTGACTCCGCTGGAAGGTCTGATTATGGGCACCAGAAGCGGTGATGTAGATCCGGGTGTACTGGAAATGATGGCAGGTAAGGATGGTAAGAACATCCACGAAGTAGTGAGAATTTTGAACAAGGAATCCGGTGTGCTTGGACTTTCAGATGGTTTTTCCTCTGATTTCAGAGATCTGGAAGACGCTTATCTGGAAGGAAATAATCCGGCTGCGACAAGGGCGATCAAAGCGTTTGTCCTTCGGGTTGCAAAATATATCGGTGCATATGCGGCAGAATTAAATGGTGCGGATGCGATCTGCTTTACAGCGGGAATCGGCGAAAACAGCCCGGTTATCCGTGAGCTGATCTGCAGCCCGTATCTGGAACATCTTGGCGTAGAGCTGGATAAGGAAGCCAACAATATCCGGGGCAAGGAGAGAATCGTTTCGACGCCATCTGCAAAGACCAAAGTGCTTGTGATTCCGACAAATGAAGAACTGGAGATTGCCAGACATACCCTTGCGATTGTAAAGGGCAAATAAGGCGTCCAGTCAGAAAATAAAGGACGGGATCAGGAAAAATGTCAGGAATTGAAATCGGAAATTTAGAAAGTTTGCATACCTTAGTATTCAGCAGTCTGGAATTTCTGTTTCGATATCTGCCGCTTTTCCTGATCCTTTTTTATGCGGTTCCGAAGCGGTTTCGGATGTTTGTGCTGTTTGCGTTTAGTTTGATTTTGTATGCCCTCGGAGATCCTGTACATGTGCTGATTTTGCTCGGAATGTCGGTTGTCAACTGGCTGTTCGGGTACGGTCTGGCGACGGAGCCGGATGCAGACGGCAAAAAAGTGTCGGGGCTTCATGGAAAAATTGCGCATCCGGGTGTGAGGGGGCTTCGCAGGAAAACCATAAACTGGAACGAACTGCAGCTTTTCGAGGAAACCGTAGATCAGAGGAAAGAGGAGCCCTATAGAAACACAGGCAGCCCACAAACTGTCAAGAAGCGCAAATTCTGGCTGGCTGTCAGCGTTTTGTGCAACGCGTCGCTTTTGATCTTTTTCAAGCTTTCCAATGTGTTCGAGGAAAATATGCTGCTTCCGGTGGGAATTAGTTTTTATACGTTTAAAAGCATTTCCTATTTAATTGATGTGTACAGAAGCGGGCACGCGGAGCGTTCATTTCTCCGGTTTGGCGCATATTTGTGTTGTTTCCCGCAGATCGTTTCGGGACCGATTATGCGATATGGTGAGATGGAACAGGCGCAGCAGTTCGGTGTCTGGAAGGCGGCAAGGGCAGAAGACGGGCTGAAATATATCACTGCCGGACTGGGCATGAAGGTGCTGCTGGCGGATCGGCTGGGCTTTTTGTGGAACGATATCCAGACGATCGGCTTTGAAAGCATTTCGACGCCGCTTGCATGGCTGGGCGCGGCAGTCTATTCGATGGAGCTCTATTTTGATTTCGCGGGGTATTCCCTGATTGCAGTCGGAATCGGCAGGATGATCGGGCTTCCGGCAATCAAAAACTTTGACCAGCCGTATTCGTCCCGCTCTGTCAGCGAATTTTACCGTCGCTGGCACATGACGCTCGGCTCGTGGTTTCGGGACTATCTCTATATCCCGCTGGGAGGCAACCGGAAGGGAACGCTGCGCACGGTATTCAACCTATTGCTCGTATGGGCGGTGACCGGCTTCTGGCATGGCGGCGGACTGCATTTTATCCTGTGGGGGATGATTTTGGGATTACTGGTCGTGATAGAAAAGCTGTGGATCGGAAAATGGCTGAAAAAGAGCAAAATTTTATCCCATGCATATGTACTGTTCGTAATTCCACTGACCTGGATGGTGTTTGCAATTCCGACCCTGCCGGAAATCGGCGTTTATTTCGCACGGCTGTTCCCGTTCTTTGGCGTGGGCAGCGCGGTCAATCCCGGGGATTTCGCAAAAGAACTGACACTGTTTATTCCGGAGCTTGTCGGCGGCATTTTGCTTTGCATCCCGCAGGTTTACCGGTGGTGTGAAAAACACAGGAAAAATGTGATAGTAGTCGCTGCACTGTTTGCTGTTTTCTGGTACAGCGTATATCGGATGGCGAATGCGGCGAACAACCCGTTCATGTATGCGAACTTTTAAAAAAGATAGGATTGTGTGCGGGTTCATTGGCGCGGCAGCACCTGCAGAATGGAGAAAATATGAGCTTTTGGAAAAAATGTCCACTGTTGGCCGCAGTGATTGTCAGCGGACTGGTGATAGAGGGAGCCGGGGTTGCCAATGGGGTAAAATCCGGCGAAATAGAAAATCCGGCGAGCTGGAAGCAGCCTGCGTTGGCGTCTGTTTTTATAGATTTAAAACAGGGCGTTTATCCGTGGAGTGACAGGAGCGTACAGACGGCGGCGATGGATGCTGCAGATGTGCAAAAAGACAGAATAACGGAGGAAACCGGCGGGCAGGCGGAGGAAGGAAACGGGGGAGAAAAAGCCGGACAGACGGAGAATGCTGACCGGGATGCAGATCATAAAAACGGAACCAGAGACGAAAATGAGGCAGGCGTAAGCGGAAATGCTGTGCCAGGTAAGGCGGCAGAAGAGAAGCAGGAAGCAGAGGAGGAGCCGCTTGAATTTACCCATGTGGACAAGGAGTATTTTGCGGATGCCGTGTTTATCGGGGATTCCAGGACACAGGGACTCTACGAGTACAGCAACCTGGCAGATGTGGCGACCTTTTACAGCAAGA
>OGZW01001801.1_pt1 | contig 17186 bp, 14 predicted proteins | sample 1577001 | NCBI WGS metagenome assembly OGZW01 (sample SAMEA3541519, study PRJEB24748) | human gut metagenome | biome: human gut; feature: human-associated habitat; material: faeces | place: China | collected 2012 | reverse complement strand
TATCTCTTCTCGGGCGTCTGTCTCTTAATGAATTAAATAGTAAAATTATAGTTGCATACAAAATGTAGTATAAATAAATAAAAATAATTCAATAAAATGGACAAAACAACTAGCAGAAATAATTTGTTAAAAAAATAATTATCTAATATGCTTCAAAAACCACAAATTTTAACGTGATTTATCATGCAAAAAGACGATAGAAACATACAAAAAAAGCGAATTGTCTAAATACACCGCACAGAAATTATGTTAATATAAAAGCAGAGGTCAGGAAGGTATTGGGCTTGACCAGAACGTAATGAATTATTTTAAGGAGGGTTTACTTATGGCTAAGTACATGATGGCGTTAGACGCAGGAACAACTAGTAACCGTTGTATCTTATTTAATGAAAAAGGTGAGATCTGTAGTGTAGCGCAGGAAGAATTTACACAGTATTATCCACAGCCAGGCTGGGTAGAGCATGACGCAAAAGAAATCTGGCATACTCAGTTATCCGTTGCACGTCAGGCTATGGAGAAGCTTGGTGTTACAGCAGCAGACATTGCTGGTATCGGTATTACTAACCAGCGTGAGACAACTATCGTTTGGGATAGAGAAACAGGAATGCCAATCTATCATGCAATCGTTTGGCAGTGCCGTCGTACATCTGAATACTGCGATTCCTTAAAGGAAAGAGGATTAGTAGATAAAATCAGAGAAAAAACAGGTCTTGTTATTGATGCTTACTTCTCAGGAACAAAGATTCACTGGATTCTTGAGAACGTACCTGGAGCAAGAGAAAGAGCTGAAAAAGGCGAGTTAATGTTCGGTACAGTCGATACATGGTTAATCTACAACTTATCAGGAAGAAAGATTCATGTAACAGACTACTCTAACGCAGCAAGAACAATGTTATTCAACATCAATACTCTTCAGTGGGATGATGAGATTTTAGCAGAATTAGATATTCCTAAATCAATGCTTCCTACACCTAAGCCATCAAGTGAAATTTATGGTATGACAGATGAGAGCCTCTTCCAGGGAAGAATTCCTATCGCTGGAGCAGCAGGTGATCAGCAGGCAGCTTTATTTGGACAGACATGTTTCAATCCTGGTGAAGCTAAGAATACATACGGAACTGGTACATTCATGTTAATGAATATCGGTAAAGAAGTTAAATTATCTGAGAATGGTCTTGTAACTACTATCGCATGGGGACTTGACGGCGAAGTTAACTACGCATTAGAAGGTTCTGTATTCGTAGCAGGTGCAGCTATTCAGTGGTTACGTGACGAAGTTAAGATTGTAGACGCAGCTCCAGATTCCGAATTCTTCTGTAACAAAGTTCCAGATACTAACGGATGTTATGTAGTTCCTGCATTTACAGGACTCGGAGCTCCTCATTGGGATCAGTACGCTCGTGGATGTATCGTAGGTCTTACTCGTGGATGTAACAAAGCTCACATCATTCGTGCTACAGTAGAATCTCTTGCATATCAGACATATGATATCCTTGAAGCTATGCAGGCTGATGCAGGCGTTAAGTTAGCAGCTCTTAAGGTTGATGGTGGAGCTTGTAAGAATGACTTCTTAATGCAGTTCCAGGCAGATATCATTGACGCTCCTGTACATCGTCCACAGTGTGTTGAGACAACAGCTATGGGTGCTGCATACCTCGCAGGTCTTGCAGTTGGATATTGGAACAGTAAAGAAGATGTTATCGCTAACTGGGCTATCGACAAAGTATTCGACCCACAGATGGATGATGACAACCGCAAGAAATTACTTAAAGGCTGGAAGAAAGCTGTTAAGTGTTCTTACGGATGGGCAAAAGAAGATTAGTTAGAATTTGATTAATAAGAATTAGCCATTTAGTTACATAATAAAGGAAGCTCCCCCACCGAGAGGTGGGGGAGCTTCTGATTTGCCGAATGGCAAAGTTGACGCCACCAAAAAGAGAAAGAACCTATATTTGTGACTTTCGTCGCTGCAGGTTGAATGTTCGCTTATGTGCTCGCATCCAACCTTTGCTCCCAGGCCACAAATATAGGTTCTTTCTCTTTCTGGTGGCTGTTCTTTGGCGGTTGGGGTAAAATCAGAAGTTCATGTTGGAAGATTTGAGGATTTTCCAGGAGATTGTGCCCTTTTCCTTATTAATTCTTATGTGAGTTTTTTGAAAAGTAATATATGAAGAGTTTTGTTTCCTTCTGTCATCATCCTCAAATCCACCCACACATTTTGCTTTAATTCATTTAATCCAGCAAAAGCACAGCTCCCAGGGAATACCATACGCTATATTTGTGGCCTGGGAGCTGCGAGAGTGTAATATGATAGAAAAGCCCGACATTAAAAAATATTGATTTTGACGACTTTGTGTTTTGTACAACTGAGTCAAAATCAATATTTTTTAATGTCAGGCTTTTCATAGAAGACTATTTCTCGCAGCGACGAAAGTCACAAATATAGCGTATGGTATTCCCTGGGAGCGTCTGCTTAGCCAATGAATTAAAAGCCAAAATCCTCATAATCTTCTGGTAAGAATCTATGGTATACGATTTGAAGTTCTTCATCCTTAAAGCAATAATAATATGGGTCATCTCTGTCAGTGAATGTGATCAGAATATCAAATTCATCGTTATTGACTTCTTTTATAACACAATTCTCATCCCATTCTTTAAAGAAAGAAGTGACTGTCTCAAGAGAAGTATCTGGTTTTAATAATAACTGAATCAGATCGAAAATAAACTCATTTTTCTCTTTATGTTCATGGACATAAGTAGGGGCAGCTTCGCTTAAATAAAAGCAGAAACGATGTTCTTTATACTCGATTCTAGTTTCTCCAAATCTAGGGGCAACAAAATCAATAAATCCCTGTAATGCCTTATTCATCTCGTTAGCTTCCCACTCACTGTTGAAGAAATGATTTAAAGTACGGAGTGGATAGTAGAACTGCATCGTATTTTTGCTATAACCTAGTTTTGCCTGTGCTTCAGCGATATTATCTGTTAAACTGCGTTCTAATTTTTTATATGCTTCTGTGTACATAAAAACCTCCCGGTAGTAAATAAATATATGTTGAAATATAAATTAAAACCCTTTTAACTGCTTCAATTTGGATTTCATCCCAGTTAATAAATGTTGAATTTAAATCCTTAAAAACAGCCGTTGTTATCATAGCATATTTTCAAAAAACTCTAAAGAATATCTTTCACTAATTTGCAATAGCCAAAGATAGCCCCCCGAGATCACAAATATAGGATATCTTCTTTCTTCGGGAGCGTCTGTCTGTCACTACAAACCAACTTTCCTGTGTTTATCCAGCAACATTAACTTTTCCCATTCCTCCACATCGTTATCCCACTGTTTATAATTCGTAGTTCCCCTGCGGTCAGGAAGACCATACTCTTTTTTCAGATATTCTCCAAGATAGGCAGAGGTCTTTTTAGCACCCTTGATATTAAGATGGTCGCCGCCATCTACACTATCTTTTTTCCAATTAATCTGTTTCTTTAATTCCAGATTCAGATCGACAAAGTTGATTCCGTTTTTATCGGCAATTTCCTGTAAGGCATTATGCTTTTGATAATTCCATCCGTTATAGTTTGGGACGGAAATCAGAACAGGGATAGAACCCTGGCTTTTGCAGTAATGAATACACTTGGAAAAAGTAGAAGCACTGAGTTTGTTAATCTGCCAGCATTTTCTGGTGAATTTCATGCGGTGCTTTTTCTTATGTACTTTATGAGATGCCTTTCGGTAATAATATCCTTTCATAACGGAGTATCGGTTTCCAAAAATATTTTTCAGTCTGTGAGGATTCAAATTTTTGTGGAAACTGATAACCGGGAAAATAGTTGCAAGTTTGGCCTTTGTGATAGAGTCGAGGTTATCAATATCGGTTTTATCACGGAAAAGGTTGTTGCCATCAATTAGGACGATAGATGGTTTCTGGTGTTTGTAAATTTTTTTTAAATATTCGTAAGTTTCCGGGATACGCTGGCTTGGCTGTCCCCAGGTATATCCGGTAAATCCCTGTTGTTCCCACCATACGAGAGGGAAAATGCTGCTGTATACATTGCTGTCTCCGATGGAGAGTACATCAATACTATTATCTGGCTCCTGAAAAATGCTATAGCTGGAATAGTTATACAGCGGATTAGCGTTATATCCCATAGCGATAGAAAGGGAGGAAAAGATTTTCAGTATAAACGCTAAAATCAACAGGAAAATTACGCTTTTCGTTATCATTCGTTTTTTAGACATTTTAAATCCTCCTGTAAGTTAAAATTTAGCGTAAATAAAATCTGCAACGCCCCATCCTGGTCCGTAGGCTCCGGCAATGATAATCAATACAATCGGAATTATATAGATGGCCCAGCGAATCGGTAATGGCTGTGCAAGAATCAGTTCACGGATAGAATGACCATTTTCCTGTTTCTTTCCGATAAAATAAAGGAGAATGACACTGAAGGCAATAAGCAGAAAGTCTAATTTAAATAGACCGCCCCGGTTAAATGCCAGCTGCCAGAAATTAGATTTTCCATGCCACGGTTGAAATACGGAACCAAGCATAGTGATTGCTGTTTTAATATCCTTTGACCGGAATATAAGCATTCCAATATTTACAAGGATAAAAGTACGCACTACCTGCATTGTATGATACCAGGAAGCATTTCTGTCGATATTAAGTTTGCTGCAAAAACTTACGAAAGCCGGTTCAAGCAACATTCCAAGAACCATGATAACGTAGTAATAAAGTCCATAAATAATATATTTCCATTCGGCTCCATGCCAGATTCCATTTCCAAACCAAACAGCAAACAATGCAAAAATGCCAGGAATAGTTGCGGCATAGTAACGGTTCATATGTTTTCTACAGTTCTGACTGAATTTCTGAAAATGCGTTCCGAGGGAGATTGGATAAAAAATGTAATCTTTAAACCAGGCTCCGAGAGTGATATGCCATCTGCGCCAGAACTCATTAACGGAAGTGGCGAAGAAAGGCCGCTTAAAGTTCTCTTCTAATGTAATTCCAAAAAGCTGCGCGCTTCCCCGTGCAATGTTGATACAGCCGGCAAAATCCATGTAGAGTTGGAATGTATACAAAAGAATTGCCATAATAACCGGAAACCCGGAATATTTCTCATGATTTGAAAAAATAGCGCGGACATACATATTTACACGGTCAGAAAGAAGAACTTTCTGAAAAAGCCCCCACACGATAAGCTGAGTGCCAAAACAAAATTGCTTATAATCAAAATGATGTTCTGCTTTTAACTCTTCTCCAAGCTGTCCATAACGAGAAATTGGTCCCTCTGTAATAATCGGGAAAAAAATCAAAAACAGGAGAAGGCGAAAATAATTCTTTTCTGCTTTGCATACTCCCCGGGCAACATCTGTTACATAACTGATGGCAGATAAGGTATAGAAGGAGATTCCAAGTGGGAGAAAAATATCTAAGAATGGAATCTGTGCGGAAATATGCAGTGCATGAAAGAGAGCGTTGATATTTTCACCAAAAAAGTTAAAATACTTTGTGATAAATAGAATACCGAAATTAATGACACATAACAGTGCGATAACATAACGATTCTTTTTTGTTATTTTACTCTTTAGTTCTTTTCGGGCGGCACGGTCTAACTCTTTTTTCTTTAACTTGAACTGTTCATTGAATTCTTCAATTGTTCTTGCGCCAAGATAAATGGTTGCCGTCGTAAATAAAACAACGGCAACCAGATTCTTCATTGCAAGAATATAGAACAGCAGGCTCGAAAAAAGAAGACCAATCCAGCGGCGTTTTACAGGAATTAAATAATAAAGAATTATGCTGCCGCCAAGAAAAGGAAAGAGATAGAGCCATGAATTATACTGCATATTCTCACCTACTCATCTTCTAAAATTTCCTGAACCATGTTGTAAATGCTTTCCACAGACTTAAAGTTCTCTGGCTTAATATAAGGAAGCGTGATATTAATATCAAATTCGTCATTAAGTTCAGATACAAGCTGAAGAATCTCCATGGATTCTAAGAGATGTTCTTCGATAAAATCTGTGGATGAAGCAAAATCAGCTCCCGGTTTAATCGTTTCTAAAATTTCAAGAATAGTGTCCATAATTAATTTTCCTCCGTATGGTGTTTATAAATATTGTTATAGTCATTGTAATAGTTACTTTTTATATAGTTTTTTCTGCTATAGTGTTATAGCTGATTTTCTTCCAGATAGTTCGTTTTCAATAACTTTCTATCAACCTTACCATTTGAATTGTAAGGCATCTGACGAATTCGAATGAATTTATTTGGGCGCATATAAGCAGGAAGTTTGCCTGAAACTGCCGCCGAGAGAGCTTCCTGTTTAATCTTTCCCTGATAAAATAAAAGAATTTCGTCCGTAGTTTCAAGATAAATGCATACACATGCATGAATTTCCGGAAGTGCGCCGATGGCAGCTTCAATTTCACCAGGTTCAATACGGTATCCCATATGTTTGATCTGGAAATCTTTTCTTCCCTGATATCTTAAAAGACCGTCCTCGCCTCTGTATACAAGGTCACCTGTACGGTATACGATTTCAGGATAAGCATCATTCAGTGGATTCTGAACAAAAACTTCAGCGGTCTTTTCTGGATTATGATAATAACCATCTGCAAGAAATGGGCCTCTGACAAGAAGTTCACCACTTGTAGCCTCCTTTCCGTTCTCATCTGCAATAATCAAATCACAGTTGCTGCAAGCAACACCAATCGGAAGGGTCTCATCATCAGAAAACGTACGATTTACGACATAATAACTGCATATATCGGTTGTTTCTGTCGGACCAAACAAATTGGCATAGAAAACATCAGGGAGCGCCTTCCGCCAGTAATTTAATTGTTTTACTGGCATCACCTCGCCAGCAAACAGCACTTTTTTAAGATATTCCGGTTTAATATAAGCAAATGTATCCCAATTTGCCACAATATTAAGTGCAGAAGGAACCCAGTAAATCGTATTTATCTTATAAGTGTTCAGATACTCAATAAGCTGCATCGGAAATGAAAAATACTTTTTCGGAATAATCTGATATGTTGCTCCAGTACGAAGTGAGGCATACAGATCAGAAACAGACATACTAAAATACAACGGTGTCTGGCTTCCAAAAACAGTTCTTTCATTAATGTCAAATGCGTGAATGAACCAGTCGCCATATGCAATTAACGCACGATGACTGATCACTGTACCCTTTGGCTGTCCGGTAGAGCCGGAAGTATAAAGAATATAAGCAGGATCACGTTCCGTCATCTGACTTCTCAATCTTCCAAGAAGTTTTGTATCTATTTCTGTTGAAATACTGTCTTCTATATAAAATGTTTTATAAAACGTTTTCAGTTTATCCTCTTTAATCGGGCTATTTTCGCAGCTTTGTTCTGTAATAGATGTACTATTTATCGCATTATCATTTTTAAAACTATTAATAGATTCAACTTTATCAATATAAGATTTATCTGTGAGAATCGCTGCCGGCTGCAATGTTTCAAAAATACGGCGAACCCTTTCTACAGGCATCTGCGTATCAAGAACAACATAAAAATTGCCGCTGTAAAGAACACTTAACATTGCCTCCACTAAAGCCGGACTCTTATCAATATAAATAGCCACAGGAAGGGAATCTTGTTTTAGTTCAGAAGCAATCATAGTACCGGCCTGCTGACTTCTTGTTTTTAAATCATTAAAAGTAACCGAAGAAGATTCATTTGCTACCGCTATATGATTGGGAAACTGCTCACAGGTTTTCTCAAAATACTGCAATATATTTTTCATTGGTAACTCCTTAATATCATTGCAAATATTCCAATTGTCAAAAATGGAATATTCACAGCTATAGATGTTGTTTATAACTATAGAGTAACAGAAAAATCTTAAGCATAAGATAAAGCAAATCTAAAATATTCTTAAGAAAGGGGATTACTATTTAATTCATTAAGTAAACAACAGACGAAGCTAGTGAACTTCATAAGCTATATTTGTGCTTTTAGTCGCGGCGCGTTGAATGTTCGCTCCACGCGCTCGCATCCAACACTTGCTCCGAGACCACAAATATGGCTTATGAAGTTCACTGGCTTCTGTGCTGTGGCTGGAGAAAGTGAATTAAACTGGGGGAGAGGATTTGGGGACAGAAGCTAATGACTTCTGACTTCTTCAACAAATCTTTCAACAAATTTGCCGGACAGATGACGGAGACATAGCCTACGCCGAATTTACTGCTGTCTGCAAGGACATAGACTTCCCTTGCAGATTTGAAGATTGCCCGTTTTACCTGCAACCAATTTCTATTTATCATTGAACTTTTCCTCTCAAACTGCTATAGTTAAATAGATAGCGTAATTAATACATGGAGGTTTTTATATGACTGAGTTTCTCGTAAACAAATTTATAAAAGACAGTGCCAATATCGAAAGCACAGAAGTCCGAACTCGCTATGGTATGCTTGCCAGCGTTGTTGGGATTTTTTGTAATGTCCTGCTTTTTTCTGTGAAGCTTGCCATTGGTCTTATTTTAAGTTCTCTTGCTGTTACAGCAGATGCTTTCAATAACTTATCCGATGCTGCTTCTTCAATTATCAGTTTTGTTGGTGTGAAAATGGCAGGAAAGCCGGCAGATGCAGAGCATCCTTTCGGTCACGGAAGGATTGAATATATTGCCGCTCTGATTGTTTCATTTCTTGTTATCGAAGTTGGTTTTACCTTTTTTAAAAGTTCTATCTCAAAGATAATGCATCCAGAGGAAATTACATTTGACCCTGTTCCATTTATTATTCTTATTTTATCGATTCTTGTAAAGTTATGGATGGCATTTTTTAATAATAAACTTGGAAAAAGAATTGATTCAAAAGTAATGCTTGCGACAGCCGCAGATTCTCTCGGTGATGTTATTACAACGAGTGCTACCGTTATTTCTATTGTTATCTGTCATTTTACTTCTATTAATGTCGATGCGATTGCCGGACTGATTGTTTCTGGAATTGTAATCTGGTCAGGTGTTTCCATTGCAAAAGATACGTTAGAGCCACTAATTGGCCAACGTGTTCCGTCAGAGCTTTATCAGAAAATAACGGACATGGTGGAATCATATGAAGGAATTGTCGGAGCGCATGATTTAATCGTTCACAACTATGGGCCAAATCGCAGTATGGCGACAATTCACGCAGAGGTACCGAACGATGTCAGTATTGAGGCATCTCACGAAATCATCGACCGAATTGAGCGTGACGCGAAAAAGGAACTTAATATTCTTCTTGTGATTCACATGGACCCGGTAGAAATGCGTGATGAAGAAGTACTCGAACTTCGCGATAAAACGTCCCACATTGTTCATGCACTTGACCCAGAACTGCATTTTCATGATTTTCGTGTTTTAAAGGAAAATGAACAGAAAAATCTGATTTTTGACCTTGTTGTTCCAGATTCTTATACAGAAAAAGACGCAAACCGCGTTATGCACCAGCTTATAGCACTCCTTCACGAAATGGAAAAGAACGTGGATTGTATCATTACGCTGGACAGAAGCTTTGAAGCTCCGAAAAATAATATAACATAAGGCAAATGGCAGCCTGTTTCATTTATTTATGAATCAGCTATAATAAAATGATACAATAAAAAGATAAACTGACCAATCAGGAGGAATTATTTTGAAACTTTATGAATTTCCAAGTGGCGATACTGTGCATAAATATAAAAAATCTATCGTCATTTCTTTTAAAGGAAAAAGGAATGTCTTGAGTACCGGACCAAATAATGGTGGATTTACAACTGATTTAGCCGCTGTGTTTAATAATGATGCAAATCCCGGAGATGGCATGGAGGTTAAACTTCGGGCGGATACTTACCGGGAGCATATGGATATTTTAGCAAAGGAAGATTTGGGTCTTGACCCTTCTTCCTGCTCTGGACTTATGACCGTTGCCAGCATGGATAATTCCGCCATTTCCACGCTGGCCTATGATGATTTTTCTGTAACATCTATTGCTACAGCAGGTGTCCGAAACAATGGCGGCCGCATCGGTGATCCTGCTTCATGGCACGAAAAGTCGGAAAATACTTTTGAAGATACCACATCTTCTGACACAAAAAAGAAAAATCCCATTCAAAATCTTACTAAGAATATTTTAGGTAAAAATATTTCAGGTAAAATTATTTCAGATAAAGATAAATTACCAGTCGGAACTATTAATATCCTTCTTTACATTGATGCAGACCTTTCCAAAGAAGCCCTGGCTTCTGCCCTTGTTTCCTGCACTGAAGCAAAGGTTGCTGCTATGCAGGAACTACTGATTGCCAGCCACTACTCCTGTGGGATTGCTACCGGAACAGGAACAGATGGTGCTATTATTATATCAAACGCAGAATCAAAGACCCACCTTACTAACGCCGGAAAGCACAGTAAGCTGGGTGAACTTATTGGGCGTACTGTCATCTCTTCTATCAAAGAAGCACTGAAACTACAGCAGGGAATCACTCCACAGATACAACATGATATTATTCACCGAATGGATCGTTTTGGTGTAACGGAAGATGCCTTGTGGGACTGCTACAAAGAAACATACCGTAATCTGATCCGTGCAGAATTCACCGATATATTGGACCGCATCCGGACAGATGATACACTGGTAACCTACACTTCTCTGTATGCACATTTACTTGACCAGTTAAGCTGGGGACTTTTATCCTTTGCGGAATGTCGTATTGCTGCCAATGAATTATTAAAACTTGCCGTCTTACACCCGGATGCTGAATGCGGAACGGAAAATATTATACAGAATTACATACTGGCAATTGCTGATAGGATTCATCGGGAATCGTTGAAGAAAAAATAAAATCAGAAAGCCTATCTGGAAAGCCGTGGAATCGGCTGGAGAAATGCAGCTGGATATTCCACCTTTAACAGGATTAGAGAATATATAGATAGAATGTAATTGTAAAATCCCCGGCAATTGACTTGTCGGGGATTCTCGCTTAATTTCCCAGAGCATATTTGAAAAATACTTTCTACAACTTCTCTTCCCACTCTTTTTCCTTAAATCCAACCAGTACAAAATCCTCCCCAACAACAATTGGACGCTTTACAAGCATGCCGTCTGTCGCAAGTAAAGCATACTGTTCCTTTTCACTCATTCCTGGTAGCTTATCCTTAATTCCATTATTGCGGTAAACCTGTCCACTGGTATTAAAGAAACGTTTTAATGGAAGTCCACTCTTCTCATGCCATTCCTTAAGTTCTTCTGCTGTCGGGTTCTGCTCTACGATATGTCTGTCATCGTACCCGACACCATGTTCCTGTAACCATTTTCCTGCTTTTTTACAGGTTGAACATTTTGGATACTCTACAAATAATACTTTCATTTTGTCTCCCTTCTAAATGCGAATTATTCCGGCTTAATGTGATTTATCTCGACTTATAAAAAAACCGAAGTTTTTTACTTTAAATATTATTTAAACATTCTCTACCTGTCATTTAAATATTATTTATCTGTCAGTCAAATATTCTCTATCTGCCAGTCAATCGGCTCTAACTCATGGAACTGCAAAAACTCATTCGTCTGACTGAAATGCCTGCATCCAAAAAATCCACGATAAGCAGATAATGGACTTGGATGTGGCGCTTCCAAAATCAAATGCTTTGGATTCGTGAGCATCGGCTTTTTATTCTGTGCAGGTCTTCCCCAAAGTAAAAATACAAGTGGTCTGTCCTGTGCATTTAACACACGAATCGCCGCGTCAGTAAACTCTTCCCAGCCGATTCCTCTATGAGAATTCGCCTGATGCGCCCGTACAGTAAGTACCGTATTCAGCAAAAGGACTCCCTGCTTCGCCCATTTTACAAGGTATCCATTATTTGGAATGTAACAGCCAAGGTCATCGTGCAGTTCCTTATAAATATTCACCAGTGACGGTGGAATATCCACTCCCGGTTTTACTGAAAAGCTAAGTCCATGCGCCTGTCCATTATTATGATATGGGTCCTGTCCCAAAATCACGACTTTAACATCCTTTAATGGTGTCAGATGAAATGCACTAAAAATCTCATCTGATGGAGGGAAAATCTCACGCGTTCTGTATTCTTCATTTATCTTTTTGTAAAGTTCTCTATAATAAGGTTTCCTATATTCTTCCTTCAGAGCTTCCGCCCAGTCATTATTAATTGCTGCCATTTCTTATCCTCAGTTTCTTTCTGCTATTTTTTATGGCTTTAATTATATCGCATAGATATGAACAATGCAATTCTGATTTGCCGCAGGCAAAGAGACGCCCCCGAAGAGAGTCTCTTTTGCCTGCGGCAAATTACTATTTATCATATTTTTTCTTTTTTTCTCATAGTTATAGAAAACCCACTATTCTAAAAAGGATGTGCTTTTTTGAACCACTATTTTAATCACCAGCAACGTATTTTCAAATATAAAACCTGTGCTTTTTCATTGTTGTTTATCCTCTCTGTTTTCTTTATTTTTACTATATTTTTTGCTGATTCCTGTTATCTGGATATCTATGCATTTTCAAAAACAGAAACGATTAGAAATTTTACGGTATCTGATAAATCAGTAAAAGATAATGCGTCCAAAAATTCTGCCCCTGCTGAGCTTTCTTCACTCCATGCGAAAGCAGCCATTCTTATGGATGGAGATAATGAAAGAGTTTTATTTGGCAAAGAGGAAGAAAAAGAGCTCCCTATGGCAAGTACAACAAAAATCATGACCTGCCTGTACGCCATTGAACATGGAAATCTTTCAGATAAAGTTACTTTTTCGAGAAGGGCGGCTTCTGCTCCTAAAGTACGGCTTGGTGCCAGAAGCGGTTCACAATTTTTATTGTCTGATCTGCTCTATGCATTAATGCTTGAATCATACAACGATGTCGCTGTTGCGATTGCGGAACATATTGGAGGCTCCGTCGAACAATTTTGTGAGGATATGACACAGGAAGCCAGAGACTATGGCTGCTATCATACTTCTTTTGAAACACCTAACGGATTAGATAGTGCAAAACACTATACTACCTGCCATGATCTTGCTCTGTTAACCTGTCTTGCCCTAAAAAATGAAAACTTCTGTAAAATTATTAAAGAACAGTCTTTTTCCATTAAAGAGCTAAAAAATGGGCAGTCTTACTCTTTAAATAATAAAAATCTGTTTTTAACTTCCTATAATGGCGCAATCGGTGTAAAAACCGGCTACACCAACAATGCCGGTTACTGTTTTGTGGGCGCAGTTAAAAAAGACGGCCATTATTTAATCTCTGTCGTGCTGGGCAGTGGTTGGTATCCTAACCGCCGCTATAAATGGGAAGATACAAAAAGACTGATGGACTATGGAATAAAAAATTATAACAAAAAAGAAATCCCCTTAAACCAGGGAATTCCTTCTAAACTTCCAGTAAAAAACGGCCGCAAATCTACCTGCACGCTTTCCGCTCCCGCTTCCACCAGCTTGTACATTTCCCCTACGGAAAAAACTCGCTGTATTATCAGCCTGTCCCCTTCCTTAACTGCTCCTGTACAAAAAGGTACTGCCGTAGGTTCAGTCGTGCTCTACATTGATTCGAAACCTTATCGCAGCTATCCAATTTATGCCAGACAAAGCATCAAAAAACGAACATTTGCATGGTACTATAAAAGGATGTTTTACTATTTAATTCATTAGACAAACTACAGACGAAGCCAGTGAACTTCATAAGCCATATTTGTGATTTTAGTCGCGGCGCGTTGAATGTTCGCTCCACGCGCTCGCATCCAACACTTGCTCCGAGACCACAAATATGGCTTATGAAGTTCACTGGCTTCTGTGCTGTGGCTGGAGAAAGTGAATTAAACAGGGGGAGGGGATTTGGGGACAGAAGCTGATGTCTTCTGCTTACTCGAGAATGACTGGGAATAGGGGGATGATTTGACTTGACTATATTATATTGGAGCAAGAAGAAGTAAGCTTCAATTTCCCTTTTCAACCTTTATAACTTCAATTTAAAGTCCAAAACCTGTGAGCTACTCACAGGTTTTTTGCCATCTTCTAAATTATTTCCAAACTATTTCTAAACCATTGGTACACTCAGAAACTGTTTTTATATTCACTTGAAAAAATACCCAAATTTAAAGAAACAGCTCAAACACTTTTACTGTTAATCATAAAAAAATTTCGTTATTTTATACAAAATTTATTATGATTTTTATACATTTTGACAGATTGACCTGCGAGCAAGACATGGTTATATAATTAACAATATAAGCTGTTTGAGTTTATATCAGCTGCGATTTGAATATATATTTTACTGTATATACTCCGGCATAAGCAAGGGTTAGAAAGGAGATACAAATGATACCAGAAGAAATAAAAAACACAGATTTTGAAACTTTTTTCCAGGCAGTTCCACAGATGAAAGAAGTTCATCATATAAAGGCAACTGGTCAGGAAATCTACCATGTTTATAAACATGACGTTGTTTATGTTACACGATCAGAGGGGGAGCGCACATTACAAATGCTCGTACCAGAAGTAAAACCAGAATCTGCACAGCAGAAATATCCGGCGATTCTTTATGTGCAGGGTTCCGCATGGCTGAAGCAGGATCAGTATAAACGTCTTTCTGCCATGGCTGATCTTGCAAGAAGAGGTTTCGTAACTGCTATTTTACAGTATAGAGAAAGTGATCTGGCTACTTTTCCTGCACAGGTTCAGGATGCAAAAACCGGCATAAGATTTTTAAGAAAACACGCAGAAGAATATCATATCGATGTAGATAACATTTTCATCATGGGAGATTCCAGCGGCGGACATACTGCTGTACTTGCCGGAATCACTGCCGGACAGGATATTTTAGATACGGAAGACTACAATGAATATTCTTGCCAAGTAAAGGCCATCGTTGATTTTTACGGTGTGACAGATGTTCGTCAGAAAGAAGACTTCCCTACCACTTTAAACCAGGGCGAGCCAGACAGTCCGGAAGGAAAGTTGATCGGCGGCAATAATGTTTATGAACATCCAGAACTTTCTGTCCCGGTCACCTGCGCTAATTATGTAGAAAAAGCCACACCAATTCCTCCAATCCTTATGATGCATGGAACAGGGGATGACACTGTATCTTGGAGACAGAGCGTACGCCTTTACAAAAAACTTCGAGAAGAAGAAAAAGACGTTACATTCTATATAATGGAAAATGCAGTTCATGGCGATAACGCTTTCTGGACAACGGAAAATCTTAACATTGTAGATGAATTTATTAAAAAGCATATTTAAGTAAATAACTATAATAAACGAAAGGATTTATTTATGAACGCTACTTTAATCATGGCATTTATTCTGATTCTCATTGTAGTTGCCACTGTTATAACAAAAAAACTTCCATTTAACTTTGTCCTTTTCATTGCACCGGTTCTTTGTGCACTGATTCTTGGGCATTCCATAGAAGAAACAAGTACTTTCATCGTAGAACAGCTTGCTTCCATGATGAAATCGGCTGGATTTATGCTCTTGTTTGCATTTTTGTATTTCCAGATGCTTACAGAAGCCGGTGTATTCGACACGATCGTTTCCGCTATCACAACAAAACTCGGAAACAAGATGAATGTAATCGTTATTATGGTTTTGACAACCCTCATCGGCGGTTTCAGCATCCTGACAGGTAACTTTACACCTGCATACCTTATTACATTTCCACTGATGGTGCCTCTGTATAAAAAGTTTGACTTTGATAGAGAAGCAGCTTTCATCATTGCACAGACAGCCATGTCCGCAATGTGCTTTATCCCCTGGGGAATTGGAATGGCATACACTGCTTCCTCTGCCGGTTTAGATGCCAATAAACTCGCAGCTGCATCTATGCCTTGGGGATTATGTTTCATTCCAGCAATTATTTTCCAGTGGGTATACTTTGGAATCAAACACAAAAGACGTGTCGGAACATTCCAAGCAGTTACTACAACCGTAGAAGCTGCAGCACAACAGGAGGAGAATCAAAACCGCAGACCAAAACTCTTCTGGGTAAATTTTATCCTTTTTATTCTCTGCCTCGTAGCACTCGGAATCTTCGGTATTGCACCATACTTCGTATTTATTTTTGCAACAGTAATCACTGCAATGCTTAACTACAAAGACAACTTCGGAGAAATATTCAACAAGGTTGGAGCAATGTACTTAAACATCCTGATCATGCTCCTGGCGATTAATGTATATCAGGCAGTATTTAATAACACAGGCATGGTAGAAGCCCTCTCAAACGGACTTATGCAGGTTTGTCCATCTTTCCTGTTAAGATACCTTCACGTTATTATGCTTCTTCTGTGCGTTGTCATTATCTACGTTGTACCATTCCAGATTTTCAATGCCCTGTATCCGGTATTTATTTCCATCGGCGCAGGATTTGGAATTCCGGCTGTTGCAATTATCGCACCGTTTGTATGTAACCTGTCACTTGCAACAAGTTCTACACCAACGAACTCTTCTACTTATACTGGATGTGCATTGACAGAAACGGATGTACAGCACTACTGTAAGAAAGCGGTACCGGTTCAGACAGTTACAAATGCAATCGTTGTGTTAACGGCAGTACTTTTCCATGTACTAAAACTGTAACTTCTGATTTGCCGCAGGCAAAGAGACGCTCCCAAAGAGAGACCATACCTATATTTGTGACTTTAGTCGCTGCAGGTTGAATGTTCGCTTAACCGCTTACATCCAACCTTTGCTCCGAGGCCACAAATATAGGGTATGGTCTCTCTTTGGGAGCTGTCTTTGGCTGCCTAAGCAAAATCCGAATTTATTTTGGAGGGATTTGGGGAAGAAGGACAAAGACATAGAAATATCCAGAAAATTAAATTCTATAGGATTGACATATAAACTATTGTCATAGTAGCATAATGATTTGTGGTTAGGTTATTACTTTTTTATGAACTGGAAATTTGAATTGATTTATGGTTTTAGAGCGTGTCTGAAAATAAAGTGTTTCCATTAAAAATGCGAACGAAAACTATATTAATCTATAAAAGAATAAATAAAATTCCAAATTCATTTTAAAAACATTTTTCACAAATGGTTCCAGTGTCAATCCTTCAGAACGTCAACTCCCCATAAGACCACAACCGTCTGAAGCCTCCCTCAAATCTCTCCAACATTAAAATTCTGATTTCATTTCCAGAGGGCGTATAAACTTGAAGACATCAAACTCATGTTCATAAAAGCTACCA
>OGZW01001800.1_pt1 | contig 17191 bp, 19 predicted proteins | sample 1577001 | NCBI WGS metagenome assembly OGZW01 (sample SAMEA3541519, study PRJEB24748) | human gut metagenome | biome: human gut; feature: human-associated habitat; material: faeces | place: China | collected 2012 | reverse complement strand
GAGGGACAGAGAATACAGGAAAAAGAAATCGTTAAGCTTCTTCAAAAATGTTCATCATGGTGTGTGCCTCCTTGTTTTCTTTTGGTAATACATATATCACTCTGAAAGCACATAATAGCAAGCTGATTACGGACAATATATGTACCAAAAATCGGCTGTTATATGGAGGAGAAAACTGTGTATATTACAGCTTCTTCACACGATCAACACCGTAGATTACATTGAGCCCGGAGCCGTTATCCCAAGCTACCATGATGCTTCCGGTATCATCCACACCGGTTACCGTTCCCTGGGTGCCAATGGGCGGTGCCTGAGCATCGTCCATCTCTACAAGCTCCACTCTGGTTCCGGCAGGATAGCGGAGGTGCAGGCGTTCAACCTGCGCTCTGTTAGCGAATAACATGGCCTTCACCTCCTGCGTAGGAGCTGTTGCCGCAAAGGTATCGGCAGAGGATCTTGCGGCTTTGTTTGTACTCGTCTCCGATGAAGCCAAGGCGAAGAAGAAAGCAGCGGAAGGCGTATTTTTCGTTATCTATCGGCTTTGCCTTTGCTGTGATACGCTTCTGTTCCTTACTCATCTTGCAAAGGGCAGAAAGGAATGTAGTGTAGGCGGTGATGGCATCGAAGTCCGGCATGCTAGGCCACCAAGGGAAGCTGACCTGATCGTCGTGCTCCTCGATCGGGAGGGCCTCAACCTCCAGGGCCTTCTTGATGAGGTCTGACTTGCTTTCCAGAAGCTTTCGCAGGTTTTCCAGGTTGACCTTGTCAGCCGGGAAGGAAATCACCAGGCCGGTGTCCTTTGCAGCCGCTGAAATGTCTGCTTCTGATGTTTCAGTGGCCGGTGCCTCATCTAACTCTGCGGCAAAACCTGCAGCGGCAGTCTGTTCAAGGATCGTCTTGATGGTGCTTTCATCTGTTCGCCCATCGTAGCTTACGGTGCCATCCTTGCTGATGGTAATGTCTGCAACCTCGTAGGCGGCGCTTGGCATTCCCTTATAAAGCTGCTTGCATCCGGTTACCTGTGAAATAATCCCTACCAGCTCTTTTCTCTTGCTTCCTGTTACGTTAAATCTGATCTCCATAGTGGAATCCTCCTTTGTTTTGGTAGTACATATATCACTCTGAAGTCGATAAATAGCAAGGAAGCTGTGCAATCTTCAATGGAGAATACTGTGCCACTTAAGCTCTAGAATATTGTGAGTAGTACACAATCATTCACCGGAGGAATCCATCCCCGCGATGGCATCTTCATAGGCCATTTCTTTTCCATCTCGGAGAAGAACAATGCCATCCGCGCTGTCGTTATGTGCGGACATATATCGCTTCACCGCAACATCTACGAACTTCGGCTCCAGCTCCACCCCGTAGCAGATGCGGTCCATCTGATCGCACGCCATAAGCGTAGAGGCAGAGCCGAGGAATCCATCAAGCACAAGTCCATTTGGCTGTGTACACTGCTTGATAAGATAGGCGATCAGCGGGATCGGCTTACTGGACGGATGACCGAATCCTTCTTTCTCTGAATCCTTGATGCTGTCAAACTCAAATACCGAGGTCTGCTTCTGATCGCCATACCAGATGTGCTTTCCGTCCTTTCGCCATCCAAAGATGATCGGTTCCATGTTGAACTTCCAATCTGTTCGCATGAACGGAGCTCTCGGCTTTTTCCAGATAAGCCCAGCGCCGACCTTGAATCCGGCATCCTCGAATGCGTCATAGAAAACACGCGTCTTCATGGTGGCGTAGAATTCGTAGATGGAAGCATCCTTCGCCATGGCCTCTTTGAAGTTTGTGAAGCACTTCATGAGAAACTCATAGGCTTCTTTATCGTTAAGGTCATCGTTTGCGATGGACCCGGACTTGTTCTTCAGTGCCACGAAATATGGAGCATCGGTGCAAACGAGGTTTACCTTCCGATCTCCGAGGAGCTTCTGGTAGGTTTCCGGCACCGTGGAATCACCACAGATCACCGTATGCCTTCCGAGTTTCCAGATATCACCTGGCTTCGAAAAGCAAGGCTTCTCAAGCTCTGCATCGACATCGAAATCATCCTCCTGGGCCTCGCTGTCTGAATCAAAAAGACTGGCCAGTTCTTTCTCATCGAATCCGGTCAGCCCCAAATCAAAATCTTCTGCCTGCAGCGCTTCAATCTCTACCTTCAGGAGTTCCTCATCCCATCCGGCATCCAGTGCCATTCGGTTATCTGCGATGATGTATGCTTTCTTCTGCGCTTCCGTCAGATAGTCCACGAATACACAAGGGACTTCCTTGATGCCCTCTTCCTTTGCAGCCATGATTCTTCCATGTCCAGCGATCACGTTAAAGTCGCGGTCAATGATAACCGGATTGATGAAGCCGAACTCTCGGAGGGAAGAACGAAGCTTGTTGATCTGCTCCGCATTATGGGTACGGGCATTGTTCACGTATGGAATCAGCTTATTAATGTCTACCAGCTGCATCTCCGTTGTCGTCTTGCTCATCAAGTTCACCTCCATCAAAAAAGGCCCCACTCAGCAAACTTCTCAAATCCGCCGAGGGAGTCAATATATTGTCTTACTTCTTCTACGATCTCGGAAAACTGCATATCGTCTACCATCTCGTCACCAATAGCACAGGAAAGCTCTACCGGAATACCGGTCCTCTGTGCCTTTAGAAAAGCATGGATGTTTACAGATACATCCGCTTTCGAGAGGTCCTTGCCGTGCAGCCCTCCGCCGGTAACGGATTCAGCCATGTCTGAACCAAGCTTCCGGTTGGTGGCTCCAGTATCGACATCTGTACCACCAGTCCAGTCACCGAGCGGATTCACAGTTGCCTCCGGATATGTGCTTTTCAAATCTGTAGTATTTGCATTGCTCTGACAGATGATGAGATGGTCACCATCTAGAATGTACTTTCCATCGGATGTGTACTTTTCATAGATATCATGCGCGATCTTGGAAAGCTTCCTTTCCTCTCTCGTCAGTGGCATGCCCTTGAAGATGCCATTATCTCCACAACGAAAACCATCGGCTTGGTTCTTAGCCAGATGCGCATCCTGAGGTTTGATATCGGAAATAACCGCCATCGGTCCCGCAATTCGATCTACAATTCTTTTGATTTGCTCCGCAAAAATGTCCGCGCTTGTTTCTACAATCACATAGCAGACGCCGTGCCCAATCAGCACCTCCACGGCAACCCTTGGATCCTTCTCTGCCTTATACGCTAGATCAACGATCGCACCGGCAATGCGGTCTGCCACCTTATCCGGATGGCTGGGATTTACTTTTTCAATCATGTCATTTTCTCCTTGCTCGAAGCAAAAGCTCCATCGTATCATTTGGATTATCTTCAAAAACTTCTGTGCAGTTTTGCTTCACAATGTCATAAATTTCATACCAAAGAAGATTTGCAGTTTTCTGGTACTGCTGGCTCATCTGCACGAATGGAGATGTAACCACACCGCCAGTTGTCGGATGCTTTCCGAGAAGGCCGTATGTACTGGTCGCATCCTCGCACTGAATGTATCTGGCAAAGGCCTGCGCATAGGCCTCGATGAGCCTCTTGTTTACCAGCTTCTCGCAGTTCCTTTCCTTCAGCCACAACCAGGTTTCTTTATAGATTTCATCTGCGCCAAGCGGGATGCCATTCTTCTGTCTTGCCGACAGGTACTCACCGGGCTTTGGCATATCCATGCCCTCCATTGCAGCGCCCTCCGGAAGGTCCACGGCCTCCAGTTCTGTGGGGCTTAGCGTCGGAATATCATTTTTCATGATCTGGACCTGCTGCCCCTTCTGTATTTTCTCTGCGACAGGTGCCGGTTTATCTCCGGCACGGACTCGTCTGCCGCCACGATTTGTGCCGTCTCTCGCCATGTTTTCTTTATCCTTTCTGACTCAGGGGTTTAATCCCCCGTTTGAACTCATATTTTTGTGCGCGTGAGGGGGCGCCGTTTTCCAGGGCCTTGCCCTGTAGAGATTCAGACCGCCCCTCCCCCGCCACGGATTTATCTGTCACCGATCTCGTGATGGATCTTGTTGTGACACGACCTGCAAAGACTCATGAGGTTACTTGGATCATGCGTTCCTCCCTGTGAGATCGGAACCTTGTGGTGAACCTCTTCGACAGGAACGAGGATGCCGTTTGCAAAGCATCTCTCACAGAAAGGATGTGTCTTTACATAGTTATCGCGGATGCGTTTCCACGCTCTTCCATACTTTTTATGCACTGCCGGATCACGACTGTATTTCTCGTAGTTTTTCTCCATCAGTTTCCGGTGCCTCTCACAGTACCTTTCCTCTGACAGGGTCGGGCATCCTGGGTAAGCACAGGGCTGTTTTGGCTTTCTTGGCATTTGCTCACCTCCTTCGTCAATGGTGTACAGTGTGTACATCATCACAATTCTTCACTCTATCTTCTTGCATAACAAAAGCCTCCACAGGATTGCTCCCATGAAGGCTTGCTCTTATCTATTCTCTTTTCGCATTATAATAATACCACAGGGCAAGTGTGCCATGATGTGCCAAACCGTGCCAAACTGTGCCAACTTTCAGTTTGGAACCACAAAGTTCTGTAAAGCGGATCCGTGGATTCGATGCACCGACCGAATGGATATATTCATCATATGTGATATCTCCTCCCAACTGCAATCATCCAGATAGCGGTAACGGAGCAACAGCTGTTCATCACGGTTTTCCAGCTTATCAATCGCAGAGTTAATTTCTTCCTTGAGTTCCACCAGGTACGCCACCTTATCCTCTACGCTTTGCTGAATTTCATCAATTTTTTCCAAGCAACGCACAAATGGTGCATCTGTTGGACGATTCGGGTTGTGGTGCTCTTCATATCCACTACTTGAGACGCTAATCGATAAATCTCTCCAATAGTCAATCTCACACAATCTGCAATGAATAAGCGCATCTAGGTGTCTTGCCTGGTTTAAATATTCCTTTGCTGTCATACACCTACCTCCTCGCAAAGAGAATGAATCAGCATCTCGCCGTCCACACTCGTCAGTGCTGAATACCACTGAGAGCGGAAGAAACGTTCAATTTCCGTTCTATCATGCTGTGCATTCTTATTTTTGGGATTCATCTTCAAACACTTCAGTGCTGTTCGATAATCCCTTACCGCTTGCAGGATAATCGCATTTGCCAGATTTTCATAAACTGTAATACTGCTCATGTTCGATACCTCCGATTATTAAAATTGGCATCGTCGCGTTGAAGCAGTGTATCTTCGTATCAGTGCAGAGAGCCGTTTACCACAGCTCGCACCTCATCAACCGAGCGGACCACCAAGGCAGTACCGCCGGATGCGAGGATTTTACGGATGGTGGCTTCCTGAAGCTTCGTAGGCTTTCCAACATCCGTCTTAACTTCAAATCCGTAAAAATGACCATTGATGCAAGCAATGATATCTGGAACACCTGCCGTTCCGTACATCCCGCCATGCTCTTTCCAGCAGAAACATCCGGGCACGTTTTTCAGATACTTCATGATTGCTCTTACAATGTCTGACTCTTTCATCTGTTCCAAAAACCTCCGTATTTTCAACACTTGGAACACGTGGAACACCTAAAATCCCATATTGCTGTATATTTTCTAAAAAAATTTATAATATAAGAAAATATATCTCATATATAGAGAGATAGGAATTTGGCGTTCCAACGTGTTCTCGTGTTCCGAATTTATGTGGCAGAGCCTCCGGGAGCATTACCCCAGTACCTCGCCAAGATGAATTCCCATAAGGACGCGTCTTTTGGCAATGCGATCAATGTCCCTTGTTACCCCAGGAAATGTAGCGATGATCTGCTGAACAAAGTTTTTCTGTGAATATGGTTTCATACCACATTCTTCGCAGTACTTCTTGTAGGAATCAAACAATTCTGTGGAACCCGCGCTATATCCTGGATTCAGCTCACAGTAGTCCTTCACGAAGGATAATACGGAATCCGATTCTTCCCGATACTGCTGAAGCTCATCCGCATTCACCTTTGTTTCCGAGAATACATAGTGATTATTCATCAGTCTGCGAAGCCCCTCTAATGCAAACAGAAAGATACCATCTGCTTCCATGCGAAACTTCTCCAAAAGCTCAGGATCCCTTTTTTCCTTCGGCACCGTATGATTGAACCGTATGATAATGAGCCTTCGATAAAAACCTTCTGAACGATCACCATAGTTTTTCGGAATACTGTTGCAGGAAAACAGTAACCTTGCTGTGGACTGGAATGAGAACGGATTCTTGTTTTTCTTTTCTACGGTCAGATAATCCTCTCCTACAAGTGCCTTGAATATGCCATTGTCATCAATGTTCTTTGTCGGCAAATCCGCAAAGATATTTGCAAGCTTTCCAAAAAGTTCAGCAGTCTTAAAACGTTCGTTTAGTGCCTGCCAGGATACATTGGACACATTCTGCTTTCCAAGAAGTACATCATTCAGAACACGAAGAAGCACGGATTTCCCGGCTCCAGCGGCACCTACAATAACAAAGCATTTCTGTGCTGAGTTTACTGGGATCAGAAAATAGCCAAGCATCTCCTGAATCAATTTCACCTGATCTGCATCCCCACCCATTGACTCCGAAAGGAACTTCTTAAAAAGCGGGCAATCTGCTGACTTATCATAGGTCACATTCAGCTGGACCGTAGAATAGTAATTCGGTGTATGCTCTGTCAGCATATCCTCCAGCACATTGTATAGACCGTTCCGAACATTGATAATGTACGGGTTTGCATTCAACTCGCGAATATCCCGCTGTACAAGGAGTCGCCACTGTTTTTCTGCATCAACGATCTGATTCATCTTTGTTTCGCGAATCAGCATTTTCTCCTGAACCTTACGCTGAGCTTCCATTTCCGAAAGTTCCACATACACTCCACCCTGATAGCTAAAATGCTGCTCTGCTGCATAAAATACCTGCTGTTCCTCAGACATCGTCTTTGCAAGTACGCCAGGCAGGAAGCGCAGGCCCTTGTCATTCGGCTCATACCAATCAGGAATCGCTGTACCGGCCTTTGCACGTCTTGCATTTTTGCTTGTCTGATACGCTTTACTGACATCCTTGTAAACAATAGACAGCGGTTTCACAAACGATGCGTTCAGCTTGCAATGTTGTTTGAGTTCTGAAGTGATAATCGCATTAGCCGTAACTACGTCCTGATTATATAGATATTCCGTTACAAACTTCTTTGCTGTCTGCAAGTCGCTGAGTGCTTCTCCGGTAACAGGAAGGCCATGCAACACATCGAGAAGTACTTCTACGTTCATCGGCTGATAGCACCAGGCTGCCGGGGATTTAACCGGACACTCCCCAGACGCAAATTTAGGACACTTGAATCCTTTCTCGCAGATGGTCTTACAGGTGATTGGATTCGTTCCGCTTTCCAGAAAGTGATTAATCTTCTTCTGGGTATTACTTTCGTTGTATCCGGGATACGGAGAAGACAGTTCATGAATCATTTTCGTGCCGCCTTCAAAAGGCGCAAGATTCGTGATCATGGCGTACCAATCATGCTCTGAGAGAAAAGCGGCATCATCTCTACAATGTTGCAAAAAGGTACACGAACGCATAACCTGATCAAGACCTTTTTCCGCACCGCTCTTACGCTCTACTGGAGTAAGATCAACCTCTGGAAGGATATCGGATAACTGGTCCTGCGTATATTTACGTTCTGGATGGAAGCTGACGCAGGTCACCTCAACCGGCGTATCTTTTTTACAATGCATGAAGCCCGGAAGCCGCATAACCCTCGATTCATTAACGCACATCGGATCACCATCAAAATGCTTCACAAGCTGCGTCTGAATGGTGCGAAAACGCTCCACTTTGGCGCTGGCATCCATGAACCAATATACATGGTAGGATTTCTGCGTTTTCATGATCATGGAAGGTGGCAGAGGAAATGCATCAATTTTCTTCTGCTGTTCTTCAAAGCTATCATTATCCATCTCCACGAACTGCGCATTGATTCTCGTAATCGACTCGTCATCCTGGCCACCATAATTAACTACGAAAAATATCCCTCGATTCATGGCATTGTGGTTCTTCAGTGTTTCCTCAATACTCTTATACTTTCCGCATTCACAGGACAGCTTTGCACCCTTGAAAATGCCCTCTTTCTTATCATCAAACACACGGAAACATACCGTGTCGGTCGGATTAAAAAGGGCACACAGCACATCGGTTACCGTCACGTTCATGCATCCACCTCCTCAAAATATCGAATCTGCTTCTTTAGTTTTTTGGCCTCTTCAATTTCACCGGCCATGCCCTTCGTCACTTTTCCAAACACCCATACTTCATCACACATTTGAAGAAGTGCAAGACCAAATGAAAGTCCAAGTTCTCGCTCGGCAGGATTTTTATCATCCAAAATCCGTGGATACAAAAGGTGACTAGCAATCGGCATATACCCATCCTGGATCACCCTGCGGCAATATCCTATCGCTGCCGTTGTATTCGCAACCACATCGCCAGCATACCTTGATGCCACATACACTTTTCTACGATTCTTATCGGCATATCGTTTCTTCTGTCCCTGCCGATATTCTTTCATCATGTGGCTGAGTGCCAATCCCGCAGTGGGATCGGCATAGCCCTCTTTATTTCTGTACATATCAGTCCTCCAGTTCTTCCATCATGCCGAAGGTCGGTCCGGCAGATGCCTCTGCAATGAGAGGAAGATCAAATTCTGGGAAAGGCTTTTCTTCCATGCAGGCACGGATAAAGTTAACTGCTTCGCTGAGCTTGTCCTCTGGAATGATGAAGGTCAGTTCATCATGAATCTGCAAGATCGGTCGCAGCCACTCTCGCTCTGGCAGTCCTTTTAGGATCCTTGCAATGGCGAGCTTTAAAATATCTGCTGCCGTCCCCTGAATTGGAGTATTCAGTGCACATCTCTCTGCAAATGATTTCTGGCCCCAGTTATCCGAAGTAATGTTCGGCAGGTACCTACGTCTACCAAGCCAAGTCTCCGAGTACATACGTCTTGCGGCATCTGCCTTGGTCTCCTCCTGCCATGCAGTGAGCCCTTTGTAACCGTGCTTCAGGTTGAAAAGTATCTCCTCACACTCACTAACGGATTTTTCAACCCCTGCTTTAAACTTCAGCGTTTTCTGCAGTCCTCTTGGAAACAGACCATAGAATGTACCGAAATTCACATTCTTTGCAATCGTGCGGTGCTCCTTATAATTTGCAGAATGCTTATCCTGGGCCTCTTCGTAGCTCACGCCGAAAATGACACTGGTCGTGGCAGCATGGATATCACCATTGTTCCGGTAGGTATCCAGCATCTTCGGATCTCGGCAATAAAACGCACCTACACGAAGTTCAATCTGTGAAAAATCGAGAGATAGGATCAGATGATGATCGGGGGCTTTGATAAAGTTACGGACGCCAATCGGATCATTGGTTTTACGAGGCATGTTTTGGCAGTTCGGCTGCATGCAATTCATTCTCCCTGTCTCCGTAGAAAGCGCATAGAAGCTCGGATGAATGCGCCCAGTTACTGGATTAAGATGTTTTAAGTAACCGTCAATATACGTAGATTTGATTTTGCCCCACTTGCGGTATTCCTGTACCAAAGAAAACAGGCTAGAAAGTTCTGGACGATTTTTATCGCACCACTCTTTCAGTAGTGTCATCGTCATATCGTCCGCTGCTTCACGGTTTGTTTCCGTCGTTTTCAGAATCGGAAGTCCCAGATCCTTATACAGGTAATTCTTAAATGCCTGCGTGGAACAATTGGCTCCAATATTCACATCCCCGATGATGAATCCGATTTCTTTTCGGATACGTTCCATCTCACCTTCTGCTTGCTGCTTTCTTTCCTGCATCAATGGAAGATTTACTGGAACCCCATTACATTTCATGATTCCAAGATACACAGCAGTCGGACTCTCGATGTTCTCCACGATGTATCTGTGTTTCGGAAGGTAACGGTCAAACCAAACATTAAATTTATGATAAAGTCGCAGAGCAAAGTCGGAGTCGGCAGATCCATAACGGACCGTTTCTGGATCCTGCGCATCCAGTTCATCAAAATGCTTTCCGGCCGTTACACTTGAAAATGATGGCAACGATTCTCCGAACAATTCTTCTGCCAGATGCTTTAAACCGCTCTCATTTAATTTGCGGAATTCATATGTACTTTTCAGGCTCATTTGTGAAGCACAGATTGTGTCATAAATAGGAGCCTGAATCACAATGCCACGCGCATATGCCATTGAGGATTCAAAAGTAATGTTGTGGGCAATTTTCGTAATGGATGGATTCATAAGAAAGGCTGTCAAAAATGCAAAGAAAACTTTCTTGTCCACATTCGTGCCACAACGATGATCGACAGGCACATAGATTCCTGTTCCTTCCTTAATAGAAAAAGAGCAACCTACAATATGTGCCTTGGCTGGATCAAGCGCCGCTTTATCTTCTTTACGGAATGCATCATCAGGAGCAGTCTCAAAGTCAAAGGCTACCAGTGAACTGTTCGAGATATATTCTTGGATTCCTTCTATAGTGGTCACGCATTTATATTCTGTAGTCATACATTTTTCTCCTATAGGAATAACCCGGAGGAGCAAGACACCCCTCCGGACATTCCGGCAACTTGTATTTTGTTTCTTACTTCAAAGGCTCAATCACTTCGCCCGTCTCTGGATCCACCACTGGTTCATCATCAATCAAAGAGGCCGGAGTAAGATTAGCTGCATAATTCTTCACCGTATCCGTCACACCAGATATAGCCGCACGTTCCTCTGCAGTCAGCATACGCACGAAACCAAAAACCGCCTGTGAGAAAGCAATACCTGATGCATTTGTTGCTTTCTTCAGTGTGATTTTTGTGACTACCTGATTCAGCTTGCGTCCACGAGAGAGCTGGCTTTTAACATAATTCGTAAAAGTCTTCAGGGAACCGGTCGGCAGAGAAATAGTAATAGGGAATAACTCACCTTCGCGCAGGATGTAAAGCATACGCTTGTTTTTACACAGCTTGCTCTGTCCATCGCCACTTCCAAATTTGTTATACGGACAGTTATGACAACTGCCACCTGGATTTCCGATACCACTCACACCGTCAAAAGATCCACAATCCGGAGGATTGCTCCCTCCGTTATACTTGTCGTGATAATATGCAAAAGCCGGATGGTTATATACAATGACGCCGGTGATATCCTTTGCCATCTCAGCGTCCTCTCCATCAGCAGACGGAATTTCAAAAGCCGTACCGCCACCAGCAGGCAGCTTCACACGGTCAAAGGAAAATTCCAGCCCCTGGCAATCATCGGCCAGCGCTTCGTTCAATACGTCCTGGTTTGCAAGCACAGCGAACCCAGCGTTCACTGCAAGTTCATTCTGATTCTTTTCTGACATGATCTATGTCCTCCTGTAAAATGTAGTAATTTTGTTTTTGCAATGCTTCAGTGCTGTTCACACACTTACGACTTGCGAATGCCGACCGACACTTTTTCATAAGTGCTGACGGTATCGCCGAGCCATTCCGGAATTTCCTCGCCGGTAATTTCTCGCTGTTCCTTAATAAAGGAAGCAAGAGTATTTGCATTGACCGTTTCCGTAACAAGGCTGCCATAGCCATTCTCCTTCAGCGCCTGCATCATTTCGTCCTTGCGGCCTGCTGCCGGAGAAGCAAACAATCTGCTCTTTAAGTAGAATGTGCTGCCGTTGCGAGAAAAACGGTCAAGCTCAGCTTCGGTCATGGCATCTGATAGCTGCAAGTCAATATCTGTGATTTCTGCCCCCAGCGCCTTGACCTTAGCTTCCAGGTCTTTCTTCTGTTCTTGCAGTGTCTTGAGCCTGTCAGCCATTTCAAAAATCTTTGTATTTTCCATCGGTGACTACCTCCTTTCACTTACTACCGAAAAATTCAACCCCTTCAGATTTTTCAGTTTTTGAAAGGATTTTTACCTTGGCGGTAATCATCGACCAGCATCTTTGCCAGATTGATTTTCTTACGGAGGGCATACAGCACTTTTCGATCGACCGTATCCTTGCAGACAAGGTAGATATAATGGCACTTCTCGGTCTGTCCAGCCCTATGAATACGCGCCTTTGCCTGTTCAAAATTCGACATGGAATAATCAAGAGAATAAAAAATCATTGTGCTCGCTGCAGTCAGTGTGATGCCAAGACCGGCTGCTGCAATCTGTCCTACAAACACACGGCACTTTTCGTCATACTGGAATCTATGAATTTCACTGTCGCGGTCCTTTACCCCGCCACGCACAACCGCATAACCGATCTTTTTCTTTTCCAAAAGTTCCTGGATATCATCCAGTTCTGGCACAAAACGCGCCATAACTACGATCTTCTTATCTTCAGCAATCGCCGTATCAATGATGTCTGAAAGTGCATTGAGTTTTGCGCCACTTACAGCATTCACCACACCACCATCATCCGTCAGATGGCCACCGGTAATCTGTGATAAGCGGAGCATTCGTGTGAGAATGTTGGCAGTTGTCACCTCGGATTCATCCATTTCCGCATAACTGTCCGATTCGATACTGTCATAGATTTTGGCAGCATCTTTTTCTAATTCCACGGTACGGACTTCTTCCGTAATCTCTGGAAGATCCAAGCACTCTGCCTTTGTCACACGGAATGCTACTGAATGGAGCTTTTTGAGAAAATCATCCGTCATCCATTTACGGAAGATCGGTGTATGATTGCCATATCCACCCATATCAAAATACTGATTACGAAAGGCATAAAACGATGTTCCAAAAATCTGTGGATTAAGAAAACGGTACTGTGAAAAAACGTCAAGCTCTCGATTTGTAATGACCGTTCCGGTGAGAAGCAGCTTGTACTTTGCTTTATCACCAATATGCTGCATTCCCTGGCTCTGCTTCGAGCGATTCTCCTTCAGCTTGTGGGCCTCGTCCGCAATCACAAGATCCGGATTGTAGGCCAGCAGTTCTTTTTCCAACCGCCATGCTGATTCATAATTCACGACCACAACCTGCAGCCCCTCTGCTGGGAGTTTGGTGAGCTGTTCCTTTTTCTTTGCAACTGTCCCTTTCAGAATGACCAACGAATATGGAAAATCTGCAAATTTAGCAAATTCCTCTTCCCATACCCCAAGGATGGAAAGCGGCGCAACCACCAACACACGGTTGATCTTTCCGTATTGATACATGCAACCAGAAACAGCGATGCTCACGATCGTTTTCCCAGTTCCCATTTCCATAAGTAAGGCTGTGCCACGACTTTTGAGTTGGTTATCAAATACTCCGAATTTATCACAGGCAAAGGCAAATGCTTTTTTCTGATGCTCATACGGAGTTGCCTTAATTGGCATCAAGAATTCAATATTCTTATTCATTTCCGTCACCTCGCATATCTCTGATTTCAATGCCCTGTACGGTTTCACCCGGTGTCAGAACAAGAACTTCACAGAAATCTCCGAAAAGGACATGAAGTAACCTCTGTGGAATGCGTCTACTTGTGCTCTCAAGCACTTCCTGCTTGATACCGTTTTTGTCTGCAATGTTTATTCTTACTTTGTGTTTTAATTTCATGGATCTGTCCTCCTTTTTCTGTTCTTCATTGCTTTGGAGGATGGATTTATTTCCTTCCTCACTCACTACCGGAAAATTCAACCCTCCGAAGAGGTGCGGTCAGGAGGACTCCGACCGCTATAAGTACCGCCACACATGACTTAGTCCTGCTTAGCGGACTTACGACGCTTGATACGCTCTACCCCCAGCGCCTTTGCTGTCTTGTCAATTATTTTGTTCTTACGGTTGGTCATTGCCTGGGAAGATGGCAGCTTTCCTGTTTTCTCCGCTTCAGCCTGACGCATCTGTTCCAGTTGCGTTTCCATTCCGAAGTGTTCAAAAAAGAAATCCTGCTGTGCTTCCGTGCAATCTTCGTCAATAACACGACGAACCTGGGCTGCTAACGGATTTTCCGGTTCTGGTTCGGAACACATAGAATCTTCCGGGTTACTACCCTTAGCAGAGATTGTGTCCCAAGGATCGACCGCATCCTCGTCATTCGGATCAGCCTTGTAGCTGTTGACCTTTGCTTCAAAAAGTGGATCACGCAGCTCATTCTCGTATCGATCCTTCAAATCTGAATCGTGGTCAGTCTCATCCAGCATGATGGTGAGTTCGAGCGACAGATCTTTGCCGACCTCAAGCTTTTGTGTAACCGTCTGTCCGGTTTCGATGTCTTCGAACTTGTAACAGTAGTACTTGCCGTCTGCTGTCAGGTAACAGGCACGATCGGGATTGAACCCGCTCTTGCGAATCTTCGATGTCTCTTTTTTCTTCATTGCAGTGTCCTTTCCGTCCGAGCGGGACGGAGGGACACAAAAAGAGCCTGCGGCGAAGATGAACCACAGGCTCCAATGGCCAAAAATAAGCGCACGAAAGCAACGGTGGGAGCATCTTCATTCCAAACACAGCCTTTTTTGCTGTGTTCAAAACTCTTATGCATCCCTCCGCCCTTATAGCGCTATTCGGACTAAGAGATTAATATTGATAAAGCAGGTTTTAACGATTTGTGAATTTGTATATGCGTTCGCACGATTTTTTTACAAAAATGTAGAATTGCAGTTTAAACTGTGGTATTCTAAGAAGTAGATTTACACTTTGAATTAATTCACGTGTTCCACCTTCGTCGTCCATATCTGCTTTACACTTACCATTCTACTAATTCGCCTTTTTCAAAAAGCGGACTGGACGGACAGATTCGGACAAGTTCGGACAAACACTTTTTAGACAGGAGGTACATGCAGAACATGAATTTTTCTGAATATGCTACAGGTCTTGCGCCATTCCTTTCGTTTGGCAAATCTGAGTACGATTTTTTCACAGAACTTATTGGGAATTTCATAAAGGATGCTGCTATGGATGCCTGTAAAATTTTGAAGCGGAAGGATGATACGAAATACCGCTATGTTCGTGGTGATCGTCTTATCAAATCCAACGATGCACAATATCTTTATAATCATAGAGACATAGACAAATTTACTCAGTGGCTCGGTGATCGAATGGAGGACTCTGATTCATTTGAGAACGTTGCCGATTGGCTTCATAAGAATGGAATAGACACCAAGGAACCGGATTCTGCATGTGCTGAGCTTTTAGCGAGTATTTTTCTTGACGCCTCCAAAGGTTCTAAATCCGATCAAGCCGATCAGGAATCTGCAATCGATATGCAGTTAATCGAAGATATACAGAAAAAAATTGAGTTGCTTCCTCGCCCGGCGGATGTGCCAGTGCCAAAGGAAGCAACTCAAGATGAACGTGTCTATATTAAGGAGCTATATAGCGCATATGGTGATGCAGAGGGCCTAGACTCTTTTTCCGAAAAAGATCTAAGCTCCTATCCAGAATATGCAGAAGATTTAGATGATCGTCGAATTGACTACTATGCTGCAGAAAGCATTCGTCGCGGTGTATTAGAGTTAAAAGGTAAAAGGCTGATTGGACAATTTGAGGTCTTAAAAAACGAAACTCTTGATGGTGTCAAGGACACAGCGAAACGTACTCATATAAATGGATATGAGCATATGCTTGCCGTTATGGAACAGGCAGTTAATGCGCCTATCTCAAATTACATACTCTGTGCTTCGCCATATTGGATTAACGGAAAAATCAAAAAAGGTGTATGTCATCACCTTGTTAATGACGGTAAATTAGTATGGATAAAAAGGAGGAAACGGCAATGAATGAATCGACCATTGGTTCTACATTTGAAATATCGCTTCGTATCCTTCTTATGTTAAATTGCTTATCTCCCAAGCAGTTGGATGAGCAGCAAATAGGAATGATTGATTTTATTGCAGTCTACGCCGCTGATTTTGGACTATTGGATGAAAATCTGCATGGGTATAGTAATTATCGTTTTAGTGAATTCCCGGCAAGGAAACAACCAATACAAGCAGCTTTAAGAGATCTGATATTAGACGAATACGTCCATTTAACTTCCACTTCTAAGGGATATGAATACTCTATTACTGCTGCCGGAAAGAATGTAAGCAAGCAATTACACAGCAGTTATTCCGAAGAATACTGTCTGGCTGTGAAAACAGTAGTTTCCGCTTTCAACCATGCAGATACTGCTGCCATGTTAAATGCAATTAATAACCTCACCGTAAAATCGCTAAAGGAGGTCACGCATGAATAGATTCTATATTGAAAAGTTGATGGTGTCCGGTGGTGGACATCACGCCTCTGTTATTGATTTCAAGCCAGGTTTGAATTTTATTCTTGGACCTTCCAATACTGGCAAAAGTCTCGTGATGGATTGCCTGGACTATATGTTTGGCTTTACGCCAAAGAAAAATAAGCCTTCTAAAATTGTTGATAACAATAATGGCTATGAGTTAATTACTCTTCAACTTGCCACAGCAAACGGAACGGTAATTCTTGAAAGAAAAATAGGTGAATCCAAAATTACTGTTAGTGGCTCTGATCCAACCGTTGAACATGGCAACTACAGCGTAGGCCATACCGCTAAGAAAAATATCAATACCGTTTTCTTACATTTACTTGGCATTGATGAACCTCATTCTGTACGTTCCGCAGAAACAGGATCCAAAACACAAGCATTGACATGGAGAAGTATGCTCCACCTGTTCTTCCTTAAGCAGGGAGATGTTGCACGAGAAAGCTCTGCTCTGCTGGCTCCCGGAAGCGTTGGTGCTACTGCTTCTGCCGCCGTACTTTTATTCCTTTTGACCGGGCAAGATGCAAATAACCTTGTTCAAGATGAAGATCCAAAAATCAGCGAAGCAAAGAAAAAAGCGCTGATCGGCTATATCCAAGATAAGCTTCGGGAGGCTTCCAAGCGGCAGGATGAAATAAATGAAATACTTACAGCATCTAACATCGTTGATCCACAGACCAGTGTTGAACAAGTGCATAAAGAGATTGCTGAGTTACAAAAAGAAATAAACTCCGCAACTAAGGAGAGCCAGCAATTAATGTCCGAAATTTATGAATGGAATGGAAAATTGTCCGAAGCAAAAACAGTTGCTTATAATTTCTCTGTTCTTCATAAACAGTATCAATCCGATATCCGACGCATTGGATTTATCGTTGACGGTGCATCGACAATCCAACCTCCGAAGAAAAAAGTAAGATGTCCTATATGCGGCGAAGAAACCGTGCGTGTACACGACACCTCTTTTATCAGTGCTTCTGCTGCGGAGCTTGAGAAGATTCAAAAACATTTGACTGAA